>Ga0209211_10013576_pt1 | contig 10080 bp, 10 predicted proteins | sample RifGroA2_FD_183992 | JGI IMG/M metagenome (GOLD analysis project Ga0209211, IMG submission 183992) | Groundwater microbial communities from Rifle, Colorado, USA - Groundwater A2 (SPAdes) (version 2) | ecosystem: Environmental > Aquatic > Deep subsurface > Groundwater | place: Rifle, Colorado...
GCCGCAGGCGGCTGCCACCATGAAAGTGGGCTGGCGCATGATCTCGCGCAGCGGTCGGCCCTCGTCATTGGCTTTTTTAGCCGGCGCCGCCGGGAACGTGATGAAGGCCAGCACCGCCATCGACAGCAGCGCCACCCCGGCCAGCGCCAGGTAAGCGCCCATGAAAGGCACGTCGGTCAGGGTGCGTGTTTGTGCCGCCAGATTGGGCCCGGCCACGGCGCCAATCAGGCCGCCAGCCATCACCATCGACACCGCTTTTTCCTTGTAACCCGCACTGGCCAGCTCGGCTGCGGCAAACCGGTACAGGTTGGCATTGGCGTTGTAATAGCCGGCAATCACCGTGGCCGCGCACAGCAACCAAAAGTTCTGGCTCCAGGCGGCATAGGCGCACAGCAGCGCGCTCAGGGCCGCCACCACCAGCCCCATCTGAAACGCGGTCTTGCGGCCAAAGCGATGCTGGCTTTTGGCCACCAGCCCGGTCGAAAACGCGCCGCCCACCACGTAGCCCATCACCGGCAGCGTGGCCATCCAGCCCAGCGGCGCCAGGCTGAAACCGACCAGGCCATTGATGGCGATAAAAGTGACGTTATTGGTCAGGAATAGGCCTTGGCAGATGGCCAGTAGCCAGAGGTGTCGGTTCATGGGGAAAGCGTCAGGGTGAAAAACGAAGTCTGGATTTTCTCATGCACCTGGGCCCGGACACAGCATCGAGCGGATTGACATCTATTTGACATGTTGTGCCGTTAACTTTGGCGCATCAACCAGGAGTCAGCATGGGCACGGCCATTCACATCAATGCATTGAACAAGACATTTCGCGGCGGTCGCAGGGCGCTGCAAGACATTCATCTGACCATTCGTGCAGGAGAAATGGTGGCGCTGATTGGCGCCTCGGGCTCGGGCAAGTCCACCCTGCTGCGTCACATGGCCGGCCTGATGGCCGGGGACGGTGCGAACCAGGGTCTGATTCAGGTGCACGGCAAGACCGTGCAGCAGAACGGAAAAATTGCGTCCGACATCCGCCAGACCCGTGCCAGTATCGGTTTTGTCTTTCAACAATTCAATCTGGTAGACCGCTTGCCGGTGATCGTGAATGTGCTGGCAGGCACGCTGCACCGGGTGCCGCTGTGGCGCAGCCTGCTGCGCTGGTTCACACCGGCCGAGCGCAGCAGCGGTGTGGAGGCTCTGCGACGTGTCGGCATTGCAGAATGTTGCGACCAGCGCGCCTCAACCCTGTCGGGCGGCCAGCAACAGCGCGCGGCAATAGCCCGCGCCATGGTGCAGGGCGCCCAGGTGATCCTGGCCGACGAACCAATTGCCTCGCTTGACCCGGAGTCGTCCCGCAAGGTGATGGACATTCTGGCGCAAGTGAACCGCGAGGACAAATGCACCGTGGTGGTGTCCTTGCACCAGGTCAATGTGGCGATGAAATATTGCCCCCGCACCATCGCCCTGCACCAGGGCCGGGTGGTGTACGACGGGCCATCGGTGGCGCTCACGCCTACCTTGCTGCGTGAACTTTATGGCGCTGATGCCGACGACATCCTGGCCCTTGGCGACCATATTTCCAGCCTGCAGGACAGCAAACCAGCGGCGGTGCATCTGGTCTGGCCCGCACCACTGACTGCCCACGTCCCACAAGCCTGTGCCGCCTGAATCCAATTTCTCTCTCTCCCTTCTCAAACTTCAAAGGAACTTACCATGATCAAAAAACTGCTCGCCAGCCTGGCTGGCGCCACACTGATAGCAATGAACCCGGCCGCGGCCCAGGAACTCAAGGAAATCAACTTCGGCATCATTTCGACCGAATCGTCACAAAATCTGCGTTCGGACTGGCAACCGATTCTGGACAGCATGAGCCAGAAAACCGGCATGAAGGTCAACGCCTTTTTTGCCCCGGACTACGCCGGCATCATCGAAGGCATGCGCTTCAACAAGGTGCATGTGGCCTGGTTTGGCAACAAGTCGGCGATGGAAGCCGTGGACCGCGCCAGTGGCGAGGTGTTTGCCCAAATGGTCAACGCCGACGGCACGCAGGGTTATTACTCGCACCTGATCGTGCACAAGGACAGCCCGCTCAAGTCCCTTGACGACATGCTCAAACAAGGCAAGAACCTGTCATTTGGCAACGGCGACCCAAATTCCACCTCGGGCTTTCTGGTACCCAGCTATTACGTCTTTGCCCAAAACAAGATTGACCCCAAGACCTTCTTCAAGCTCACACGGGGTGCCAACCATGAGTCCAACGCGCTTGCTGTTGCGAACAAGCAGGTGGATGTGGCTACCAACAACAGCGAAAACCTGGACAAGCTCAAAGGCAAACTGCCTGAGAAGTTCAAGGACATTCGCGTCATCTGGACGTCGCCGCTGATCCCGCTGGACCCGCTGGTGATCCGCAAAGACCTGCCCGAAGCCACCAAGATCAAGGTGCGCAACTTTTTCTACACCTATGGCCAGGGCGGTCAGCAGGAAAAAGATGTCCTGTTCAAGCTGTCAAAACTCTCCGGCTTCAAGGCCTCGACCAACAACCAGCTCACGCCCATTCGCCAACTTGAGCTGTTCAAGGCGCGCAACAAGTTTGAAGCCGATGCCACGCTGGCCACTGCCGACAAACAAATCAAGCTGGCTGACATCGACAAGCAATTGGCCGCACTGGGCAAGGTGCAGTAATGCGACTGGCACCTCAACCAAAGTTTGATTTTTTTGAGGTGCTGACATGAGCGCGCTCATTGGTGTCCGGCCCTTGTCCGCGGCACCCACCCTGCCCCCCCCTCGCACCAGCTTGATGGGCCTGCTGGCTTGGGGCATTTTGCTGGCCTTGCTGGCGGGCTCCTGGCAAGGGGCCGACATGCGACCTCTGGCTTTGGTGCGTGATGCCGGCAACATGGCCACTTATGCAGCCGATTTTTTCCCACCGAAGTTCACTGACTGGCGCCTGTATTTGCAAGAGATGGTGGTCACCCTGGAAATTGCGCTATGGGGAACCGCTTTGGCCGTGGTGTTTGCCGTACCGCTAGGCTTGCTGTCGTCGGTCAACATCACGCCGTGGTGGATTCACCAACCCATTCGCCGCCTGATGGACTCGGCCCGCGCCATCAACGAGATGGTGTTTGCCATGCTGTTCATCGTGGCGGTGGGCCTGGGGCCTTTTGCCGGTGTGCTTGCCCTGTTTGTGCACACCACGGGCATTCTGGCCAAACTGTTTTCCGAGGCGGTGGAGTCGATTGACTCACAACCGGTCGAGGGCATTCGCGCCACCGGCGCCAATGCGCTGGAGGAAATTGTCTACGGCGTCATTCCACAGGTGCTACCGCTGTGGATTTCTTATTCGCTGTACCGCTTTGAGTCGAACGTGCGCTCCGCTTCGGTGGTGGGCATGGTGGGTGCCGGCGGCATTGGTGTCATTTTGTGGGAGATCATTCGTGGCTTTCAATACGCGGAAACCTGCGCCGTGATGATCATCATCGTTGTGACGGTGACCCTGATTGATGTGATTTCAGCGCGAATTCGCAAGTCGCTGATTTGAGAATTGGCTACTTTTTTCAAGCCTTGATCCCAGGCGCCGTTCCACGCCGCGCCGCCAACCGGCATTGGCTCGGACATCGGGACAGGAGCGGCATGTCACCAAGTGACCATGCGCACCGCTGCTCAAAAGCCAACAGAGGGCAATCAAGGCATTTCTTCGACCGTTCAACGCCGTGACAGGAAAACCATAATGCCATCATCGCTAACTGCTTAGGCAAGGGTGTTCTTGAACGTTTATTTCCGCATCAGGTCAGGGCTTAAGTCACGGTTCGTCCGTGCCGCACGGCTGCAATGCAACGCTTGTCAGAACACCGGCCTTCGCAACTCAAAAGGCTAAATCATGGGTGCTATCCAAACGTGGTGGCGGGCAATCGGCTTGCAGTTCAAACTGCGCATCCTGATTCAGGGATGTGTGCTGGTGATTTTGCTGATCGCACAGTTTTGGTTGAGTGACAAACTGGAACGCATGGCGCTCGACGCCGCCCACGAACGTACCGTCGCGGTAGCGGACGGTGTCAATAACGGTTTGAACACGCTGATGGACATTCAGATTGGCGGCAAGGACGCCATCAGCAACGAAGTGGGACGCGCCCTGTTCATCACCCGGCTTGGGGTTTCCGACAAACTCAAGGAGGTGCGCGTGATCCGCGGCAAGGGGATCAACGACGAATATGGTGACGGCCTCCCCATGGAAAAGCCGGTTGATGACATGGACCGCAGCGTCCTGGCCAGCGGAAAAGCCGAATTCAAACTGATGCCTGAGGCCAATGGTGAGGTCTCACTGCGCGCCGTGATCCCCTCTGTGGCCTACAAGGAGTACCGCGCCTCCAAATGCCTTGAGTGCCATGCTGTCAACGAAGGCGATGTGCTGGGTGCGATCAGTGTCAAGGTGGATATCACTGAGCATCTGGCCGACATCAGTAGGGTAAAGACCTTGATTTGGATCGGCCTGGGCCTGCTGCAGGTGGTGCTTTATTTTGTCATCGGCACCATCGTGCGCCGGTCACTCCACCAGCTCGGTGGTGAACCTGCTGATGTGACGCGCTTGGCCCAGGACGTGGCCAAGGGTGACTTGAGCAAGAGCATCGCACTTCACCCCGGTGACCGCCAAAGCATGATGGCTCAGCTCAAACTGATGCAGGAGAGCCTGGTCAGCGTGGTTAAGGAAGTGCGCCGGGGCTCGGAGGGCATCGCCGCCGCCAGCGTTGAAATTGCATGCGGCAACAACGATTTGTCGTCCCGCACCGACCATCAGGCCAGTGCACTTGAACAGACCGCTGCGTCCATGGAAGAGCTGGACGCCACTGTCAGGCAAAACGCGGATCGCGCACGCCAGGCCAATCAGCTGGCGCACAGCGCATCAACCGTTGCAACACAGGGCGGTGAGGTGGTGTCGCAGGTCGTGCAGACCATGAAAGGCATCAACGAGTCATCGCAACGCATTTCAGAGATCATCAGTGTCATCGACGGAATTGCCTTTCAAACCAATATTCTGGCGCTCAACGCGGCGGTGGAAGCGGCACGCGCCGGGGACCAGGGGCGTGGTTTTGCCGTGGTGGCCTCCGAGGTTCGGTTATTGGCCGGCCGCTCAGCCCAGGCGGCGAAAGAAATCAAGGCTTTGATCAGTGCCAGTGTGGACCGGGTGGCGCAAGGCACCCTACTCGTGGACAAAGCCGGAGCAACCATGAAAGACGTTGTCGACAGCATTCAGCGAGTGACCGACATCATGGGCGAGATCAGTTGCGCCAGCGACGAACAAAGCAATGGCGTCGCACAGGTGGGCGAGGCGATCAAACAGATGGACGAGGTGACGCAGCAAAACGCCGCCCTGGTACAAGAAATGTCGGCGGCTGCCGACGGTCTGAATTCCCAGGCGCAGGACCTGGTGCAGACGGTCTCGGTTTTTAAACTGGGAGCCATCTCAAGCGGATTGAGGGCGGATGTTCAGCCTGGGTAGTTTGCTTGTGAAGTGATCTGCTCCGCGGGGCGTGACGCCATCAGATAAGCCACCAGCTGGCGGCCGGCATCGGCCAGCGCACTTTGGTTGACGATGGTGCAGTCCGAATGCAGATTGGAAAAGAGCGCATTGCGGGCCAGACGCTTGGCCACCTCCTGGGGGGTGTCCCGGCTGCGCTGTGCCAGCCGTGCGGCGAGCTGCACGGGGGCAACCTCAATTTGCACCACGCGCAGGTGCTCTGCAGACTTCAATGTGTTGACATGTTCGCGGGAGCCATTCACCACCACGACCCGGCCCGCCGCCACCAGCGCGGCATAACGCGACGCAATACCATAGTGAAACCCGTGCGCCTCCCAGCGCCAGGCCAGGCCATCGCCGTCCATCAGGCGTGCAAACTGATCCTCGGTGACCACATCATGGTCCGAGCCCGGGTGTGACGGACGCGTCACCATGCGCCGGGCAAAAACAATATCCTGCCGTGCGGCCAGCTGCGTGGCAGCCCAGCCCATCACACTGTCCTTACCCGCGCCCGATGGGCCGCACACAAACACCCACAGGCCGCTCATGCCAGCAGCTCCGCATCGGCGATGCGTTTGAAGGCCTGACCCGGCGCCAGCTCAACGAACAGGCACAAGCGGTCCAGCAGCAGGGGCGCCGCCGCATTCAGCCCTGCCACCGGGGTGGCAGCTGCTTGCAGGATGCGTTGTGCCATGGCTGGCGCCACCGGTCCGCTCAGAGTGAAATGCAAACGGTAACGCTCCAGCACATAGGGGTAGCCATACTGGTTCAGCAGTGCCTGTTCACGTGTATCCAGGTGGTCAACCCTGCGGCGTAGCAGGTCAGCCGCAGACAAGGGCGCGCGCAAATCATCAAGCCCGGTCACGCAAGCGGTGGCCAAGGCCGCCAGTTCGTCAGGCACCGCCACCGGCAACAGCGCCACAAAGTTGCCCAGCAGGGCGGCTTGCAGCGGCCCCAGCGCCACCGGCTTGAGCGTGGCCGCCAGCGCTTGAAGGCGTGTGATCAACTTGTCCAGGGTGTGGCCACCACTCAGGGTAAAAGGTGCTTTCACCGTGGCGTGAAAGCCGTAGCGGCGCGGCTGGGCGGTGGCCGCGTACAACTCGGCGGGCCCGATCTGCGTCAGTGCGGGCTGGGCAATTTGAACGTCCAGGCATTCATCGCGGCCGAGCCAGCGGGTACCGAATTCCCACCACGGCGAGCCTTGTGCGGGTGCGAAATAGATGGCGTAGCGAGCGCTCATGCGTCCGTCCCGGCGTTGACCACCAACTGCACCCGGTCACCACAAAAAACGGTTTCACCGTACTTGATGGGCGTGCCTTCCATGTCCACGTCAAGGCATTCAACACACAGCAACGGGCGAGTGCCGGACTGCTTGAGCAGGCGCGCGGTTTCGTCACTGGGCATTTGCGTGGTGATGCGGCTTTGCGCACGCACGTAGTCCCGAACGCCAAAATGTTTGAGGATGTCGGTGGTGCGCAAGCCCTCGGCCATCATCTCCAACAGGCCGGCAAAACGCGCAGCCGGGTAATAGGCGGTGGCCAGGCCGATGGGCGCCTCGTTGGCCTCGTCCAGCATCTCCACCATCAACACCTTGGCCCCCTTGTCCAGCTTGAGTTCCTGCGCGGCCCGCTCGGGCGCAGGCATGACGCGCGCGGCCAGCAATTGTTTGCTAGGCAGCAAACCCTGGCGCTGCAGGTTTTCACTGAAACGGGTGCGCCTGGAAAGTGCGTAGTCCAGCAGCTCGTGCTGCACAAAAATGCCCCGCCCCGGCTCAATCCGCACCAGGCCCTCGGTTTGCAATGCAGCCACGGCCTGGCGCAGTGTGTGGCGATTCACACCAAAACGGGCTGAGAGCTCAACCTCCCCAGGCAGGCGACCGGTGCTCGCATAGGCGCGGTCACGAATCTCGGTGGTCAGGGTGTCGGCAATCTGGCGCCAGACAGCCACGCCGCTGCGCCGCCCGGGGGCGCTGGTGATGCGTTGTTCAAAGTCCATGAGTCGTCCTTGGGTCAATAAAAAGTGAGTGGCTGGCACAACACCCTCAGTCGGCGGTGATGGGTATGCGCTTTTTCGACTTTAGTGACTGATTTAGACATCTGTATGACAAACGCAGTGCTGGCAAAAAAAATCTGGGTCAAGAACAGGCTGCAGACCAGCCCCACTTGTCACAAATCCTTCATGTTGACAACGTCAACTACAGGACATGCCCATCGTATCCAAACCGATGGGCAGCTCTCCCAACTTGCCGGACTGATCTGAATACCTGTATGAAACACAACAAGCTAACAAACGACTACCCCACACGAACGGCCTGGCTGGCCGTGCTGGCGCGCGCCACGCTGGCCGAACTCGAAAGCATGGCGCCCGCAAAAAGTGAACTCCCTGAACTGAAGTCCGTGCGCCCACCGGAAATCGGTATGGTGATGCTGCGGGGCCGGGTCGGTGGCACCGGCAACCCGTTTAACCTGGGCGAGGCCAGTGTGGTGCGTTGCGCGCTGCGGCTTGGCGACGGCCCGCTGGGTGTGTCTTATGCGCTGGGCCGTGACAAGCGGCGGGCTGAACTGGCCGCCTTGTTTGACGCCATGCTGCAAGACCCGCAGCACCACGACGCGCTACAACGTAGGCTGATTGCGCCGTTGGCCCAACTGCAAGCCCAGGCACGGGCACAGACGCAGCACGCGGTGGCCAGCTCCAAGGTCGAATTTTTCACATTTGTACGGGGTGAAGCATGAACGCTACCGCCACACTTGCGCCAGGCTTGCCCGATGGTGTACATGACAGCCAGCAAGCTTTTCGCGCCGCTCTGGATGCGCTGGCCCGACCCGGGCAAGTGCGCCACATCGGCCCCGCTTTGCCCGGCGTTGTGTTGGGTGGGGCGCTGGCACGCCTGCTGCTGAGCCTGAGCGACGACGAAACCCCGGTGTGGTGGCGCAGCACCGATGACAACCTGCCGCAATGGCTTCGTTTTCACACCGGCGCACCCGTGGCAGAGCGGCCTGATGCGGCCAGCTTTGCCGTGTTGACCGACCTGGCGCACCTGAGCGCACTGTCCGACTTTGCGCCGGGCTCGGCGGCTTCCCCCGAGTTGTCCTGCACCCTGTTGATTGAGCTGCCCGCGCTGACCGGTGGCCCGACGCTGGAGTGGCACGGCCCCGGCATTGCACGCGTGCAGCGTGTTGGCTTGCAAGGACTGCCCGACGGTTTCTGGCCACAGTGGCAAGCCAACCACGCGGCTTTTCCGCAGGGCTTGGACATTATCTTTACCTGCGGCGACGAGGCCTTGGGCCTGCCCCGCACCACCCGTGTCCGCCGATTGGAAGGAGTCTGACATGTATGTAGCAGTAAAAGGCGGCGCTGCCGCGATTGAGAGCTCCTGGCAGTTGCTGGAAAAACAGCGCCGGGGCGACACCACCATTGCAGAGTTGTCGGTGGCGCAAATCCGCTCGCAACTCACGCTGGCGGTAGACCGGGTGATGAGCGAGGGCTCGTTGTACGACCCCGAGCTGGCGGCGCTTGCCATCAAACAGGCCAGCGGTGATTTGATGGAAGCGATTTTCCTGCTGCGAGCCTACCGCACCACCTTGCCGCGCCTGGGCTACAGCGAGCCGCTGGACACCGCCCGCATTGCGCTGGTGCGGCGCATCTCGGCCACCTTCAAAGAAGTGCCAGGCGGCCAACTGCTCGGGCCGACTTACGACTACACCCAGCGCCTGCTGGACTTTGCCCTGCTGGCTGAAGGTGAATCCACCGGCCACTCGTCCGCGGCCACCGACACCCCGTCGACAGGCCAGGATGCCAAGTCCGCAGCCAAGGTCGAAGCGCCTGCGCAGACCGTACCCCGCATCAACGACTTGCTGGCGCGTGAAGGCCTGCTGGAAACCCCGCAGCCACTGGGCACACAAGCCCCCGGCGACCTGACGCGTGACCCGCTGATGTTCCCCGCCGACCGCGCCCTGCGCCTGCAAGCCCTGGCCCGGGGTGACGAAGGCTGGCTGCTGGCCATGGGCTACTCGACCCAGCGCGGCTACGCCAGTTCACACCCGTTTGCGGGCGAAATCCGGCGCGGCACAGTCAGTGTGGAACTGGTGCCCGACGAGCTGGGTTTCACCATCGACATTGGCGACCTGGAAGTCACCGAGTGCCAGATGATCAATCAGTTCGCCGGCTCCAGCACGGTGCCGGCGCAATTCACGCGGGGCTACGGCCTGGCTTTCGGCGAAGCCGAGCGCAAGGCCATGGCGATGGCGCTGGTGGACCGTGCGCTGCGTTGCGCCGAACTCGGAGAGGAGGCGCTGGCGCCGGCCCAGCAGCCGGAGTTCGTGCTCTCGCACTCGGACAACGTCGAGGCCAGCGGCTTTGTCCAGCACCTCAAGTTGCCGCACTACGTGGATTTCCAGTCCGAACTGGAACTGCTGCGCAAGATGCGCAAGAGACATGAGGAGCGCACAAGAGTCGGCGCCGGCGACACGGCGAGCGACATGCCTCACGTGCAGGAGCAGGGCGCATGAATCGCCTGCCCGGATACAACTTCGCCTACCTCGACGAGCAGACCAAGCGCATGATCCGTCGCGCCCTGCTCAA
>Ga0209211_10013577_pt1 | contig 10079 bp, 9 predicted proteins | sample RifGroA2_FD_183992 | JGI IMG/M metagenome (GOLD analysis project Ga0209211, IMG submission 183992) | Groundwater microbial communities from Rifle, Colorado, USA - Groundwater A2 (SPAdes) (version 2) | ecosystem: Environmental > Aquatic > Deep subsurface > Groundwater | place: Rifle, Colorado...
CGACCGCGGCCGCGCTGGCATTCGGCCTGGACAAGCAGGAAGGCGACCGCAAGATCGCGGTGTATGACCTGGGCGGCGGCACCTTCGACATCTCCATCATCGACATCGCCGAGATCGAGGGCGAGCACCAGTTCGAAGTGCTGTCCACCAACGGCGACACCTTCCTCGGCGGCGAAGACTTCGACATGCGCGTGATCGAGTTCCTGGTGGATGAATTCAAGAAGGAAAGCGGCATCGACCTGAAGAAGGACATGCTGGCGCTGCAACGCCTGAAGGACGCGGCGGAAAAGGCCAAGATCGAGCTGTCTTCCGCGCAGCAGACCGAAGTAAACCTGCCCTATATCACCGCCGATGCCAGCGGCCCGAAACACCTCGCCGTGAAGATCACCCGCGCCAAGCTGGAAAGCCTGGTCGAGGACCTGATCGCACGCACCATCGAGCCGTGCAAGATCGCGATGAAGGATGCCGGCGTGAGCAACGCCGACATCGCCGACGTGATCCTGGTCGGCGGCCAGACCCGCATGCCCAAGGTGCAGGAGAAGGTTAAGGAATTCTTCGGCAAAGAAGCGCGCAAGGACGTCAACCCGGACGAGGCCGTGGCCGTCGGCGCGGCGATCCAGGGCGGCGTGCTGCAAGGCGAAGTGAAGGACGTGCTGCTGCTGGACGTGACCCCGTTGTCGCTGGGTATCGAGACCATGGGCGGCGTGATGACCAAGCTGATCAAGAAGAACACCACGATCCCGACCAAGGCATCGCAGGTATTCTCCACTGCCGACGACAACCAGAACGCGGTCACCATCCACGTACTGCAAGGCGAGCGCGAGATGTCTTCCGGCAACAAGAGCCTGGGCCAGTTCAACCTGTCCGACATCCCGCCGGCACCGCGCGGCATGCCGCAGATCGAGGTGACCTTCAACATCGACGCCAACGGCATCCTGCATGTGGGCGCGAAGGACAAGGCCACCGGCAAGGAAGCCAACATCACCATCAAGGCCAGTTCCGGTCTGAGCGAGGAAGAGATCCAGCGCATGGTGGCGGATGCCGAAGCGCATGCCGACGAAGACAAGAAGGCGGTGGAACTGGTGACCGCGCGCAATCAGCTCGACGCGCTTATCCACTCCACCAACAAGTCGCTGAAGGAATACGGCGAGCAGCTCACGGCTGACGAGAAGTCTGCCATCGAAGCCGCAGTGAAGGAAGCCGAGGAAGTGGTGAAGGGCGACGACAAGGACGCCATCGAAGCCAAGACCGAAGCACTGGCGACCGCCGCGCAGAAGCTGGGCGAGAAGATGTATGCCGCCGAACAGGCCAAGGCACAAGCCGGCGGCTGCGGCACTTGCGAACCGGGCGAAAGCTGTGCCGATAGCAAGAAGGATGAAGGCGACGTGGTGGATGCCGAGTTCACGGAAGTGAAGGACAAGAAGTAGTCGTTAGTCGCTAGACGTTAGTCGTTAGCTAACCCCTTGGGTTGGCTTTTCGACTAACGACTAGCGATAACAATTCAGCGACCAGTTCGCTTTTCAACTAACGACTAGCGACTAACTACTAACGACTATGTCAAAAAAAGACTACTACGAAGTCCTCGGCGTCAATCGTGACGCCTCCGAGGAAGAGATCAAGAAGGCTTATCGCAAGCTGGCGATGAAGCACCACCCCGACCGCAATCCGGACAACCCGAAGGCGGAGGAACACTTCAAGGAAGCGAAGGAAGCCTACGAGACCCTCTCCGACGGGCAGAAGCGCGCCGCCTACGACCAGTACGGCCACGCCGCTTTCGAGGCGGGTGGCATGGGCGGCGGCGGATTTGGCGGCGCTGGTGCTGCGGGTTTCGATTTCTCCGACATCTTCGGCGACATCTTCGGCGGGGCGCGCGGAGGAGCGGGGCGCAGCAGCGTGCAGCGCGGCGCCGACCTGCGCTACAACATGGAGATCACGCTGGAGCAGGCCGCGCGCGGCACCGAGACGCAGATCCGCATCCCCACCATGGCGGAATGCGAGACCTGCCACGGCTCCGGCGCCAAGCCGGGCACCAGCCCGACCACCTGCACCACCTGCCACGGGCAGGGGCAGGTGCGCATACAGCAGGGCTTCTTCTCGATCCAGCAGACCTGCCCGCGCTGCCACGGCACCGGCAAGATGATCTCCTCGCCATGCAAGGACTGCAACGGCAGCGGACGCATCAAACAGCACAAGACGCTGTCGGTGAAGATCCCGTCAGGCGTGGACAACGACGACCGCATCCGGCTCTCGGGCGAAGGCGAGCACGGCGTCAACGGCGGGCCACCGGGCGACCTGTACGTGGTGATCCACATCAAGCCGCACGCGGTGTTCCAGCGCGACCACAACGACCTGCATTGCGAGATGCCGATCAGCTTCACCACCGCGGCATTGGGCGGCGAGATCGAGATCCCCACACTGGACGGCAAGGCGCTCATCAAAATCCCCGCCGAAACCCAGAGCGGAAAACAGTTCCGCCTGCGCGGCAAGGGCATCAAAGGCGTGCGCAGCACCAGCCACGGCGACCTGCATTGCCACGTCATCGTAGAGACGCCGATCAACCTAACCGACCGCCAGAAGGAATTGCTGCGCGAGTTCGAGGCCATCAACGCGGCCGACAGCGCGCACCACAACCCCCGCGCCAAATCGTGGATGGATAAAGTGAAGGATTTCTTCGCTCAATAGTTCGATCGTAGCCACAAGGCAAAAGACTTCTTCGGTCAATTAAACCGAAGAAGTCTTTTGCTTTACGCTACGGGTTGGGCGCCCTTGCCCGATGGCACCGGGAGCGCTACCCGACATGCCGGAATATCTGCCGATACAGCTCCCGCATGCGCCCAGCCTGCACAGGACCGGTTATGCCACCGTAGCGCGCATCCTCGTAGAGGCGCGTCATCTCCCCGGTCTCGCGCCCCAGATGGCGGTAGTAACAATTGAGCTCGTTCAGATACTCGCGGGTATTTTCACGGCTGCCGCGTTCGATATTCTGCAATTCGAAAAGCCGCACCATGGCCTCGTAACAGATCAACGAGTCCCGCACGCCGCCGCTGCGCGTGCCTGACAGTACCAGACGGAAATAATCGAATCGCGTGCGCAGCCAGGTCACCATCCGCGCTTCACGCATCAATCTCCATAACGCATAGAGCAACGCCAGCACGCCCAGGATGATGAGCATATTGATCACCGTGTCGCGATTCTCCTTGAGCCATTTTTTCAACGACTCCCAAAGATCCACGCAACTCGCGAATACGGGCTTCATCAGTTTTCCCATGCCTTCCGTGAGATCGGCCAGTCCGTTGATCGTGTCGCGCTGCCATTCCGGCATGCCTTTTCTTGCCGCAGCTTTGCGCATCTCCCCTGCCGACGGCCACTCCAGCCCCATGCCGGAACCCGCCGCATTACCGGCGCTGCCCCCACCGCCGCTTCCGCCGGTTTGTCCTCCGGCGCTTCCGCCGGACTGCGCACCGCCACCGCCAAGCTGGGCATCACTGTCACCGATGTTGACGCTACCTGGCAGCCCCCAGCGCCAGGCAAGGGACATCCAGCTGGTTTGGGGAGTGAGCGCATAGAACAGCAGACCCAATACAAGAATCACCGATGTCGCCGCAATGATCGCCGTTCCCTGCGCCCCCACCACCTGCTGCCCCAGACTCTGCCGGTGCAACTCGCCTGCCCTGCGGTTGATCTGCTCCGCCACCAGGGTGAACACCACAGCCGCCACATAAGGAACGAGATAGAACAGCATGGTCCAGTCCGCACGGTAGTGCGAGGCGGCGAACAACACCATCACCAGCGAGATGAGCAGGCTCATGTGCAGATGGCGGCGCGTGGTGGTGACGCAGTTGTATGCCACCTGCAACATCGCCAGCATGTACAGGCCGGCACGCGGAAAGCCCCACATCGGAATGAAGATCACCACGGAGATCAGCGCGCCGAAGATCAGCGAATTGCGCATCCAGCGCCTGCCCTTTTCATCGGCCTCGCCATTCTGGCGCCAGCCCGCGCGCAGCGTGATGGCGAACGCGCAAGCCCACAACAGGACTTCGGTGCTGAAACCGCCGTACTGGATATCGAGAAAAGCGTTGCATGCCACTGCCAGAACCTGTGCGGCGAACAGGCCAAGATAGGCGGGCAGATAGCGCAGCGGCGGGCTCATGGATTGAACACACTCAACAGATCGTCGCCCTTGCGGATGGTCAGAGAGACGATGCCCAGATCGAGCAGGCCCGCCCAGGGCGATGCGCCCGCGCCGGACGGCGGCGCCTTCTCATCGAGGAACGATCCCCGCTCGAATTCGATCGCCAGCACATTGGCGCCGCGTGCGCGCAGCAAGGCGATGGCCTGCACCGTGGCAGAAACGCGCGCTTCCGGTTCGGACAGGAACACCACCACCGTCTGTCCGTAGCGGCAATGCATGGCGACATCCTGCAAGACTTTGGCATACGGTATCGCCCCGTCAGCATCCACCACGGCCAGCGCGTCGAGCATGCTGCGGAAGTGCGCCTCACCTGAGCCGATGCCGACGGCAAGACTGCGCCCACCTTCCCCGCTCATACGGACCTGCATGCCGTTGCCGCAAGCGTAGCGCCCAATGGAAGCCGCGATGCGGACCGCGTACTCAAAGCTGGAATGCTTGCCCTTGCCGACGTTCGCATCGGCCGACATATCCGGCACGAGGTACAGGGAAGCGGAAGCGAGCGGCTCGAACTCCTTCACCATCAACTCGTTCAGGCGCGCCGTGGTCGGCCAGTGCACATGGCGCGGATTGTCGCCGCGACGGTATTCGCGCAGGCCGGAGAATTCCGCCGCACCCGCGCCCTCCGGCAGCAGGAAACCGCCGCGATGGATCTCGCTGGGCGTGCCGGATAGCGGCAATGCCACGATGGCAAACACATCCGGATAGATGGTCAGCGTCTGTACCCCGCCGTTCTTCTGCTGGCGCGCCTCGATCAGACCGAGCGGAAAAGCGGAAGCCAGCCCGACCGGGCCGAGCCGATAGAAGCCGCGCTTCTCGCACAGCAGCGGCACATCGAAACTGCGCGTCGAATTGCCGCCGATATAGGCGACCACGCCCAGCACCTTCTCGGCAGCGTCATCCCCCCGCGCCGCGCCAACGAAGGGCAGATGATCCACCGCCTCCACCATGAAGCGCGGCAACCAGCCCTGATTGCGCACCGTCACATTGAAATGGATGGTCTCGCCTTCCTCGGCGCGTTCCGGTCCGGTCCGCGTCACCGACAGCCGTTTGATCAGCCAGTGCGGCCAGGCGAACCCGGTGACCAGCGTCGCCAGCAACAGCGCCGCGATCGCCCAGGGCAACGCCTGTTCCCGGTTGATCGCCGCGGCATAGGCCACCAGCGTGAGACCGACCAGCACCAGCGGCTTGAGGTGACGCGGATTCCATGCGGGCAGGTTCAGACTCATCGGTGATCCCGTGCTTTTGTTTACCGCCTCACACCGGCGGCGTCACCTGATCCAGCACCTCTTTCAGGATCAGGTGCGCCGTCTTGCCCAGCGCGGCAGCCTGCGGGCGCACGATGAGGCGGTGCTCCAGCACCGGACCGGCCATATGCTTGACCATGTCCGGCGTGACGTAATCGCGGTCGCGCAGGAAAGCCAGCCCGCGCGCGCCGCGCGCCAGCGCCAGCGTGCCGCGCGGGCTGGCGCCCAGCCGCAGATCGGCATGCTGGCGGGTGGCGGCGGTGATGCGGGCGATGTATTCGGCCACGTCGGGATTGATATGGACCTGCTTCACCGTCTCGCGCACCGCCAGTATCTCCGCTTCCGTGGTCACCGCCTGCAGCTTCTCGATGGGATGCACCAGTGCCTGCGCGTCCAGTATCTTCACCTCTTCTTCCAGCGTGGGATAACCGACGCTGAGCCGCACGAAGAAACGGTCGAGCTGGGCTTCCGGCAACACATGCGTGCCGGCCATATCGATGGGGTTCTGCGTGGCCAGCACCATGAACAGCGGCGGCAGGTCGTAGGTCGTGCCGTCCACGCTGACGCGGAACTCCTCCATGCATTCCAGCAACGCGGATTGCGCGCGCGGCGTGGCGCGGTTGATCTCGTCGGCCAGCAGGATATGCGTGAACACCGGCCCCGGACGAAACTCGAAATCGGCGGTCTTCTGGTTGTAGATGGGCACGCCGGAGATATCCGAAGGCAGCAGGTCGGGCGTGCATTGCAGGCGCTTCATATCGACCGCCACCGAGCGGGCCAGCGCGCGGGCCAGCATGGTCTTGCCGGTGCCCGGCACGTCTTCCAGCAGCACGTGGCCGCGACAGAGCATGGAGATGACGGCCAGTTCGATCACCGGGCGTTTGCCGACGATGACCCTCTCGACGTTATCGATCAGATTCTGGATGGATTGCATAATCGTTGTCCGGGAAAAATCCAGTTCGCTTAATACCACCGGATAACACTTCCCGGCAACCGGATAGATTGCCTAGATAATTACTGCGACCGGACGGCCCGCCGATATCGTTGAACAAGCGATTCAAGCCCCGGAAAACGACGACGCCCCTGAACGGGGCGTCGTTTCGCATTGAACAACAATTATTTGCTGCCAAACACCTCGCGCAGGAACACCGCCGTCTGCTGCCATGAATCCTTGTCGGCGGTGGCATCGTAGGCCAGCGGCAGGTTGAACTTCCGCCCCAGTTCATCCGCGTCAGGATTGGTGAAGCTGTGCTTCACGCCGGGATAGGTGACCACGCGGTAATCTGCTCTGGCGTTGTCCATTTCCTGTTTGAACGCGGCAACCTTGTCCGCGCCGATCATCGCATCGTCCTCGCCGGTGAACGAAACGACGCGCGCCTTGACCTTGCCGGGCTGTGCCGGGGTGTCGGTACTCAGCGCACCGTGGAAGCTCGCCACGCCCTTCAGGTTCGCGCCGGTGCGCGCCATGTGCAGCACCACGCCGCCGCCAAAGCAGTAGCCGATCGCCGCCAGGTTCTTGCCGTCCACGGTCTGCTGTTTGCGCAACAGTTTCATGCCCGCCTCGAAGCGCCGCTCGGCCATCGGCAGGTTCTTGCTCACCTCGGCGGCGAACTTGCCCGCCTCATCGGGGTGGTTGGCCTGCTTGCCGTCGCCGTACATATCCACCGCCAGCGCGGTATAGCCCTGTTCCGCCAGCATGTCGGCGCGCTTGCGCGCATAGGCGTTGTGGCCCCACCACTCATGCACCACCAGCACCGCCGGGCGCTTGCCCTTGATGGCATCGTCCCAGGCGATATAGCCCTTGAGCGTGACGCCGTCCGCCTGATAACTGACCTCCTTGCCCTGCACCGCAGCCTGCGCCGCAGGGAGCAACAACCAGCATAACGAAATCAACACTGCGATCTTTTTCATGATTACCTCCGTTGAATTGGGATAATTTATTTGAACTGAGCCACCGTTGTGGGAGTCCGATTCATCGAACGATTCAGAAGGTACACATCGCGCAATAAATTGCGCTCCCACAAGAAAAGCTACCCGCTACACCGTCACCAGATAAACCCCGCACAGCGCGATGCCCGCGCCGGCGAAACGGACCAGCCGCTCGCGCGCCAGCCGTTGCATGCCCAGCCCGAAGCCGATCCCGGCGAGATGCAACGACGCCGTGGCCAGCATGAACCCCAGCGCGTAGCCGATGCCGGAAGCGTTCTCCGGCATCTCGGCGCCATGCGCATGCCCGTGCCACAGCGCGAACAGCCCGACCATGCTGCTGCCCAGCCAGAGCGGCAGGCGCACTGCCGCAGCGATCAGCACACCGAGCAACAGCACCGACAACACGATACCCGGCTCGACGAACGGCAGGCCGATATCCAGCAGCGGCAACATCCCGCCCAGCGTCATCACGCCGACGAAGGTGAGCGGCACAGCCCACAGCGCGCGCCCGCCCGTCTGCGCTGCCCACAATCCCACCGCCAGCATCGCGCAGAGGTGATCGAGCCCGCCTAACGGATGCGCGAGGCCGTGCATGAAACCGCCGACATCGCCTGTTCCGGTATGCGCGCAGGCGACGGACGGCAGCAGCAATGCCGCCGCTGCTCCGAGCGAACCAGCCAGACGCCTCATGTTCAAACGATCCCCGACTGCACCGGATAACGCACGTAGAACACTTCCTTGCCTTGCTTGCCGATACGTTCCAACAATTGCTCGGTGAGCTTGTCGTCGAGGATGAACTCGACCTTCACCGCCAGCTCGCCGGCCAGCTCGAAGAAGGTCTCCTCCATCAGCCGGTCGTGGCGGCCGTATCCGGCGATGGCGCGGAACACCGAACCGCCGTGGATGCCGAGTTCGCGTGCCTCCTTCAGCACCCATTCGTAGAACGGTATCCCGGTGTGATGTTCCTTCTCGTCGATGTAAAAGATCAGTGCGTTCATCATTGCCCTCCTTGTAACCACTTGACGGTCTGTATCCCCATTACGGTCATCAGTAACGAGCCGCCCAGATGTGCCGCGATGATGCCGGCACCCCATGCATACTGCCCACGCAGCAACAGCGTGACAGTCTCCGCAGAAAAAGTCGAAAAGGTCGTCAGCCCGCCGAGGAATCCGGTGATGATGAACAGCCGCCACTCGGGCGAGAAACCGGGATGTTGCAGGAAGAACGCGATCGCCATCCCGATCAGGTAGCCGCCGACCAGATTGGCCGACAAGGTGCCGAGAGGCATATCCGGCAGCAGCGGATTGAGCCACAGCCCGAAGCCCCAGCGCAGCCATGCGCCGAGCGCCGCACCGAGTCCGATGGCGAGGAACGAATAGATCAACATGCAGGCATTCTACCCGACCACGCGTACCGGCGCGAAGCCGCCGCCCGGCGTGCGAAAATTGGTGGTCTGCCCTTGGTACAACCGCGCGGCGACGAGCTGGATGTTGCCGTCGTACACATAGCAGCGCACGTCACACTTGTACGGCTGCGCCTCGTTTCCTTCCGCGCAGACCATGCGCTCGCCCGGCGCCGCCATGCGCTGCGCCACGTAGCCGCCCTGCATGATCTCGTCGAATACGCGCCGCGTGAGCTTCGGCCCGCTGTAGCTGCCCTTGCTGCCGTAGCCGCTGTTGGGTTTGAAGAACCACTGTTTGCGCTCCGCCCACCAGTGCGCTTGGTCTGCCGCTTCGACCAGCCGCGTCTGCGGCACGCCCGCCAACAGGACGGCGATATCCGCTTCGGTCACGCCCAGCGTGCGTAGCGTCACCGCATCGCTCAGGCGCGCCAGATTGCGCTTGTCGGCATAGCGCGCGTAGTGCGCGGGGTCGGGCGTCAGCACCACAGCGTCATCCAGATACGCCTGCCGCAGCACGGGATGCCGTTGCAGCGAAAAATCGGTCAGACGGTTGTACAGCAGATCGATCTTCTGCCCGTCGAGATATAGCGCGTCGCCGCGCGTATGCAGCGCGGCGGGATCGGCGATATGCGCCGCGATGCCGACGCGCTCGAACATGCGCTGCGCCAGCAGGAACTCGGGATACAGATACTGCGCCTCCGGCAGCTCGTCCACGATGGCAACGACCCCGAGCGGCGCATCGCCGCGCGCCAGCCGCCACTCGTTGCGGAACATGGCGAGGAAGCGCTGCTCCAGCCCCGCCTCGGCGACCGCCTCGCCCTGCAGCCCCGCGTCGCGCTGGCTGTCGATCAGCAGCGCATTGAGAAACGCCCCGCCCGCATTGGTATTGATCTCGATCAGATGCGCGCCCTGCGCGTTGAGATGGAAGTCGTAACCGTAGAACACACCCTTGGCGGAATGCTGCTCCCACTCCCTACTCCCAACTATCCACTCTCCACCCCTCACTACCCGCTCCACCGCCGAGATCACCGCGCGCATCTGGCGCAACTGCGCCGCGTCGATGAACACCGCCACATCGGCGAACAGATGCTGGCAACGCTCCGTCACCAGCCCATGCCACAACACGCCCTGCGTCAGCATCGCATGCTGCAGCGCGGCGCGGTCCACCATCGCTGCATGGCAATCGCCGTTCAAGTTGGCAACGAGGGTATCAGTCACAATGACTCAAAAATTCCGGCGGCGCCCATGCCCGTGCCGATGCACATCGTCACCATGCCGTACTTCTGCTTGCGGCGGCGCAGGCCGTGCA
>Ga0209211_10013581_pt1 | contig 10077 bp, 9 predicted proteins | sample RifGroA2_FD_183992 | JGI IMG/M metagenome (GOLD analysis project Ga0209211, IMG submission 183992) | Groundwater microbial communities from Rifle, Colorado, USA - Groundwater A2 (SPAdes) (version 2) | ecosystem: Environmental > Aquatic > Deep subsurface > Groundwater | place: Rifle, Colorado...
CCAGACGAGCCGTTCGCCGAACGTCGGCACAAGCTTGCGGTGGTGTCCGATCAGCTCCCCTTTGTCATTGAAGAACAGGAGCGCGTTGTAGATCGACTTTCCCGAACGCTCGTTCACGCCAAGAACAAGATGGAGCTTTGCTTTGCGGCACGCGGCACCGATGCGCCGGAGTTCCGGGGAATCCAGAGCAATGCTGTTGTCATGGAGCCGGCGGTAGAGTTTCATTGCCGCTTCGTTTCCCCACTGGCTGTATGATCCCATGTCGGACCAGAGCGGATAGACCGGAATCCACGTTTCCGGGAAAGCGAGGACCCTGACTTTCTGCTTTCCTGCGGATTCGATAATCTTGCATGCCTTCGCGACGGACCCTTTGAGGTCAAGAACTGCGGGTGAGAACTGGGCAACAGCGACATTGAGTTTCATCTTGCTACCTCCAGAGGACTATTTCGTCCAATTGCTTTCGGTGAATGTCTGGAACGCGTGTTCCCTCTTGAGCATAACCAACGGGGATGAGAAGAAAAGCCTTCTCGTTCTCCGGCCGATCGAGGATTCTCTGCAAGAAGTCCATGGGGCTTGGCGTGTGGGTCAGCGCCGCCAGGCCGGCATTGTGAATGGCGGCGAGGAGAAATCCCGCAGCGATCCCGACGGATTCTTTCACGTAGTAGTTTTTCCGGGTTCGCTCCCCTTCCGTGGTGAACGGGATGGAGAACATGACGATGAGCGCCGGCGCGACATCCAGAAATTCCTTGTGCCAATCGGTGCCGAGAACCGCAAGATCATCGAGCCATTCCTGCGGCATCCGGTGTTCATAGCTTTGTTTCTCTTCCGCCTCGGCTGCGAGACGGATCTTGCGCTTCAGTTCAGGATCGGTCACGACCACAAAACGCCATGGCTGTTTGTTTGCACCCGAAGGCGCCGTGCAGGCGGTCCGAATAATTGTCTCCAGTAAACTCCTGGGAACCGGCTTGTTCGAGAACTCACGAATGGATCGCCGACGACGGCAAAGCTGATAGAAACTCTCAGCCCGGTGCATCTGCTCTTCATCGGTCATGGAAACGTGCTCGTACGGAATGAAATCAGGCATGCGACCTCCGGTCGGTATCAGAAAGAAAATAAACCAAAGAGGCGGTTCTTGCAAGCCAAGCGCCGGAATCATTGCACCTGCAACGACTTTTGATTATGTTTCTCACCCCTGACTGTCCGGTACATCCGTGATGGCCGGGGTGAGGTGTTTTTGTCCAGGAAGGACGTTGGACTATTGACGATGATTCGACTCGCCTGTCGATCACCACAAGTTTTCGATCGCCGATTGCGCGTTTTTCGCGCTCCGCCGCTTTGTGGCGGGGTCGATTTCGAATTGCCTGAACCGATTAATGCTCGATGATCGAAACGATTAAAAAGAGAATTGAAGGTACGGAGCCTTTTCGTGCGTTGACCGAAAAGGTGCGCTCCATTGACGCGGGGGAGACATTGACGGTACGCGGTATCCATGGGTCGCTCATGGCCTTTGCCGCAGCCGCTGCATTCGAAGCGAGCAGCTCGCAAGTGCTCCTCCTCGTGCCGGATACCGACCGCGCAGAACAGCTTAGAGATGATTGCGCTCTCCTGCTTGGTGAGAGCAACGTACGGCTCTACTCTCACGGTTCGGGCCACAAGGGTGCGCTGCTCGACATGACAGCACCCATTGCACAGATTGAAGCGCTGAAGGCCCTGGCTGGTCACGAGGCCGTGGTCCTTGTCGCAAGTGCCGAAGCCGTTGCACACCATGTTCCTTCCCTATCCGACTTCAAAACCCGCACTCTTGAAGTAACCGCCGGACAAGAATACTCTTTCAGCGGTCTCATCGACAAGCTCACCACGCTCGGGTTCGAGCGAAAGGACTTTGTTGAGGAATACGGAGATTTTTCCGTACGCGGCGGCATCCTTGATGTGTTTCCTTTTATCGGCGACAATCCCGTCAGAATCGAGTTTTGGGGGGATTCCATCGAATCGATCCGGGAGTTTGATGCACTCTCCCAGCGATCGATCAGGGAGCTGCAGACTGCGAACATCGTCGCCCGCCTCCTCTCGCCGGATGAGCCCTCTGGAACCACGGCATCGCTCTTCACCTACCTTGCGTCCAATGCCGTCATCCTGGTTGACGAACCGGCAGCCATTCAGAAAGAAATCGAAGAACTCTTCCACGAAGGCGTCGAAAATCTCGCAACTTGGGATTTCGTTGACGGGCAGTTGAAACGATTTCGCACGGTTGTTCACTCTCTCTTGAGTGAAGCGGATCGTCCCGCCGCGGTCAATTTCTCAAGTTTCTCTCAACCGCCGGCTCAGGGGAGCATCAAGGTGCTTCTCCGTCAGCTCAGGGAATTGAATTCCCAGGATCATGATATCGTGCTCGTTTGCGACACCCGCGACGAAGCGGACCGGCTGCGGGAATTACTGGAAGAGGAGGTCACCTCCCCCTCGGCATCGGATGAATCAGACACCGGTGCGCCGGCAGCGGCCGGTTCTTCACTTCCAGAGTACCTGCTGATGACAGAGGCGCTGCACCTCGGCTTCGTCTACCCCGCTGCGAGCCTTGCCCTGCTCACAGAGCACCAAATCTTCGGGCGGTTGAAACGGCGAGGCGTGGCAAAACGGCGAAGGTTCAAGGGATTCAGTCAGAAGGAAGCTTTGCAGCTCCGGCGCGGTGACTACGTGGTACACATCGACTACGGCATCGGGAAGTTCGCCGGTTTGCAGAAGCTGAAGGTCCGCGGCGGCGAGCAGGAAGTGATGAAAGTGCTGTACGACGGGAACGATGCGCTCTATGTGAATCTGAATTTCGTCAACCGTGTTCAGAAGTACGCCTCGCAGGAAGGACACCTGCCAAAGCTCTCCAAGCTCGGTGCACCCGACTGGGAGAGGCTGAAAGCGCGGGCCCGAAAACGGATCAAGGACATCGCACGTGAGCTCATTGCACTCTATGCACGCCGGAGACACGAACAGGGCTTCGCGTACGCACCCGACACTCATTGGCAGAAGGAACTTGAAGCTTCCTTTCTCTATGAAGATACACCGGATCAGGCAAAGGCAACGAGCGATGTCAAGCAGGACATGGAGCGACCCTCCCCGATGGACCGCCTTATCTGCGGCGACGTCGGGTTCGGCAAGACAGAGGTCGCTGTGCGCGCAGCGTTCAAGGCTGTGATGGGCGGAAAGCAGGTTGCCGTGCTCGTGCCGACTACCATCCTCGCCCAGCAGCATTACAACACATTTCTCGACAGGGTGGGCCGGTACTCCGTGCGCGTGGAATCGATTTCACGATTCAAGTCAAAGAAAGAACAGGAAGGTATTCTGGAAGGCATCCAGGCAGGGACGGTGGACGTGTTGATCGGCACCCACCGGCTCCTTTCGAAGGATGTGAAGTTCAAAGACCTCGGTCTGCTGGTGATTGACGAAGAACATCGATTCGGTGTCACGGCGAAAGAGAAATTGCGCGAGCTCCGGGCCACGGTCGATACCATGACATTGACGGCAACCCCCATTCCGCGCACGCTGCAGTTTTCACTGATGGGCGCCCGCGATCTGTCGCTTATCAATACGCCGCCACGCAACAGATTGCCGATTTTGACGGAAATTGCACAGTTTGACATCCAGCTCATACGTGAGGCGATCCTCAAAGAGCTTCGTCGCGGCGGACAAGTCTATTTCATCCATGACCGTGTCCACGATATCGAAGAAGTGCAGAGTCTTCTCCATACAAAGATACCGGAAGCGCGATTCCACGTCGCACACGGCCAGATGAAGGGCCACGAGCTCGAAAAAGCAATGCTCGACTTCCTCGAGAAGAAGTACGACGTCCTGATTTGCACCAAGATCATCGAGTCGGGGATCGATATTCCCAGTGTCAACACGATTGTTATCAATCGTGCAGACCGTTTCGGCCTTGCGGAGCTCTATCAGCTGCGCGGCAGAGTGGGCAGATCAAATGAGCAGGCGTATGCGTATTTGCTGACTCCACCGATCTCAAGTCTTCCCCGCGCCACCCTGCGTCGCCTTCAGGCTATCCAGGAGTTCACAGAATTGGGTTCCGGTTTCAATCTTGCAATGCGCGACCTCGAAATCCGCGGCGCGGGTAATCTCCTCGGGGCCGAACAATCAGGATTCATCCTGGAGATGGGCATCGAGATGTATCAGCGCACCGTGGAGGAAGCCGTTGCCGAACTGAAAGAGCAGGAATTCAACAAGCTCTTCGAGGGACAGCCCTTGCGGCCCCGGGCCGGGGCGACGGAGACGACGATCGACGCGGATATCGAGGCGTACATTCCGGACATCTATGTTGAGTCGGATTCCGAGCGGCTCGATTTCTATCGCCGGCTTTACACGGTGAATTCGATCGACGAGATCCGGACCATGAAGGACGAGCTGCGGGACCGCTTCGGCGGCTACCCGGAAGAAGTGGAACAATTGTTCGGTCTGGTCGAGCTCAAGACCATCGCCGCCAGAATCGGATTTATCAAGATCGAGCTCTCCGGACGTTTATTCACTCTGTTCTTCCCTCCCGCCGAAGTGAAACACTTTTATGAATCGACCGACGGCCATGAAGCCCCTTTCCAGATCATGATGGGTTCGCTGCAGATGCTGAAACAATACCGCGCTCATCTGAAACAAGACGGGAAACAACTCAAACTTCTCACCACGCTTCCTTCAGGCACCGATCCGGCATCCATCGTTTCCACCGCGCGGGAGCTCCTGAACAGACTCGACTCCATGACTTCCGGTATGCAGCCGGCGAAAGGAGAGCTCTGATGGCGAGCCGGCGGCCGCAACCGGCTGAATTGCTGGCGGGACTCCCTGACGCGCCGGGCGTTTACTTGTTCTATGGCCCGCTGGACGAGCTGCTCTATGTCGGAAAGAGCAAAGCGATTCGGTCTCGCGTCCGTTCGCACTTCAGCGCTCCCGAAGAACGCTGGCTGATGCGAAAAGTCCGGCGCGTGGAGATACGCCGAACCGCCGGAGAACTGGGCGCACTGCTGCTGGAATCACGATTGATCAAAGAGCTGCGCCCGATGTTCAATGTCGCTTCACGGCAGCGTCGCCGGATTATCGTCGCCCGCCGCGCGTTGAATCCCGACGGATATGCCGTCGTGAATCTCGAGGCAGTCGACTATCTTGATGTCCATGCCGAAGATCCCATCCTTGGTGTGTTCAAACACAAGACGCAGGCGCGGGAATATCTTGCCATGATCGCCAAAGAGCACCGGCTCTGTCCGAAGCTGCTACGGCTCGAGCAGGCTCGAAGCTATTGCTTCTCGTATCATCTGGGACAATGCGATGGTGCCTGCATGGGAGATGAGGCTCCCGACGGTTACAACGCGCGTTTGGATAGAGCATTCGAAGCGCGACGGATCAAGGCATGGCCTTATGAGAGCGGGATTGTTATCGAGGAGCGGCGTGAGGGGGAGAAACTTCATGAGCTCTTCGTGATCGATAACTGGTGCCTCGTGGCGAGCTACAGAACTTCCGAAGGCCAGGCACAGGCTTCGGCTCAACAGCATCGATTTGACTACGACAGCTATAAGATACTCTTCAGCTACCTGTCTGATCCTCAGAACGAATCGTCCATCATTCCTCTCGACCGCCGGAAGTTCGTTGACCTCCTTGAGAGCGGGCTCGGTGAGTTTGCCTCCGGCAGGCGAACCAGATAAACCGAATATCTTTCGTTCGGGCCTGGAACCAACCGATTCAACCTGCCCATAGATTCCAAAACGGCTGAATTTTCATCAGAATGGCAGATTCTGATGATGTCAGTATCAGGGGAACTTATATCTACTTTAAATAGTTTAAACTTGAAATATCTCGCCTCCCCCTTTTTGGGTGGCAGATGCAAAGGAGTTCGGCCAAATGAAAACCACGGTTCAATACGGTAAGGAAGCCGACCTGGCGCTTTCGCTTTGGGTGAAACTGGCCCGCGCCTCCTCCCTCTTCACGAGGCTTTCAGCCAGGGACATAGAGCGGTACGGTCTTACGCAGCCTCAGTTTTCCGTCGTTGAAGCCCTCGGGCATCTTGGACCTATGACGACTGGAGACTTGGGAAAGAAAATGCTCGTCACCGGCGGCTGCATGACTGTCATCCTCGACAACCTGGAACGCGACGGGGTCGTTGAGCGCGTGCGAAGTGTGGAAGACAGAAGAGTCGTCAAGGTCGGTCTCACAACGAAAGGGACCGAGCTGTTCGAAAGGATCTTTCGTCAGCATGCAACACGCATCACCGAACTTGCCTCCGTCCTCACCGTGGAGGAGCAACAACAACTTTCTGATTTGTTGAAAAAGCTTGGATTGGCGCTGAAGGAGGTTCAATGAGCACAAGACACGATTTGGAACGCCAGGATGTTTTTTTCCCGGGGCGCCTTGGCGTCCGGGCAGCCCTCACTGATCTTTTGAGCCGGCGCTGGAGTCCGCGCTCGTTTTCCGCTCGCCCGGTGGAGCCTTCTAAACTGCTGAGCGTCTTTGAGGCAGCACGATGGTCACCTTCATCGGCAAACGAACAGCCGTGGCGGTTTTTCGTCGCCACCAAAGAGGACACACAAGTGTACGAAACGCTGCTCGCTCTCCTGGTCGAAACAAACCAGCGATGGGCCATGCGAGCACCCGTTCTGATTCTCGGCGTCGCACAATCATCTTATTCCAAGAATGGACGGCCGTACCGGCACTCATGGTATGACCTCGGTCAATCAGTTGCCAACCTCACGGTCGAGGCCGAAGCCCTTGGCCTTGCTGTTCACCAAATGGGAGGCTTCGATGCAGCAAGCGCTGTCGAGCTCCTCTCCATTCCGAAAGAATATGAACCAGTGATCGCTATTGCTCTTGGCTATCCTGATCGGCCTGAAATCCTGCCGGAGGATCTAAAGAAACGAGAAGAAACCCCTCGCTCGCGACAGCCACTCGAGAGGCTCGTGTTCACAGAGGAGTGGGGAAGACCGTCACGGCATATCGACACACGTTCACCGCTGCTCGAAAATCCACTATCAACCAACTGACGCAACAAGAGGGAGGTTTCAATGGAATCCACCTTGATTCTTATCGGCCGCCTGCTACTCGGCGGTTTCTTTATCAACAGCGGCTTCAAACACTTTTCGAATCTCACGATGATGGCCGGCTATTCACAATCGAAAGGTATTCCCAGTCCTAAAGCTGCAGTTGTATTCAGCGGGCTCTTGCTCCTGATCGGCGGACTCAGCATCCTGCTGGGCGTGTATCCGACGGTTGGAACAATTGCACTCGTTTTGTTTCTCGTACCGGTCACGTTCATGATGCATGCCTTCTGGAAGGTGAAGGATCCAATGGCAAGGATGGGGGAGACGGTTAATTTCACAAAGAACCTTGCGCTTCTCGGCGCAGCGCTCATGCTGCTTGGGGTGCCACAGCCCTGGGCCGTCAGCCTTTTCTAATATTATTCTACCGTTTTCCGTGGGAAAGACAGAAATGGGATCAACTGAACACCTTAATATGAGACGATCGACCGGCGAGAGCGCGTTGATGGGTATTCATCACATCACGGCGATCGCGAGCGATCCTCAGCGGAACGTTGACTTCTTCGTCGGCGTCCTGGGGCTTCGACTTGTCAAGCGGACGGTGAATTTCGATTCCCCCGACGTCCATCATCTCTATTACGGAGACGAGTCCGGTACACCGGGCACAATTCTGACATTTTTCCCCTTTCAGGATGCCGGACGCGGAAAGAGGGGCGCCGGCGAAGTTGGTTCGGTCGCTTTTCATCTGCCACCGGCCGCCCGGGATTACTGGATTCATCGGTTGTCTCAGCATGGCATTTCGTTTCAGGGACCGGTTCGAAGATTTGGCGAGGAACTCATTTCTTTTGAAGATCCGGATGGACTTTCGATCGATTTCGTGTTCTCCCATAGCGAACGAGCCAATCACGCATGGGCCGACGGACCCGTGCCTCCTGAGCACAGCGTCAGAGGTTTCGCGGGTGCCACGCTTTTACTCCGGGATTCGAGTCAGACCGAGACCATGCTCCAGACTGTTCTCGGGTTTCAACCTGCAGGTTCAGAAGGAGAGCGAAAGAGGTTTCTCCTTGGCGATGGAGACCTCGTAGCAGCCGTTGATCTGGTCATCGATCCGAAGTCTCCACCAGCGCGGCCGGGAGCCGGCTCCATTCACCACATTGCCTGGCGCGTTTCAGGCTATGACCATCAGGCGGACTGGCGGACACGCATCGCTGAGGCGGGTCATAGTGTGACCGATATTGTCGACCGCCAGTATTTCAAGTCCGTTTACTTTCACGAACCCGGCGGCGTGCTCTTCGAGATTGCAACCGATGAACCCGGCTTTACCGTCGACGAGCCGAAAGAAGCGCTTGGCACAACGCTCAAGCTTCCGCCCTGGCTTGAGCTGCATCGCAGGCAGCTTGAACGTGTACTTCCGCCGATCGACAATTCCTTGTCACGGCATTCGCAGCAACAGACAGTTGTGAACTGATATTCCTGGAGGAAGAGGATCACATGGCTCAATTCATGATCGAGGTGGCAATTCCTGCAGAACCGAATACAGAGTTTATCGCGCTGATTCCGGCTCAACGAGCGCACATCGAGAAACTCCTCGAACAAGGCACCGTGATGGGCTACAGCCTTTCCCTCGACCGGTCGAAGCTTTGGATCACCCTTACGGCGAGGAACGAACGGGAGGCTCTGGAGACACTCAGGACGTTTCCGCTCTACGGATACTTCGAGCTGTCGATGCATCCGCTCATGTTTCATAACAGCTCGATCAGACCCCTCCTGAAAGTATCGCTGAACTGACGATCGACCATGAACTCGACAACTCATATTGCAGATCAGACCATTCGGGTAGAAACACTCCCGTCGTCAACCCACATTGCGCACGCGCATTTTCGCGTGTCGAACCTGGAGAAGGCCGTGGCTTTTTACCGCGACCTCGTCGGCTTGAAGGTGCTCTCTGTAAGCGGCAGGACTTCGATCCTTTCCAACGCGTCAGGTGGCTCCCCGGTTCTTTACCTGACCGCAGATACCGATGCCGAGCCAAGGAATCCGCGCTTGCCCGGACTTTTTCATTTGGCACTTCTTTATCCGGATCGAAAAGACCTCGCATTCGCTTTGGAACGTCTGCACGAGCGACAATGGCCCTTCCAGGGATTTGCCGATCATGGAGTAAGCGAAGCGCTCTATCTTGCTGATGCCGACGGGAACGGTGTTGAGCTCTACGTCGACCGGCCGCGTCAGGCCTGGCCCTACCGCAACGGCGAACTGCAAATGGTGACCGAGCCGCTGGATGTGGAAAGTCTTCTCTCTGAAATCAACTCACGAGCATTAGACAATCCCGCTCCCGGGCGGGGACCATCTCTTGGTCATATGCATCTGCAGGTCTCAGATCTGCAAAAGGCAGAACAGTTCTATCATGGAGTATTGGGATTTGACATCACTCAGCGGAATTTTCCGGGTGCGTTGTTCATGTCCGCCGGAGGCTATCATCATCACATCGGCGTCAACACGTGGAATAGCCGGGGCTGGTCACCCGCATCGAAGAATGCAAAGGGGCTTGTGAGCTTCGCCCTTCAGTTGACCGACACCCGGTTCTCTCGAGCACTTTACGACCGGACGCGTCAGAGTGAGTTCTGGGTTGCTGAATCTGACCACGGGTTTGTCCTGCACGACTCTGACAACATCCAGATAGAAATTCTTAACACGTAACTCCCATTCACTCATTTCATTCATAGGAGACACCATGAAAAAGTTGGCCATAGTTGTTCTTTTTCTCGCAATGGGTTTTGCGTCCCTCCCGGCCCAGAAAAGCGGCTGGAGACTCGACAAAGCGCACTCCGGGATCACATTTTCGATTCGTCACCTTGTGATCAGCGAAGTCACCGGGAACTTCAAGGATTTCGACATCGCCTTCACTGCGACGAAGGACGACTTCACTGACGGATCCGTGGACGCGACATTGAAGGTTGCAAGCCTCAGCACGGACAACGAGCGCCGTGATAATCACCTGAAGTCGGATGATTTCTTCAACGCGGAGAAATTTCCCGAGATCAAGTTCAAGAGTTCATCTTTTGAAAAA
>Ga0209211_10013582_pt1 | contig 10076 bp, 10 predicted proteins | sample RifGroA2_FD_183992 | JGI IMG/M metagenome (GOLD analysis project Ga0209211, IMG submission 183992) | Groundwater microbial communities from Rifle, Colorado, USA - Groundwater A2 (SPAdes) (version 2) | ecosystem: Environmental > Aquatic > Deep subsurface > Groundwater | place: Rifle, Colorado...
TGAGACAACTACTCCATCAATTCTTTCTTTTAACGAAAAAATTTTATAATTCCAAGGAACAGTAATTACCTTAACTCCCCTAGCCAACAAACTTCTTGCAATATTTTTTTTAGCACCACAATCAATTAAAACAATCGTTTTAACATGTTTTTTATTATCTTGTCCACGATCGTGGGTAAGATAATATTCTTTGGTAACTTTTTTGATAGATACAAGATCGACTAAATTTTTTTTATTCGGGTCAATAAAGTTCATACCGGGTAAGGCAGAAGTATCAAAGATAATTTTTGCCAACTGGGCTCCTTCATCTCTTAATTTTTTGGTTAAATACCGAGTATCGGGGATTACTAGTCCTGGGATTTTTTCTTTTTTCAGCCATTCGCTTAGTGTCATTTTGCTTTGAAAATGAGAAGGAGTGTCAATGTACTGAGAAACAATTAAGCCGGAAACGTGAATACGATCCGACTCCCAATATTTTTTATCCGGCACTCCGTAACTGCCGATAATCGGATAAGTGGTTACCAAGATCTGTCCTTCATACGAAGGATCCGTCAGTGACTCGGGATAACCGACCATACCGGTAGAAAAAACTAATTCACCGGAATTGGCTTGCTCGTAACCAAAACTGTCTCCTATAAATGTTGTTCCGTCTTTAAAGACTAGTTTACCTTGCATATATATTTTCAAACTTCCTAACTCGCTTCCATACCTACCTTCTATCTCCCAGTATTAAACTAAACAACGCCATTCGAATAAACATCCCGTTCTTTGCTTGAGTCGTTAAAAAAATACACCTTGGATCTTTATCAATTCTTTTGTCAACCTCATCAATTCTCGGTAAAACATGCATTACAATCATTTTTTTATTCCCCTTTTTTTCAAGCAATTCTGGAGAAAGAATCGGCATTAATATTTTCTTTGACTTGTCTGCCTTAAATCTTTCCTTCTGAATCCTTGTCCAATACCAAAAATGGCAATATGAAGGGATTTCTTTCTCAGAATTTATCTCTATAAGATTTAAGCCTTTATTTTTATATAATCGAAAATCTTCCTCAGTCAATCTTAATTCTTCAGGAGAAAGCAGATAAAAAGTATTATTTTTATACATCGAAAAAAGTTTTAATAGGGACCTTAACGCCCTACCATATCGAAAATCACCACAAAACAAACCTGTTAAATTATCAAGAGTTCCGAATCGCTCATAAATTGTAAATGCATCCAGTAAAGCCTGCGTCGGGTGTTCTCCGGCCCCGTCTCCGGCATTAATAACTGGAATATCAACAACATTCGCAGCTTTTTCTGCCGTACCTATCATCGGATGCCTGATAACAATTGCGTCACTATACTGCTCTATAATCTTCATCGTGTCCTCGATTGTCTCTCCTTTGACAACTGATGAAGTTTGCATTGGGTTTTGGTGTTCTATTGTCTGCGCACCTAATCTTTTTGCTGCGGCCGAATGAGATGAAAAAGTACGAGTCGATGGTTCAAAAAATAGAAGGGCGATGACTTTTCCTGAAAGAATTTTTAGTAATTTTTTTACTGGAGTTTTTTTGATTTTTGCAGCTGTGGCAAAAACTTTTTCCACAGATCTTTTGTCGAACTGATCTATAGAAATAATATCTTTTAAAAAAAAATCCTCAGAAATTTTCATAGCTTCTGAGAATAATATTGTATACAAATTAGAAAAAAAAGCAAGGGGAAAAAAATATTGATATAATGGAGAATTAATTGGGCGAGTGGCGGAATGGCAGACGCGTAGGTCTCAAAAACCTATGAGGGCAACTTCATGAGAGTCCGACTCTCTCCTCGCCCACTTTAAATCAGCACTGTAACAAATTTGTCACCTGAGAACTAGAAAAAGAGCGGTAAATCAATCCGCTCTTTTTTTGTCATCTGTACCTCTATTTTGTATTTTCATTTGTCATCCCCGCGCAGGCGGGGATCCAAGCTAATATTTTCAACTTTAAAAAGGTAATTTTAGTCTGGATTCCCTCCTTCGAGGGAATGACAACAATATTTCTTCATATACCCAATTAAAAGACTGTTTGGTATACTAAATCAATCAGAAGTATTAGTTACAGGTTACAATTTTGATACGGTGCCCTTTAAATCTGTTCTACATCATGTGGCTTAGATTCTATAAGCGAGCTCTGGGTAATCTGGATAAATTCCGCTTTTTCCCAAACTTCGACAATATTTTTTGCTCCGCAGTAGGAAAATCCCGAGCGAACACCGTTAAGCAGTTGATTGATAAACTCGTCCACACTTCCCCGGTAAGGGACAACTGCCTCAACTCCCTCAGCTGCATATTCTTTCAAATCTTTTTTTACCTTCAGATCGTTTTTTTGCCTATCATGATTGGCCATAAGCGACGCCATGCCACGGGTCATTTTAAACTTTCGGTTATTTTTGAAAAATGTCAAAGCCGGCGATTCGTCACAGCCGGCAAATAACGTTCCGATCATTACGGTCGATGCACCGGCAGCTAATGCTTTTACAATATCTCCCGAACTCCTGATTCCACCATCGGCAATAACCGGAATGTCATACTTTTTAGCAACTTCTGAACATTCAGAAATGGCGGTCATCTGGGGAACTCCTGATCCCGTCACAATTCTCGTCGTACACAAAGCGCCAGGACCGATGCCGACTTTAATTGCCGCAGCCCCATTATTAATCAATTCTTCTGCTGCCTCAGCCGTTGCCACATTTCCGGCAATAATATCCATTTTGGGGAATTTTTTCTTCAAATCTTTTAAAACTTTGATTAAATGAGTTGAATGTCCGTGGGCAATGTCGATGACGATGACGTCGACACCGGCTTTGACAAGTGCCTGAGCTCTTTCAATATAATCTTCCCTGATTCCAACAGCTGCCCCAACTAATAATTTTTGTTTTTTTACTATTGAAACCATTTCCGCTTCTTTTTCCACTGTCAAAAATCGGTGAATAATTCCTATCCCGCCCTGACGACCTAAAGCAATTGCCATCGCCGTTTCAGTCACTGTATCCATGTTGGCAGAAATCACCGGGATTTTTAGCTTTATTTTTTTAGTTAAATTTGTGGAAAGATCAACTTCGCTCCGAGAAACTAAATTGGTTTTTTTCGGAACCAACAAAACGTCATCGAATGTCAAACCAATGTTTTTTCTTATATTTATCATATTTTTATGTACCTTTCTCTCTGTGGACCTGTCGAAACAATTGTTATCTTTACTTCTAAAAACGTTTCAATAAATTTTAAATATTTTTTACAATTATCAGGAAGATCGTTAAATTTTGTAATTTTTGTAATGTCTTCTTTCCAGCCGGGAAAAGTTTTGTAAACCGGTTTTAATTTTGCCAATTCTACATAACCGCAACTGCTGTAAGGAATACGTTTATCGTTTAACTGATAGTCAATACAAACTTTTATCTCAGACAAGCCTGATAAAATATCTAATTTTGTAATGGCAATATTATTGGCACTGATTACTTCACAAGCAAATTTAGTTGCTTCAAGATCCAACCAGCCGATTCTTCTTGGCCGACCGGTCGTCGTCCCGTATTCGGCTCCTTTTTCCCGGATCAAGTCGGCAGCCTTGCCGAATAACTCTGTTGGTAATGGTCCTCCGCCGACTCGGGACGTATAGGCTTTGACAATCGCCCAGATATTATCTATTTTATTGATCGGAAGCCCTGTGCAGGTGTTGACTCCGCCGGTAACAACGTTTGATCCGGTTGAAAACGGATAAGGAGAAAAATCTATATCAAGCATCACCCCGTGGGCGCCTTCAAGAAGAATATTTTTGTTAGTTTTTAATCCTTGTTGCAAGATCTGATAGGTGTCTTTGATATAAGGTAATAATTTTGTTCTATATTTTTTATAAAGAATAAACGAATCATTTATATTGATAGGCTTTACCCCGAATAATTTTAAAATTTTATTTTTTATTTTGGCTTGGAAAGTAAATTTTTCAACAAAACTATCCCAGTTTAAAAGCTCATAAATTCTGATGCCGTTATAGCTGACTTTATCGGCATAGGTCGGTCCTATTCCCCTTTTGGTCGTCCCTAGCTTATCTTTTCCACGGGCATTTTCATAAGCTTCATCCAGCGCCTTGTGATAAGGCATTATTAGGTGACAGCGGGGGGAAATGAATAATTTGTTTTTTAGATTTATTCCTCCTTTTTTAATTTTTTCAATTTCATCAATCAATACTTCCGGATCAATGATGACGCCGTTTGAAATTATACCAATGACATTTTTGTTTAATATCCCTGAAGGAATCAAATGAAATGGATATTTTTTACCGGCGACGACGACGGTGTGACCGGCATTATTTCCCCCGTGAAAGCGGACGGAGTAATCGGCTGATGCTCCTAATAAATCAACGATTTTGCCTTTGCCTTCATCACCCCATTGAGCTCCGATGACTAAATTGATCATATGAACACTCCTATTTTTACCAAACTTGATAAAATTAATCAATGGTATTTTATATAATCTTTATAATTTTAATAATTATTATAATTTTTATTTTCTCTTCTCCCACCCTCTCTCCTATCCCCTATTTTCCCAGTCAAAAAGCTGATATGCCATTAATTGTCAGAGCTTTGAATTTAAAAAATAACCAGACTGTCTTTGATCTGGGCGCCGGAGACGGAATTATGATCTTTGAATCTGCCAAATCATCATATTTGAAAAAATTAAACACAAAATTTATCGCCGTTGAAATTAATCCGGTCTTGCTTATAATTCTTTATTTCCGTCGACTTTTCCACCCTAATCGTGAAAATATTAGAATCATTCGCGACGATATTTTTAAAATGAATTTTTACAAAGCAATGAAACAATGGAGCAATGTAACAATTTATCTCTATATTTCTCCGTGGTTTTTGGAGAAAGTCATTAAAAATTGCTTGTCCGCCGAAGCCTTGGCGAAGGTGGATAAATTGAAATTTGTTTCATACATGTATCCTATTAAGTCATTAAAAAATATAGAGAAGATTATCCAGGGCAAAAACAAGATTTTTATTTATTATTTATAACTTTTGCCATGCAGGAAAATTCTTGGCAAAACTACCATCACCCATATTTAATGCTGTAGGTGCTTCATAAACATATTGGAGTTGGGATTTAACAGCTTTCATTATTTTTGGATCAGATATTTCTTTTAAAGAATCCTTAACTTTAAAGAAAAAGTCCCTTTTCTTGTCAAGTTCCCCATTTGATAGAACTTCAGCAGCAATCATAAAAGGGCTTTTATCAACTAGGTCCGATTCTAAAGAAAATAATCTCGCCATGGCATTTTCGACATTTTTACCGTCTCCTGATGCACCTAACCAATTATCAGAATCAGTAATCATCTGTAATGCATGTTCTGGATGATTTTGAGATAAAAAAGCCAGTACTAAAGTATCAAAATCTTCTTGGGGTATTTTTTGTCCTTCTGGATATATTTCTCGGAGCGTTTTTGGAATAAAATAAGGGTTTTTGTCTAAAATACTAGCTACAGCCGGAGAAATCAAAGAAACATTGTCTCTATCAGGATCACGTCCAGCCATTCCGGAACCATAGGCGATGTCTAACATTCTCATATAAGATTCTGGTTTTTTATTTATAGCATCTTTAGCAGCAAAATGGACCATATGAAAAAATTGTCCTAATTTACGATCTGGTTGTCCTTTTATCCATCTATGCAGTTCTTGACCTTGAGGTTTGGGAAAGTATTTAAAGGCATATTCTCCTGGTTGTGTTGGTTCTGGAACTTGAACGGGACTTGGCATATTTATTAGTTATATAGCCACATGGAAACAAAATCAATTTTTGTTTATAATTAATAAATGAATAGTTTACTTTCATTAGACCAGTCAGTTTCCTTGTTTTTGAAAAATTTTATCCCCCACAATATTTATTTTGATAATTTTTTTTCATTTTTTTCTTTAAAAGGAAGCTCAATATTGATTTGGATTTTAGTTATTGTTGCGGTGGCTATTCTTGAAGAAAGAAAATATCCCGGAATTAGCAAGAAAGATAAAAAGTTTTTGGTTCTTTTTAGTTTATCTTTTCTTTTGACAACTTTAATTGTTGAATATATTTTGAAAAATATCTTTGAGCGCGTGCGGCCAATAGCAACTCAAATTTACCAATGCCCGACCGACTATTCCTTTCCATCAGGTCACGCTGCAACCGCATTTGCCGCCGCCACAATCTTAAGTTTTTTTGACAAAAAACGCCGCTGGTTTTACTACACCATCGCCGTCCTTATTTCTTTTTCAAGAATCTATCTCGGATGTCACTATTTTTTAGACGTATTAATAGGAGTAATAATAGGTTATTTTTTAAGTAAGATTCTTCTGAAACTTTTTATAAAACTATAAAATATTATGTTGCAAAAGCCTGACGTTTTGGAGGTAGATATTGAAGGTGTTATATTGCCAAAAGATCCAGAAAAAGGAAGTCCTTCTGCATTAAGAATAGACTTCATAAAAAATATGATAGAAGAATTTAGAGCAGAAAGGGGTTATAAACCTTTATCTCAATTTCTAATTAAGCCGACTGATTTTCTTTGGGAGAAGTTTCATATGGATTTAGGATCAGTCCTTAATAAACTTCTCGAACAAGCTTATACTCTACATCATCCATTCAAAGAGCAAGAAGCAAATGAAATTAAAAGTTTAATTCCTATAGCCAAAAAAATCATTAAAGAATCAACTGATTATTATTTAGAACTCGCCGAAAAACAAAAAATAAAATATGAAACAAATCCTGGTATTGTTGAATTATTAAGACAAATAAAAAAAGAATTAAATATTCCTTTTAGAATAGTTTCCGGTAATCCAAAATTGGTCGCTGAGGATAAACTTAGACGAGCGGGTGTTTTAGATTTGTTTCTAGACAAAAAAGGGAAATTACCGGATCTCCCAATTTATGGTGAAGACGTGATGTCACGGAGTGAATCAATTGATCTTATTGATCTTGAATTATTCAAAGCTAATCCAAGTTTAGATTCTCCGACACCAAAACACTTATATCTTGTGGATAGAGAATCTGATTTAAATACCGCTTATTACAGCAGGGTCAATAACGATGTCAGTTTTATTTTGTTTGGTGAAAATCCGCTTAAAACAACATTTAAATATCAGGGTTTTGATCATGCTCCCTTAGCCGTAGGCTATTTGCAAAAATTTATAACAAGCGATCGTATTTTATTTATGCCTAAAGGTCTAAAAACACCACACGATATTGAAATGGCGATGGAATTTGTACGAGGTCCATCAAACATAAGAAGAGAAAAAGCAATTTAAATTTTATCAATTACCTCAATCCTCCCCCGATACATTTTATTTTAAAATCTTTTTCAAATAATCTTTTACCTGACTTTGAAGATAACTTTTTATTTCCTCATCGCTATATTTTTCTTTTAAAAATATAGTTGGAACAATATTAATGTCACCAAAATATGAAAGTTGACCTAAAAACAATTTTTCATTAAATTCCCCGCCGAATTTCTCCTTTGTTAATTCAATAATTTTATCAAGTGAATATATGTTATTTTTCATAAAATAAAATAAATCAACATAGTCTCGCCAAGTATTACGACGACCGACTGTATAGGCTTTACTAGCAACTAAATCATCTAAATGGAAAATATCGATTGAATCAGTTTTTATTTCTGGACGAATTATCTTAAAAGGATGGCAAATAAAACTTACATCAACTTTTTTTTCGGTAGTTATAATTATCATCTCCGAAGTCTCCAATTTAATAAGGATTTTATCACCGAAAATCTTACGCGCTTTTGCCAAAATATTTATAGGTAACTCCCACGTTTCGCAAAAGCAATCAAAGTCATAAGACAGGCGATGCCCTATTTGGAGCATTATGGCTGTACCACCTGCCAACACAAAATTGTTCTTAAATGCTTTGAGTTGCTGAAAAACCAGGCGGCGTTCTTTGTCTAATTGGTCCGTGAATAGATGTAACATAATCATCTTCTTTTAAATTAACGTTATTTAAACCAAGAATGTAATTTTTAACAAAATAAAAAATATATTTTGGATAATTTTTGTATGGCTGTAAAAATATTTCAATTATCTGGGCTTTTGAATAATTATTAAATAGCCACTTTAATTCTTTAAAGTCTCCGTAAATCAACACCTGATGAATAATGTAATATTTGTCTTTCTGTAAGTCGAGCTTGGAGACGTCAGTCGACCACAAAACCGGTTGAAGTTTCTTCGGGACTTTCATGAACATATTATACACTAATTCACTACTTCTATCCTCCCCCTATACATTCCCATTCCACAGGAGAAGTTGATCGTCCCGGTTTCTGTCGGAGTAAATTCAATTAGATTTTCACCTTCTGTTAAGGCTTTGGAAACACCTAAAGAAGGAACGACAAAGTAACCCTGGCAGCCAAAAACATTTTTGCCATTAATATTCCATTTGACAGGAATTCCTTTTTTAATAGAAAAATAATTCGGAATATAACCGCCGGAAACAACATCCATGTTAATAACTTGTTTGCCGTTTTCTACATTTACACTTGTGGAGTTCCCGCTTTTCGTCTGATTAAATCCTAAATTAACTCCATAAATTGATAAAAAATTAGTTACATAATACAAACCCAAAATTAAAACACCAACGGCAACTATTTTCATAAAATACTGATAAAAAGTACTTTTCAATAAATTTCTCAAACTACCGATAAATAAAATTGCAGGAGCCGTTCCTAATGCAAACACTGCCATAATCAAGGCACTTTGCCAAGGAGAGGCCAAACCAAGGGCATAAACTTGGGTCGCCTGAGTAAATCCACAGGGCAAAAAATAAGTAATCATTCCAAGAAAAAAGGCTGATTTATGAGGATCTTTTATCAGTCGGTTTTCCAGTTTCCTAAAAATGTTGGAGGTCGCGCCATATGGGATAATTGTAGCGAAAGAAACGATTTTCAGCATATCCAGTCCCAAAAGGATCATAAAAGCTGCTGCAAGTAATGTTAGTCCCGAACCAAATTTTAAGTTAGTAATGATCACGCTGCCGATCAATCCGGCAATAAAACCGAAAAATCCATAGGAAATAATTCTTCCCGAACTAAAGTAAATCGCCTTACGAATATTGTCATCCCGACTGAAATGGAGGGATCTTCCAAAAAAGATTCCTCGACTAACGCTCGGAATGACAGGAGACAGTGTCGATAAAAATAAAGCTCCTGATGTTGCCATGCAGGTAGAAATAGAAGCAACCAGCCCCAAAAACAAAACTGTTATTAAATTCAGATTACCAGTAATATTAATTGATGGAATTATATTTATTTCTTTGGCAATTAAATAAAGCAGGAATAAACCAATGGCGATTAAGAAGGCTTCAAAGATTTTTTTCCCTAAAGGCTCATCATCTTCAAATTTATTTTCGTGTTCAACTATTTCGTATCCATATTGTTGAATTTTTCTATTAATTGCATCTCGATCCAGCTGATCAGTGTAATGAACTACCGCCTCCTGTTTTTTAAAATCCGGTTTAACCATCGTCACGTTAGGCATTTCCTTTAACTTATCCTGGATAAGGATTTCACAAGAAGGACAGTGCATCCCTTTTACGCAAAGGGTGGTTTTTTTGAGTTTTGCCATAATAATAAAGCGAACTTGTAATGACTGATACACTTGAAAAGGCCATTGCGCCTGACGCCAAAATTGGACTAATCCATCCCATCATAGCCACCGGTATCAAAATCACATTATACGCGAAAGCCCAGAATAAATTTAACTTAATAGTTTTCATCGTTTGTTTGGATAACTTAATGGCTGACACAACTGACACCAGATTTTTATTGACTAAGGTAATACCGGCCGCTTCAATGGCAACATCGGTACCGGTGCCCATAGCAATGCCAATATCTGCAGCTGCTAATGCCGGCGCATCGTTTATCCCATCTCCAACCATCGCCACTACTTTCCCCTCTTTCTGAATTTTTTTAACTTCCCTCTCTTTATCTTGCGGCATCACTTCGGCAAGGACTTTTTTTATTCCCAGCATCTTACCGATGGCGGTCGCCGTTGCCAGATTATCCCCGGTTATCATTACC
>Ga0209211_10013583_pt1 | contig 10075 bp, 7 predicted proteins | sample RifGroA2_FD_183992 | JGI IMG/M metagenome (GOLD analysis project Ga0209211, IMG submission 183992) | Groundwater microbial communities from Rifle, Colorado, USA - Groundwater A2 (SPAdes) (version 2) | ecosystem: Environmental > Aquatic > Deep subsurface > Groundwater | place: Rifle, Colorado...
CGTTTGCGGATTTCCGGTAAGCCGCAAACGAGTTGGACAGGAATGCCGTCTTGATCCCCAGCGAGGTGATGTCAGCGGCCGACCTGACCCCGCTGGCCGCCGGATAGTTAAACCGCCTTGCATGTGCCCCGATGGGGCCGGCATCCGGGTGGGGCAATTGCCTGCCGCACACCGCGCCGACCTCGGGGTCATCGAAAGCAGCCAGCAGATTGGCAATCGAATACGGCGTAGCCAGGATGGCATCCTGCGTCAGGAAAATGAGGAACTCCGCCTCTGCCAGCATCTCGACCGCCAGCTGGCGCGTCCCGCCGTGATTGAACGAAGCGCGGGGAATGGCGTGCAGCTGAAGACCGAACACAGCCGCCAGCGCGGGAGTCGCATCGATCGAACTCGAATCGATCGCCAGCGTATGCGGTCTGACCAGTTGGGCCGACCAGGCAGTCAGCCAGTCAACCCAGGACTCCCCCGCATTCAGGGTGGGAACGCAAAGCACGACTTTATCGATAGCGATCATCGTTATGTACTCCTGCGATTGGTGGGACTGCGCCACTTCGAATAATCGGCTTGCATCAGCTGCGACAAGCCATCCAGCTCGGCACGGTAAAGGCTCACCAGATGCACCGGGTACATTACAGATGCCTGCGGCTTTCTGGCGGCATCCGCAACAGGCCGATAGACGAGCCAATTGACGAAGCGGTTGTGCTTCAATCTGCCGAGAAAATTCGAACACCCCAAATGGCGGAGCAGCAGCGCCGTTCGCTTCGCCATTCTGGCCAGAATCACGCTTCTGGCATCGCGTGCAGGATTGACCTTCTGGTGCAACACCTCGGGCACGAATTCTTCATCCACGCCCAGAAAGTTGAATATCCTGCGTGCGAAACGCGCCGGGCTGGCTTCCAGCTCGTCGAAATCGAGTATCAGGATGGAGTCGCGATCGAACAACGAGAATACTTGCCGAAGGTTGGTGTAGTACTTGCCCTCGTCGACGATGAACGGGAATTTTTCAAGCGCATCCCCGAAACTGCCCGCGAACATGCCTACACGAACCAGATGCAGATAGGACGAATAGGCCCGATCAAACGGATTGCGCAGACAGCAGATCAATTTGACTGCGGGATTGCAGGCATGGATACGCTGGATGGCAAGCGGATTGAAAAAGTAATCATGACTTAATTCGCCGCACAGCATTCCCGGTTGGGCATCCCTGAAAAAACCGGCGTACCAGTCTGCCCCCTTGTCATAGTATTTATCGAAAAAATAAATGTCCTTGCCAACCGGCACGAACAAGCCCGGATGCGGACGAATCGCTTCGTAAATCCAGGTCGAAGCGGTCTTGCTCGGCCCCAGAAAAATAAAATCAACCATACGGCCTCCAGTTAAATTGCCTCCGGCAAAGCCGGAGCTGCTTCCCCCTTTTACTAAGGGGGGAATATCCGCGCCCCCAGTTGACCAAGCCCCGGCAGCGCATCGTTCATGCGCCGATAACATAAGCCAGCAATGTGACTGCAATGGCCAACAGGATGAACCCGGACAGCATCACCCACTCCGCCTTGAGGGCGTCCACGCCCTTGATCCGGATGGCGCCGGACAACAGGGCATGCACCAGATAAGGCACCAGATAGAGGTAATACCGGCCAGACTCGAATACATGCACGACCCCGGTCAGGAAGAAGAACACCGTCAACACAGACAGCAGGGCGAGGTAGGCCCTGTCTCCCGCCTCGCCGTAACTGGCAGACACACAGAAGACCAGAAAGCGGTAAAAAACAAACAACAGCATCAGATAGAGCGGCAGCAGAACGACGAAAAATTCCGTCGCGGACGGCAGGATGATGAACCCCGCATAGAACACCACGAGACTCACGGCCGGGTTGTACGACTTGCCGTGCGTATATTCGAGCGCTATCGCAACGCCATCGCCCAGGCCCGGATACAGCATGTTCAGCAAGCCCGGATTGCGCAGCCAGTACGCAATCAGGAAGGCCGCCACGATGGTCAGCACCGAGAAGAACGCCAGCCAGCCCAGTCTTTTTTTCCAGTCGGCTCCGGTAATCCTGCGCAACAGGACTGCGCCATAAAACTCTCTGAGCAGCACGAATACCGACAGCAGCAGAAAGCTGCGGTCTTCGATCATCAGCAGCGCCATCGCGGCAGCGAAGGCAATGGAAGTGTTTCTGGAACGCAGGAAAAACGGGACCAGCGAAAACAGGATGAACAGAATGTCCGTCGATATCTGCATGATCCCGTAGGCAACCGAGGGGAAGCACAGCGACAGCAGCAGCACTTGGACATCGCGGCTGCCGGATAGCCTGTTTGTGCGGCACAGATAAAGCGACACCGCAACGGCGAACAGCCCGGCCAGAATGAAATTGGCAAGCTTGGCGAAATAGTAGACGGCAGGAACGCTGGAGATAGTCTTGTAGTGCAAATCGCCCTGAATCATCCGGTAACCGCCGCTTTGCTGAACGGCATCCAGCACATCGCTCAACTCGTTCAAGCCGAACAGCGCATCGGCGCTATGCATGACAAACCGGGCGAAGTGCCCGTAGATGAAGGCATAGCCGCTTTCCCGGCCTTGCTGCAACAGCAGCACGTTCCGGTATTCATCCGGCCAGTTCAACACAGGGAACAGAAAACCGTAAACCAGCAGGACGACACAGACTCCCGCCAGATATACGGGGATGGATTTCAGGCAGGCTTTATCGATGGCCATGGCTCTATATCCTGCAGCCATACATCCGGTTGAACAGATAGAGCATGTTGCAGCGGCTCAGCACATTGGTGATGACAAAGCCCAACGCCGCCCCGTAAGCCTGGAAAAAAACGATCAGCGACAGCGTGATCGGCAAGGTGAGCAGCAGAGTAAAAATCGCATTGGCCCGCAACAAATCATTCCTGTCGGCGAGGATCAACTGTGTTTCCATGATAACGAACAGCACGTTCGCCAGCATGCCGACCAGCATCAGCATCGCCAGTCCGGAAGCGGACGAGAAGCCCGCGCCGAAATGCGCGAAGACCCAATCGAAGGTCATCTCGCCCGCCAGCAATATCAGCAGGCCCACACCCACGATGGATGCCATCGATCTCCTGAGGAACGAAACGGTGGATTCGTTGCGGCGCAGCAGACCGGCCAGCTTCGGAGTCGATACGCCCCGGAACACGGGGCTGAATGCACCGATCACCATGGTCACGCGAAAGGCGGCGTTGTACACGCCGACATCCGCCGGAGCAGCCAATATCCCCAGGAAGAACAACGGCGACCAGACGATGAGCGTGTTCGAAATGGCGACCCACACGCCGCTGACGGATTCCGCCAGCAAGCCCTTACAGCGCGACACCAGACCGGACATAGTCAGCCGGGCGCCGGCATAACGAAACACCAACGCCACCGTCAGCGAGGCGGCGATTGCATTCGCCCACAACAGCGCAGCCACCGCTTCCTGCAACCCCGAGTCCCCTGTGTTCAACTGCATTACCAGCAGCACGATCAACGGGACGCTCCCGGCCTCGATGAACACCGACAGCGAAGTCTTTGCCATGCCTTTCAGAAAAGAAGCGCAGACCCACATCAGCGAAAACGGGACGAAGGAATACAGCGCGACTTCATACAGCAGGGTTGGGGATGCGCCAGAGAACAGCAGCGGCGCGGCATATGGCTCGATCAGCTTCCCGATTAAAACCATGATTCCACCGCAACAAACCAGACAGGCCAGCATATCTCCCGCAAGTGTCTGCAGGGCTACGGTATCGCCGATGTAGTGGCTTCTGCTCGACAGCCTCAACACCACGCCATCCATGCCCAGCCGGAGCAGCTGGCTCAATATCATCGCCACGGCAAGCGTGAAGTAAAAATAGCCGGACGCATCCGAACCTATCGTATGGCCGAGATAGAGCACGAGCGCCAGAGTAAACACCGAGCCGCCGGCCTTGGAAAATATCGCTCCGATCAGTGATTTCATACGGCCAGTCGTGGATGAGTAGTCAACGCCCCCGAAGTCACTCGGGAGAGACGGCGGGGGTACGAGGCAGCAGTCCCAATGTTTCCAGGATGCCCTCGTCGCCATTCCGGTCATGTGCATAGATGCGACGGATGAGCGGGCGCAGTTCGTCGTAGTCGCAATCCCACCATTTCGAAGCGGCAATGGCCGCGCATACCGATTCGGCGAAACGTTTCCTGACCGGTCTGGCCGGCACGCCCGCGACGATCTGGAACGCTTCGACATCTTTGGTCACGACCGCGCCCGCGCCGATCACGGCGCCATCCCCCACTCTCACGCCGGGCATGATGACCGCGTCGACCCCGATCCACACATCGTTGCCGATCACCACATCGCGCTTGAGCGACATGAAATCCGCCCGTTCAAGCGAACGGTCTATCAGGTAGAACGGAAAAGTGGATATCGAATCGAGACCGTGAACCTGTCCGGACGACAGTATCTTCACGCCGCGCGCCACCGAACAATAGTTCCCGATGCGAGTGGCCGAGCCTATGCCCCGGATGTCCGCGAAACCGCTCACATAAGTGTATTTGCCGATATTCACATCACCCCTGACCGTGGCGAGCGGAGAGATTCTGCGGCCATGCGGCCGGCCCCCAAGCTTGATTCCGGTGTACAGGCTGACGAGAAAATCTTTCATGATAGTCACCCGCTCAGTTGGGCGTTGTCCAGACCCTGACGTAATCCACCAGAGCGGTGGTCGGAAAGCCCTCGGGAGTGGCCGTCGTCTTCAGGTCGCCGCGCACACCGAGCGAGAGAGTGACATCGAGCGCCTGATGCCAGTAGTCGTTCTTCCTGGCCTGAATCAGGCGGCCATCGACATACCATCTGATTTCCTTTGCGTCCCACTCGCAGCCATAGACATGGAAGCCCTCCCTAGGGTCCCAGGGCGCCTGCCAGGTGCGCTCTTCCTGCAACGGCAACGTGCCGGGGAATGCGGGCTGTTTGAATACATGCACGTTCGTGTCGATCAGCTTGGCATCCTTGCGCCGCTGAGTAAGTTCGACGAAATCGATTTCCGTCCATTCAGTGCCATCATCCCGGTATGCCCAGAATGCGGGGGCGACGCCGGGGAAGCGGCTGGCCGCCTTGATGCGCGCCTCGAAGTAACCGTAGCGGATGGGCGGCGCCTTGCTCTTCACGATGCCCGACTTGTAATACAGCGTCCACATGCCACGCTTGTGTACGTTGTATTCCATGCGCAGGTTCAGGCGACCGTCACTGACCCATGCGTTGCCAGGCTCCCATGACCATACGCCCCAGTCCTTCACGTCGTTGTCCCACTTGGCGGCATCGAGCCCCTTGCCGACGAATTCATCAGATAACTGCGGAACCAGTTGCCAGCCCGTTTTTTGGCTGACCAGCGGTTTCACTTCGCTACGTGTGGATGTCGCCCCGCTGAGGAGCCATGCACTTTGCGCGGCCACTATGGCCGGCGGCGGTGCCTGCTCGCCCGCCGCGGCGGGTGTGCCTTCGAGCCCCAGGGCGCTGCCTGCAGACAGGGACATGCAAGTCAGAGCGGCCAATGCGGCGAAATGATTGAAGCGCTGGTTCATCGTCGTTCTCCTTAAGATAAATTCCGCAGGGCTAACGGGCATGGCAAGTGTGCCGCCCCTGATGATGAAACTTGCCACGCCCGTTCCCCCTATCCAACCCCCCTCGCTGCGCTCTCCCCCTGCGCTTGCGGGAGAACGGGCAAACGAATCGCTACGCGGTTTCACGTTAACGCTTCCAGCGCAACAGTTCGCGGAACTCTGCCCAGCGCCCGTCTTGCTCGAAACCCTGTTGCACGCGCACCAGACTGCCCCTGATAAGGGCCCACATGACAACGAGGATCAACGTAAAAACGGTTGCCAACAAAACGATCAAGGAACGCCGCGGGCCCGATTCCTCATCGAGCACGATCGCCGGATCGACCACCTGGATCACCACGGAGTTGCGCGCCTCGTCCACCCGCGCAATCTCGTACTGCTTGGCGAGCATTTCATAGACCGCCTGCTGATATTTCATGTCACGCAATTTGCGCAGGAATTCCAGACCGGCCTCGGGCATTCGGCCGGTGGACACCATGATGTCGCCATTGCCGATGATACTGTCATGTTCGAGCTTGCCGATCTGCGACCTGAGCCCGACCAACTCCTGCCTGACGCGGATCAGATCCGGATTGGCCGCAGTCGCAAACGACTGCAGGCCGGCGATCTGCACTTCCCGGGCGGCGGCCTGCGCCCTGAGTTCCGCCACCGCATCGATAATCGCCTTGCCCTGATTGTCGAGGTCTATCACCCCGGTCTGTTCCTGTGTCTTCTTCAGCGCGTTTTCTGCCTGCGCCAGTTTTTCCTGGGTCTGCTTGATCTGTCGCTCGATGAACAGTCGGCGTTGCGCCGCCTCGGTGATGGCGATGCGCCGGGTCAATTTTTCCAGTTCGTCCACATAAGCATTGGCGATATCCGCCGCGCGCTTCGCCTCCTCGTCGTCGAACACGATGCTGATGAGTCCATCCGTATCGCTGGTGATGGAAACCTGTTTTGCGAGCGCCTCGCGCGTAGCTACCAGAGTGTCGGTGTCATACTGTTCTTTCAGACTAAAGCGCTGAATCAGCGCATCGGCCACCGACCGGCTTTTCAATATGCCGATATAAATATCGCTGGAGTTCTTCAACCCAAGTGCGCCGCCCAGTCCGCCTCCGCTGCCGCCCGATGACAATTCCGCCAGCGCCCCAATCGCCATGGCATTCAACCCGGAATGATCTTCCTCCGGCGGCAGGATCACTGCCTTGGCGGTATATATGCCGGGTAGCAGCAGGGCAATCGCGGCGCTCAAGACGGCGGCGGCGGCGGTTGCACGCAGGATCAGGCTTTTCTCGCGCGCGATGACCATCAGCAAATCGAGCAAGTCGATCCCATCTTCTTCCGCCCCCGCGGAATGGGGGGCTGTAGTCTGGTTTGCAGTCATGGTTTCGCTCCGTAGGCCTTCGTCAAATGCACAAGCGGTTCTGTCATCGCTACAGGCGCAACAAATTCATCGCACCTACACCCAGCGCGAACTGGTAGAAAATCTGCGCCCAATCCTTGAGTTCCCGGGTGAGCGATAACTTGTCCAGCAATTCCGGCACCACCAGCGCATCGCCCGGCATCAGCGTCTGTCCATTCAGGCTGCCGAACATCGAACCCGTGCTTTGCTTGCTCAGCACCGAGCCGTCCGCGCGCAGGATGTAGATACGCGACTCGTCGGCATCCCGCGTCGGCCCTCCCGCCAGTGCCAGATAATCCGAGACCCGATTGCCCGTCTCGTGCATGAAGGCATTTTCGTTGTAAACCATACCCATCACGCTCACCGTCGAGACTAGCTGCGGGACGATAAAACGGTCGCCGTCTTCCAGCACGAGATCCGGGATGCCCTGCGACTTGATTTTGTCCTTCAACTTGCCGAATACGATGCGTCCGCTCGCCTTGGCCCGGCGCATGCGCTCGAGCAAGGCGCGCTGACCGGTCGCCTGCGCCTTGGCGACATCGACATCTTCCTTGCTCAACGCGGCCTGGCTTTTCGCGGCCAGGTTGCGCTCGATGTCTTCGGCCATACGATCGACCATCTCTTCCAGTTTCTTCTGCTGGCTCGCCCGTACCGATTCACGGTTGAATTCGGCGGCGAACAGATAGGCATTAGGCGTCAATCCGCCCACCCGCTCCACCAGCTGGCGCAGGGTCTCCCCCGGTTTCACCTTGTAAACGCCGGCCTGGTTGAATTCGCCTTCCAGCGTGACGTAGACGCTGCGCTTGGCTGACGGAACCTGTATATCCTCCTTGGAAAAAACGGTGATCACATCGCCCTGCTGCAGCGGCAGATTATTTTCCGCATCGTTGCCGGAAAGCGCCTTGCCCAGATTGAAGGGGAGCAGCGAAGTATTCAGATCGTCCTTGTTCATGCGCTCGATCAACGCGTAATCCCAATTGATTTCATTTTCGTTGCGCTTGATTTCCGTACGCAGCCGTCTTTCACTATTGATATTCATGTTGGAGCTACGATTCTGCGTCGCCCAGTATTCCGGCACGATCAACGCATCCATACCGGGTATCAAGTCTTTTACGCGCATCCCTTCGCGCCAGGGATAGCGCCCCGGATTCGCAACGTTTCCGCGCAGGGTGACGGCATTGTCGAACTGGCCACTGATGACCTCCACCTGCACTACATCGCCGTCCTTGAGCAAACGTCGTTGCCCCGCCTGGTTAAGGAGAAATTCCTCGATCTTGCGCATCTTGCGGTTCTCTATGCGTTCGACGCGCACCTTTTCGCCGCCCGCGGTAGTGGTCAAACCGCCGGCCAATTCGATCAGTCCGGCCAGCGTATTCTCACCCGCCTTCAACTCATAAATAGCCGGATTGTTGATACTCCCGGAGATGGCGGACAGCGGCCCCACCGGCGGGATATAGATAACATCGCCCGGCAGCAGCGAGATGTCTCTGGTCTTGTCGCCCTTGAGCAGAAAGTCGTACATATCCAGCTCGCTCGCCACGCCGCCGTTGCGCTTGACCTGGATGTTGCGCAGAGACCCTCTGCGTGAAGGCCCGCCGGAGGCGAACAGGGTATTGACCAGCGTGCTCAGCGAGCTTACGGTATAAGCACCCGGTCGTTTGGCCTGACCGACAACGAACACCTGAATGGATCGCAGCTTGCCCAGCGAAACGTTCAATTCGAAATTGTGGAACACCCGACCGATGGCATTTTTCAGGTAGCCATGCAGCTCCTGATAACGGACGCCGGCAACATTGACGTTGCCCACTTTGGGCAGATAGATCGCGCCATTGCGATCCACCGTAACCGTCATGTCGATATCCACCTGTCCCCAGCCGCGTATCACCAGCTCATCGCCCGGCCCGATCAGGTAATCGGGGGTAACTGGAATATTGTCCAGCGGAGAAAAAGTGTTGGGCGCATTCACGAATAGATTGTGTCCGTATAGCGGCAACAGCTTTCCAACCGAGGTAGCGACGAACGTTTGGAATTCGTTGTGTTCATCCGGCGAAGTGTCGCGACTTTCGGATCGGGTCTGCTCAGGCGGCGGCACATGTCTAGCGTTGCTCTCGCCATCCTGAGCAGGCTGCTTGATGCTCGCCGCATTCTTGTAGCAGCCGGGCGACTCAGGGGCACTGGCGCAAGGATCGCCCATACCGCCGCCCTCAAGAGCCGCCCCGCCCGGAACAGTTTGAGCGAACGCCGGCGAGAACAGGAATATGAACATAAATGCACAGGACAGCAGCAAGCTGCGGATAGTCGCTGCGACTTCGACACTCGACTTGTTCATCCACACACCTCCATGATTCCTGGTTTTGCACCGGCAAACCGGCGCCTCGGTTCATATCTGCAAGCTACGTCCTATTGCTTATCTCTCTCCCGTGCAGCCTCACGGTCATCCTGCAAACTACTCCCGCCACCAGCTTCCGTAATTCACCCGCTATGGCGCGACATGTAGTTGACTGGCTACATACCTCCGTCGATGCTTGCGGGCCGCTTGCTGCGTATCATTCCTGTGTATCTGTGGTCGCAAGTATTGGTCAGAGACCTGATTAGCGCACTCAGGCAAAACCCTTATTCAGATACGTGCAAGACTGTATTTGGCGCAGAGGCTGAACTGCAGAAAGTCGGCTCGCCGACTTGAGCCGCGTCCCGATCCGGGGCGATCAATGCAGGCTCAAGCCAGTGCGGCAGGGGAAGTTGCTTACCGAGTTACAGGGCGACCTGTCCTGAATGCGGCAGGTTATGAGAATTCCTTGCGGACAATAGAAAACCCCCTATGCGTTACATGCATAGGGGGTTTTGTTTACGACAACAACCGGGAGCTTCCTAGAACGGAATATCGTCGTCGAAGTTGTCGAAGCTGCTGCCCGAGCTGGCCGGGGCCGGAGCCTGGCGCGCCGGAGCCGCGGCGCGAGCCGGGGCGGAACGCTGCTCGGGGGCCGACTGGTCCATCACCTCGAAGCTGCCGCCGCCGGTGGACTTGCCGCCCAGCATCTGCATTTCGTTGACGATGATCTCGGTGATGTAGCGCTCCTGACCTTCCTTGGTTTGGTACTTGCGCGACT
>Ga0209211_10013584_pt1 | contig 10074 bp, 11 predicted proteins | sample RifGroA2_FD_183992 | JGI IMG/M metagenome (GOLD analysis project Ga0209211, IMG submission 183992) | Groundwater microbial communities from Rifle, Colorado, USA - Groundwater A2 (SPAdes) (version 2) | ecosystem: Environmental > Aquatic > Deep subsurface > Groundwater | place: Rifle, Colorado...
CCTATCTATACACAGAAACAGATGAAAATGATTTGACTTATTTTATTGATTATATTCTGATTGCTATTGAAGAAGCACTTCACGACATGGAGAATTACATAACAAGAAAACAAAAAGAACAATCTGATGCTCTTAGATTAATTAGAACTATTAAAGATATTAATTTAAGACAAGCTGAAATTTTGAAAGAATTTATAAAATATCCAGATAAATCATTTGTTCTTAATGAAATCATAAATACTTATGGTGTTGCTTATGATACTGCAAGAAATGATTTGCTTTATTTGACAAAACTAGGTTATTTTGAAAAAATGAAAGTTCAAAAGAGATTTATATTTAAATTATCTAAAAATAAAGTGATGCCTGAATAGAAATATGATTGTTGGCCAATATTCTATTTCTTCTTCTCCATCTTCACAACAATCTCAAAATGATTGGTCTGTGCAAACATATCAACCAGATAAATCTCGCTCACAAAAAAATTGTTTTTATTAAGATGCAGCAAATCCCTTGCTAATGCAGTAGGATTGCATGACACATAAACAATCCGTTCTGTATGCTTGCTTATCTTATCCAGCACAAAGCTGCTGCATCCGTCTCTTGGTGGATCTAGTAATATGCAGTTAGATTGTCCAAACTTACTCTCTAAGAAAGTCTCAACATCTTTATTCACAAATTTCACATTTTTAATTTTGTTTAATTCAATATTCTCCAATCCAAAATGCACGCTTTTATATTCTCCTTCAACTGCAGTGATTCTCTCAAAATGCTTAGCAAGCTGCAGTGTGAAATTTCCAAATCCAGCATATAACTCAAGTAATTCTTTGCCTTTTCCACATAGCTCAGAAACAACTGAAACAAGTTTCTGATTTGTCTGAAAATTTCCTTGGCTGAATGTTTCAGGAAGAAAAGAATAAGTGATATTATTATATTTGTACTTACAGCTATAATCACCAATTCTCTTTGTTTTTTTCTTAACCTGAATATTCACTCCTTTAATTAATTCTTTATTCTCATCAAAAAAATGCTCAAAAGCATTGGTAAGCAGATAACTTCCGCTTTCCAAAGAAAAATGCAGTACAAGTTTATGTTCAATCATATCTTCTGCTGCGCTTATCTCAACAGCATCATTGATTTGTTTGTCAAAAGCAGTTATATTTAATAGCTGAATTAATGCAAGGATTTTTTTATTCACAATAAGACACTCTTCAACTTTAACTATCTCATTGCTTTTTCGTTTCATAAATCCGCATAATGATTTTCCATTATCTATTCTAAGATAAAATCTGGCTTTATCCTTATAATTATATTGTTTATCATCAATTATTGTTTTGATTGTAGAGAAACCAATCTCTTTTTTCTCAAGCAGAAATCGCAGGATTTTTACTTTTTCACTAATCTGCGCAGCATAATTGATATGCAATAAGTTGCAAGCACCACATATTTGATAATGCTTGCATTTCGCAATTACTCTTTGCTGAGATTGCTGAACGAAGTTCGCAATCTCAGCTTCATAATATTTTTTTTCTTTTTTGATTATTCTTGCATTAATAACATCGCCTGGACAGCTATATTCAACAAAAACTGGCGCAGTAAACTCTCCTTTTTTCATAGCAGCAACTCCTTTTCCTGTTGCCGCTAATCCTAGTATCTCTACTCTAACTAAATCTCCTTCTGTAACTGTTTCAGCTGTTTCTTTTGATTTTTCATCATGATTCTTCTTATTCACTGTCATAACCACTTAGAATAAGTAAACTTATATAAAGTATTGTGTTTCTAATCTGCTTATGATTGACATAATTTCATTAAAGACCTTTTTTGTAGATAAGCAATACTTAACATTGCTTTATACAACTCTTACATTTTTCAGCATAGCATTAATAACATGGATTATGTACATCTCTTTATCAAAAAGAGATTTATTTCACTTGGAGATTGCAGATTATTTTTCAAAATCAAAGATTAGATTATATAAGCTTTCTTATACTCTCAAATATTTAATCTTATTTCCATTGTTTACTTTTATTTGGTTCTTAATCTTTGCATTTTCTTTGGCAATATTGTCTAAAGATTATAAGATAGCAGATATTTTCTTTTTCAGTATAGTTCTTGTTTCAGTGATTAGGGTTGCAAGTTACATCAGTGAGAAATTCTCAGAGGATCTTGCAAAATTATTGCCATTAACATTGATTTCAATATTATTATTAAATCCAACATCAATCACATTTATAACAATAAAATCAACAGCAGTTTTATTCAGCAAAGAGCTTCCATCGACTATAAAATATCTGTTATTTGCAGTTATGATAGAATGGCTTTTACGATTATGTTCTGCTATTTACCATTATATACAAAAGTTAAGAGTAGAGAAGCAGATAGATAAAAATAAAATAATTTGATCTTCTTTAAGCTATCTGATCAGAAATTTCTGCTTTTCAGCCTTTGAAAATGAGCATAATTTGTAACACCCGTATAAGTAAATCCAGAATGAATCTCTTTAATGATCTTAATTAGAAGAAAAATACTTAATAGGATAAATAAACCAGGGATTATTAATAACTTGAGTTGTAGATCAAATAAAAAGAGCAGCAATGGCGAATACAAAGCAGAGATTGAAAACACAAAAAACAAAAACAAATGCCAAAGCAAATGTTTGCTTTTCTTCAATGTGCCCCTCAGATTCATGTTAACAAAAACAATAAGCAGTGTCCTTATAGCAATTCTTGTGTGGACATACAATAAATAGATTAATATTATCTCTATTAATAAAAACATTCCAAAAGCAGCATAATATTCAGTTCCGTGTAATGTATAAGCTATTTTCGTCCAGAAATAATGCACAAAGATAACATTAATTATTGAGAGCAATGCTGTAATTGTTGATTTCTTCAATCGTATTGTATGTGCATTTTCAGTATCAATCTCTTGAAATGCAAGATGGATAAAATTAGAGATGCTTTCCATCTTCATATTTATTTTCCTTAATCTCCATGGTGTTGCAGCCTTTACAAATTCATAGCTTTGTGTATATTTTCTGATAGCAAGTGACATTAACAATGCAGAGACAAATATAACGACAGATGATATGCTCACCAAATCAACACCTAGATTAAATCCTCTGCTTTCTCTTGCAACAAGCAGTGCAAATTCTCCAACTGAAAACATCGCAATGCTGGAGAAGAATATCTGTTCTTTCTGAAAGTTTGCAAAAATATTTGTTATTAATCCAATACCTATGAATCTTGAGATGACAGTTACAACAAGTAAAACAATAACTAACAACCAATTTTCAATAATCGCTCGAAAATCAATTAATGTTCCTATACTGATGAAGAACAAAGAAGAGAACATCAAAGTAAATGGCGTGATTGTCTTTTCAAAAAGCTTTGCATTTGGCAATGATGCAACTAAACTTCCTGCAAGAAATGCTCCAAGCGCTGTTGAAAGGTTTAGATAATACGCTAAATAACTAAATCCAACCATTATTCCAAGATCAATGAAAATAATAGTATCTTCAGCAGTATTCTTTAACACCCAAGCTATGATTGGCTTTATAATACGCAGACAAACAGCATATACAATGATTAAGATAATAATCGAAACAACAATATTATTTACAACACTCGCAACATTAATTCCAGATGAGTTATTTTGCAATGCATAGAAAAATGTTAAGAATGCTACAGCAATAATATCCTCAATAATAAGCACTGCAACTAAAAATGGAATTTCATTTCTCTCAATCATCTGCTTTTCTTGCAGCACTTTCAAGATTACAACAGTGCTTGAAAAAGAGATGATTACACCAATAAATATACCAACACCTGTGCTATAGCCAAGCATTACAGTTACTAAAAATCCAAGAAAAAAGACAATGCCTACTTTCAGCAATGTAGTGATAATAGCTTTAATTCCAATCTTAAATAATTTGCTTACTTCAAATTCTAATCCTGTTATAAACAGCAGCAGAATCGCTCCCATTTCAATCATAAAATCAGTTAGTTCAGGACTATTTACAAGATTAAGCAGACTAGGTCCAATCAAAGCTCCAACAACCAGTAATCCTATGACTAAAGGCTGCTTTGTTTTAGCAGAGATTATTCCTCCAAATAGCGCAAACACAAATAATATACCTAATGTTACTAAATCAAATTCCATAGTGCCTCTTTTTTTTAAAATTAAGGTTAGCTGTTGAATATATAAATGTTTAGAAAAAGTATATAATCAATAAATAAAATATAAGTTTAATAAAAAAATAAGCAATTAGTTGATTCTACCATCCTACTTTTTCAAATTTTCTTCCAAAAAGCTGGCAGTCTCTTGTTGCAGGTGAATGGTTGCAGTGTAGCACTTTCACACTAAACATTCCATTTTCTTCCAATTCTTTTTTAGCAGTTTTAGCTGCATTATCTTTAGAGAAAACAACTATTCTTGCATTTCTTCTAAACAACAATGTTTTTGAACTTGTTGGTTTTTTATATTTGATATAATAATACATATTTCTTCACCTAAATACCTTTGTTTTATTAATCTCACCTAATCTTTTTGCTTTAAAAGTATTAGTGTTAATTGCTTTCTCAATCTTAACTTTAACAGTTTCATTGATATTAGCATTTGGTACGATTATTGTACATCCATCAGTATATCCTATACCATCTCCTTGCTTTCCTATTTCTTTAATTGTTACTTCTATATCATTTCCTACAGCAAATACTGGAAGATGGCTTCTTCTTTGGGAAGAGTTTTTGCTAGACTTTCCTTCACCAACAAAAGATGCTCTTTCTTTTCGAACATAATTTTCTCTGTTATTCATAAAAACACCTTTTTTCTACTAGAATCTAATTCTAATATATTTTCTTGCTAATCCATATCATCATCATCGTCATCGCCATAATTAAACCAATACATAGTTATTCACCTCACAGTACTATTAAAATTGTTTAGATAATTTAATTTGTATATATAATACTTTCTATTTTCAATTTTCATTATCGTGAAATTGAACAAGAATAAAACTGAACAGATAAATTTATATAGTTCTTCATCAACAAATATATTCAGAAAAAGCAGTAGGTGTGAATTATGGCAAAAAAGAATGTTAAAAAGCAGCAGAAAGTAAAAGATAATTCAATGCTTGTTTCATTTATGCATGACAAAGATGCATTATATTCGGTCATAGCAATAGTAGTAATTACATTAATAGTATTGCTTGTATTATGGATTGCATAAAGGTGGCATATGGGTATTGGCATAATTATTAGTATTATTGTAGTAGTTCTTATTATACTTGTTTATTTTCTCTATCGTAATTTTATTAAGAAATATGAGAAAATCTTCAAAGAAATGTAAAAATTTAAAAACATGCACTTATTCTAAAAAATCATGCAAAAAAATAAAATTGATGAAATCAAGCAGTTCTTTGCAGAAATTACAGCATTATTAGAGCAAAAAGCTGTTTATGCTGATTGTTTATATTATTATGATTCTTCACAAGAGATTGGTTTAGACAAGGCAAACAAAGAGATATCTTCAGGGAAAGGTGATGGAGTAAAACTAAGAGCTTATGATGGTGCACAATTTCATGAATATGGTATTACAGGTTTTAACAAAGAAAAAATAATAGAAGCTGCAAATATATTATTACAGTCATTTGATAAGAAAGATGCTGGATTAATTTTTCCATTAGCAATAGATACTCAGAAAATCAATAAACATTTTGAATCAGAATCAGAAATTGCAGCAGATTCAATTGATTTATCTCAGAAAATAGAGGATACTGAAAATATAATGAATGCGATACTTAAAAAAGAGCCAGCGATTGCCAATTGCAGGATACGTTATGATGAATCAACAGAAATAAGGATCTTTGTTAACAAATATAAGCAGTTATCTCAAAGGATACAGAGCTGTATATTTATAATCTCACCTTACATAAAATCAGACCATGGTGATATTCGATATCATTACAAGGCGTTTTTCGCAAATGGCTATGAAGCAAAACAAAAAATCTCAAAAAAAGAGATTATTGATATAATATCTTTTACAAAAAAAATAGCAAAAGCAGATAAAATTATTCCTGGCAGATATCTTTGTTTATTTTCGCCAGACGTTACAGGATTATTGGCTCATGAGAGTTTTGGACATGGTATGGAATCAGATACTATCTACAAAGGCAGGGCAAAAGCTCAAGAGTATCTTGGAAAGAGTATAGCTCCAGATTATATAAATATCCTTGATAATCCATCTTTTCCAAAGAGAAATGGCAGTTTCTTTTTTGATGATGAAGGTTTTATAACATCATCAACATACTTAATAAAAGAGGGTATTGTAAATCATCCAATAACTGATTCTTTTTCAGCTTCTCGTTTAAAAATGCTTCGTTCAGGAAATGCAAGAGCAGAATCATATGATCACAAAGTTTATGCAAGAATGTCCAATACATATTTCGCAGCAGGCAAATCAAATAAAGTTGATATGTTGAAAAATATAAAAGATGGTTTTTTCCTGCATTATCCCTCAGGAGGTATGGAAGATCCAAAAGGTTGGGGTATTCAAGTGCAAGGCATTGTTGCAGAAAAAATCAAGGATGGCAGATTAACAGGAGAATTATTTTACGAGATAGGTATGACAGGCTATCTTCCTGAATTATTAGGCAATATTCAAGAAGTATCACAAGAATTCGAAGTTCCAGGTACAGGCATCTGCGGCAAAGGGCATAAAGAATGGGTAAGAGTAAGTGAAGGCGGTCCTTATCTGTTAGTAAAAGATGTGAATCTTTCGTGAGATTCGTAAGGCTGAACGAAGTGAATGCCTTACTTAAGCATCGCTTCCAATTGGCGAAAGAATTGGGGCACAAAGAATGGGTAAGAGTAAGTGAAGGCGGTCAATATCTGCTGGTTAAGGATGTAAATTTATCATAGTTCGTATAACTGAGCAAAAATCGTAGTACTGTGTATTAACAAAAACGACCGAAGGGAGTTTTTGTTAGAGGTTTTTATGATGAAAGAAATAGAGTTGCTAAAAAAAACATTAAACAATTGCAAACAGCTTGATGGCTGGAAGATCAATCTGCAATCGAGTGAGAAAAACAATCTTTATTGTTCAAAACAGTTTGAGAAAGAAAGCCATTTGATGAGCAAGAGAGTTAATATAGAGATTACAATCTACAAAAGATTCAAGAAAGAGATAGGTGATGCAGCTTTTTCAATGCTTATTGATGAGATTACAGAAGAAGCTGTAAATAAAAAAATCGCAGAACAATTAATTGTTTGTGAATATGCAAAGAAAAAGTATTATTCGCTGCCATCTCCAGAAAATCTTTCAGAAGAATACAAGAAAGTAAATATCTATGATCCGATATTTGATGATCAGCTGAAAGTAAAGCAGAAGATAGAAGAATTATTTGCACAAGTCCAGCAAAATCTAAAAAGATACAGCAATATCTTTCTGAATGGGTTAGAGTTTCTTACAGAAAAGACAAATTGCATTGTTCTCAACAGCAATGGTATCAATCTTGAACAAAATAAGTCGCATATCCATGTTGAATGTGTAATCACAGCAAAAAAAGATTTTGTAGAAAACGAATTTCTGTTTGAACTTGACGTAATAAACTTTGATGATATTAATATTCCTGAAATAATTAAAGAGAATGTTTCTGCAGTTAATGATCTTTTACAAGCAGAATCTCCGAAAGCAGTTATTAGGAAGGTCATTCTTACACAGAAAGCATTGAAAGAATTCTTTGCTCCTCATTTATCATTAAATCCATTGATAGCTCATGCTTCTGCACGCTTAAAGTACATGGATTTATCAGTTTATAAAAAAGATTCTCCTATAATAAATCACGTAAAAGGAGACAAGTTGACAATAGTATCAAATCCATTTTTGAACAACAATCTCTCATCACAGTTATTCGATGGTGATGGTATAATCTCAAAAAAGATTATTCTGATAGAAGACAATTTGTTCAAAGATTATTTTGCTGCAAACAGATATGCGCAATATCTGAATATTCTTCCAACAGGTGCATTAGGCTCAATAGAGGTTAAGCCTGGAAAAATATCTGAAGCTGAGATTTATTTAAACAAACAAGAATGCTATGAGATTGTTTCTTTTGCTTCATTTGCACCAAACTATATCTCAGGAGATTTCTCAGCAGAGATTAGACTGGGTTATATCATAAAAAACAATAATGGAAAACTCATAAAAAAACCATTTCGTGGAGGCATGTTTACAGGCAATATATTCACACTTCTTCAAGATGTAACACTTTCAAAAGAAACAATGATTACCGACGGATACAATGGCCCAAAAGCAGTAAGATTTAACAAAGCAATGATTGCAGGGTTATAAGCTTATTCTCAGTATATTTATTTCTCTATTGTTGCTGGAAAATATTCTCTTTTTAGAAAATCAGTATGTGTTTAGCTCTCGACGATACTCTCGTCGAGAGCTAAACACATACGGGATGTGAATAAATATATAAATCTAATCATTCTAAAATGTAATATGTCCTACCTCATCATCGTAAATCCTCATGCTGGCAACAAGGAGCATAAATCCATAACCAATAGATTAACCTCAATGCTGGATGAACATAACAAGCAATATCATATAAGATACACGACAAAAGCAGGAGATGCACAGCACTTTGCTCAAACTGCAGAGAAAAAAACAATTATAGTTTTAGGTGGCGATGGCACAATTAATGAAGTTATTAATGGGATCATGTCAAACAAAACAATAAAACCAAGGCTAGCAATAATTCCAATAGGTACATCAAATATGCTTGCACGAAGTTTAAGAATTCCAAAGAATATACAAAAGGCAATTCATATAATTGCAGAGAATAGAAGAAAAGATTTAGACCTTGGTTTTATCTCAGATGAAAGAAAGCGTTATTTTACAATAGGCTGCGGCATTGGGTTAGATGCAGTCGCTTACAAAAACGTAGAGCCAAAGATAAAAAAGATTTTTGGAGAGATTGCATATCCTATCTCCTTCATCAAGACTATCTTTAATTATGAGCCAAAAGAATTGCTTGTTAAGACAGATAATCATGAAGAAAAAGCATACTATGTGCTGGTGCTTAATACAGTAAAATTTACGCATTTTTTAGAGCTTGTAAAGAAATCATCTTATAATAATGGTTATCTTGATGTATTATTATTCACAAAAAAAGATATCATTTCTCAGTTCAAATATTTGCTGGGCATTCTTACAAAACAGCATATAAGATTTGACGACGTTAAATTTCTCAAGACAAAGAAATTAGAGATATTTTCAGATGAGAAAGTAATGCTTCATGCAGATGCAGAGATCATTGGCTCAACTCCAGTAAAGATTGAAGTTGTTGAGAATGCAATTGAAGTTGTATGTTGATAAAAATAGGTGATTAAATGTACAAAAAGATAATTATATTCATTAATTTTTATCTTCTATAAAATAACCAATAACTCACAACCATAAACAAGACAGTCAAAATGATTCCAACATACAGCCATTTCTTGTTATTGCCAAATCCAAAAGGGATAAATCCAATAAACCCAACAACACTTACTTTGCTTGTACTTTCTTTATCTTTATTGCCAAGAAAACTGCTGATGATGATTATAGCTGCACCTATAAATATAACTAAAATTCCAAGTGTTGCTAATTGTTGCTGGTTCATTTTTTCTCCTTCATAATTTCTCTAATCTTTTCAACAAACTGCTGAGAAAACAGCGAACATTTACGTGCAGCTTCTCGTGTTGCTTCATATGCATCTTCAAATACTAAATCAGCAGTATCTTCGTTTAATACTCTGATATATTTTAATCTTTTTTCAGCTTTTTTAAATAAACTACTTGCCTCTTCACTATCAGGTGTTTTTTTCTTTACTTTTCCTAATTCAACATACCGCTCAAATTTGTCCAGCATTTAAATCACTTTCAAATAACCATAAAGTACAATACCGTTTGCAACAGCATTTTTGAATTCTTTCTCGCTTTTCTCCAATGAAGGAAGGATATGAAGATTTATTTTTCGGTTAAATTCTTTCTCAATGGACTTCATAAATTTATTATATAACTCCTT
>Ga0209211_10013585_pt1 | contig 10074 bp, 13 predicted proteins | sample RifGroA2_FD_183992 | JGI IMG/M metagenome (GOLD analysis project Ga0209211, IMG submission 183992) | Groundwater microbial communities from Rifle, Colorado, USA - Groundwater A2 (SPAdes) (version 2) | ecosystem: Environmental > Aquatic > Deep subsurface > Groundwater | place: Rifle, Colorado...
ACAACACCCAACTCCGCGCACTTTGCGTTATACCATTTTCCTTCTTTGTTGATGATGGTGGTAAATTTATACTTCATAACTTAAAATTATATTAAATATCCTCCCGCGTCAAATTTGACAGAAAATACCTTTTATGCTTAACTATAAACGCTCATTTGGAGCTTTGTCCTTTTAAAACATTTCAACACGGGAGGAAATATTATGAGTATGGAGATGAGGGAATTTAGGATCAACGGATGGAAAGAAGTTTCTTGTAGCCAAATCAGAGAAGCAATGAAACACCTCTATCCCTGCACAATAATGCGGGATAATATCTACTTTGATGAAAAATTGAGCAAATCGTTTAAATTACCGAACATACCAAAAGATTCTCAAGGGGACCCTATTATGGTAGAGCAGGTTTTCTTAAATATCAAAGAAAAAAAATTTTTTATTAAATTCTGCGGCTTTAATGGACCGAAAAAAAATCTTGGCACCTATATTGATTCGCTCAAAGAAGTAAGTTTTAAGGAAGGAATTGATACTTTGATCTGGTTTATTCGCAAAGAGAACCTGCACGAGAAAAGGCTCTGGGAACAAGAAATTTTTATGAAAATCAGGGAGTTGCTCCATCAGTAAGTAAGTAGGTAGGTATCAAAAATGGTTCAAGCTTAGGCTTGAACCATTTTTTTATTAATACCATAAACCCCCAGCTTTAGCTGATGGTTTTCATTACCATCCGACATAATCTATTCAACAGTGACTGACTTAGCAAGATTTCTCGGCTTATCAACATTGAATCCGCGATTTACGCCGGCGTAATAGGCGAAGAGTTGAAGTGGGACTACCGTCAAAAGCGGTTCCAGAGGTTCTATGGTTTTGGGCACATAAATCACATCGTTCGCTAATGACGAAATTTTCTCGTCGCCTTCCGTGGCGATCGCCAATATCGGACCTTTTCTCGCTTTTATTTCTTCGAGATTGGAATAAATTTTTTCTGAAACGCCGTTTTGAGGAACTATCGCCATAGTTGGGAAATCATGGCCTATCATCGCGAGTGGGCCATGCTTCATTTCACCTGCGCCATAGCCCTCGGCGTGTATGTAAGAAACCTCTTTTAATTTTAACGCCCCTTCAAGCGCGGTCGGATAATTGTAACGGCGACCGATGAAAAGGAAATTACCGCAGTCTTTATATTTCAGAGCGAGTTTTTCAATCGCCGGCGATTGAAGCAAGATTTTTTCAATCTTTTCCGGAATTTTTTCCAATTCTTTCAATAAACTTTCAGCCAACGAATTTTTATCATCAGATTTAGATAAGTATATCGCCATAAGAACAAGGACAGTTATTTGGGATAGAAAAGCTTTTGTTGAGGCCACGCCGATTTCAGGGCCGGCGTGGTTATAAACTCCGGCATCAGTTTCTCTGGCGATGGTTGAGCCGACGGTATTAACGATTCCCAGCGTGAGCAAGCCCTTCTCTTTCGCTTTGCGGAGCGCGGCTAGAGTATCGGCGGTTTCTCCGGATTGAGAAATTGCCAAAACTGCAGTCCCTTCTTCAAAAGGTTCTTCACGATACCGAAATTCGGAAGCGAAATGGACTTCCGTCGGCAATTTGGCAATTTCTTCAAAAAGGTATTCTCCGACAAGACCGGCATAATAAGATGTCCCGCAAGCTAAAATAATCAGTCGTTTTATTTTCTTGAGTTTATCAGAAACTTGTTCCAGTCCGCCCAGCATTACTCTATTCTCTTTAGGAATAATTCTTCCCCTAAAAGCGGAACGGACAACTTCCGGTCCTTCAAAAATTTCCTTGAGCATAAAGTGGGGGAAGTCGCCTTTTTGAGCTTGTTCCAAATCCCATTCCAGCCGAACAATTTCAATCGGGGTCGGCTGTTTTTCCAAATTGGAAATGTTTATTTTATCCCGAGTTATTTCCGCCAGTTCGCCGTCTTTAAGATAAATGAAGTCTCTCGTCTTGCCGATGACGGCGGACGGGTCAGAGGCTAAAAAATTTTCATCTTTTCCGACCCCAATAACAAGCGGACTTGATAGCTTGGCGGCATACAATATCTCCAAATTATTCGCGTCAACGACAGCCAGAGCGTATGCCCCTTTAATCATTTTTAAAGTATCAATAAGCGCGGTTTTGAAATCTTTACCCTCTTTCAAAAAATTCTCTATGAGATGGGCGACGGATTCAGTATCTGTTTCGGATTTAAAAATGTGCCCCCGTTCCGAAAGATAATTTTTTAATTCTTTGTAATTTTCAATAATGCCATTATGGACGAGAAAAACCCGCCTCGAGCAATCACTGTGAGGGTGAGCGTTTGCCTCGTTCGGCGCTCCGTGCGTAGCCCAGCGCGTGTGGGCTATACCTAAATTTCCTTTGTAATCAGACCCGTTGCCCATAGCCTTCTCCAAGACTTCAACTTGCCCGACACTTTTCTTCTCCCTGATTCCATTTTTTGAAAACACGGCAACTCCCGCGGAGTCATATCCGCGATATTCAAGCGCCTTTAACCCATTGATTAAAATAGGCAACGCTTCTTCTTTCCCGATATGGCCAACTATTCCGCACATATTGGAATAGTAGCAATTTTAGTATCTCTGTTCAATGAAAGCGCGCTAGTTATTCCGCCTAAGGCGGATCCTACTCGGGAGGAAAAGTTGAAAGTTATAAAGTTTGTAAAGTGGAGATAAAATAAATTTTAAATTTCCAATTTTGAATTTTGAATCAAATTCCAATTTTTCCGCCGAAGGCGGATCCGCCTTCGGCGGATAATTTAAAATTAAGTCATTCAAAATTTATTCAAAATTCAAAATTATAAATTTGAATTTAACTATTCTTTCTTCGTTAACTTTATAAACTTGATGGACTTTATAACTTTAATAAACTTTAGTTTGCGCAAATTCTTCTTTTGGTGTATGAATATTCAAGAAACAGTTTTTTGTAATTTATCTTGAAATAAACAATTTTTAGGAGGAAGAAAATGAGTGATAGAAAAATTGTTATTGAAAAATTAATCGCGGAGAGGACAAAAGGGGGGTCTGAAAGCTTAGATTGCTTATGTGAAATTGTCTTTGATGATTGCATTAAAGAAGGGTTTACGGCGTCAGAATTTACGGAGACCTATGAGAAGGTATTGAGAAATATGGTGCAAATCTGCGAAAGCCGTTTGGAAAACGGCTTTTCAAACCGAAGAAGATACAAGGAGCACAAGAAAGAAAAAAAACCGTAAAAAGATTAAAAAGACTATGAATTAGTGAGACTCCATGGAAATTATAAGTTTGTTGAATTTTTTTTAATTTTCTAATTTTGAAAGGATGGAAAAATGGACGCAAATGATATTGCATCTGCTCTTAAATCTTCGTTGGAGGGACGAGTTCAGTATATGCTGACGGAACGGTTACGAAATTTTTTCAACGAGGCTCGAATTGTAATCGAGGAAGAAAAAGGCATAAAACTGAATGGATGCGACACATTGTGGCTTATTTTAAAATCATTAAAAGATGTAAGGCTCAAAATGACCCTTGAGCTGATCAGAAATTCATCTCTTAGTAATGATGATAAAGCCCTTTTGAATGTTGTCTATGGCGACCCCAGAGTGAATGTCTTTTCACCGACAAAAACAACAACAAGGGAAGAAGTTTTCGGCGATGAATTAGTCTTAAGTGGCGACACGGTCACCAAAAGCAAAACTCCAACGGAACCGGAACCAGAAGATGATTCCGTCATTGATCGATATCATTTCCACTGAAACAAACAGCGCGCATTTGAAACTGCAGGCGGTTATATCACCCCTTGCTCTTGCGGTTTCGGATGGCGCTGTATTTTTTTGCCTGATATACTTTACATTATGATTTATTTAGGCGCCGACCATCGCGGTTACAATTTAAAAGAAGATGTTAAAAAGTTTCTGGCTGAAAACGGCCAAAGTTTTGAGGATATGGGGAATTTAAAATATAACCCGAATGACGATTATACCGATTATGCCAAACTTGTGGCTGAAAAAGTTTCTCAAAATCCGGAAATGGATAAAGGTATTTTGATCTGCGGTTCCGGCGTCGGTGTGGACATTACCGCCAATAAATTCAAAGGCGTCCGCTCCGCCCTCGCCGACGATGTCCAAACTGCCAAACAATCCCGCGAACACGACGACACGAATGTTTTGTCCCTCCCCGCCGATGAAGTCGATTTTGAACTCGCCCAAAAAATTATTAATGTCTGGCTCGCCACGCCATTCTCTAATGGAGAAAAATACAAAAGAAGGATTGATAAAATGGAATGATAAAAGGTATAATTGTTGTTTAGAAAGTACTTGTAATTATTTCTTTAAATTTTATTTGGAAAGGAGTTTGGTTATGAACGAATCAGAAATGGATAAATTGCCTAAAACTGATGCGGAAAAAGATGAATTGCGGAAAAAGAAAATTGAGCTTAATGAGTCAGAACCGAAAAAACCAACAGACAAAAGAATAATCAAACTTTACGACCCGAGTGACTATTATTTGAAGGATTAAAGGGCTAAAGGAGTGGGCGCGTTTCTTTGAAACGCGCCCGATATTTTTAATCTTTCAATAAAAATTACAATAATAGCAACGAAGAAACCGCAATCGCGGCAGTCTCCGCTTTCAAAATCTGATTTCCCAAAGACAAAATTTTAAACCTCTTTTCTTTAAAAAGTTCTAATTCCCTATCGCTCCACCCCCCTTCCGGACCGATGAAAATTCCCAAAATTTTCTCTTTTTCAAAATCGTTTTTGTCAAACTTGTCGCCAGTCGGATCGAAAGCGATAGAAACAAAATCATTATATGATTTACGCACTTGGCGCATTTCTTCGTTTCTTCGCTCCGATGCTCCCTCACCATACTCTGAAGTATGACTCGGTCGCTTCTCACTCGCGCCTCGAACTGCATCCAACTGCGTAAATCCTATATTACCCAAAACATCTTCAAAATTGGCTAATTCATTTAAATGGGGTAAATTTAGTCTTCCCGATTGCTCGCTCGCCTCTTTTATGATTTTATTCGCCCTCTCAAAATTTATATTTTTCTTTTCGCTTCTTTCGGAAATGATGGGGTGAAAATAAGAAACGCCGAGCTCTGTTCCCTTCTCCAGCACCCATTCAAATTTGTCTTTCTTGATTATTGATTGAAAAAGATGAATTTCTTTTTTCGGAATATTTTCGTTTTTCTTTTTTTCAATAATTCTCAAAACAGAATTATTTTTATCCAACGAAACAAATTCTGAAACATAATCAAATTCCGATCCATCAAAAAGTATTACCCTATCACCCGTTTTTAGCCGAAAAACTTTCTGCCACTGATGGATTAAATCTTTATCAGCGACTGTGACTTCTTCGCCTTCCGGTATTTCCTGTTCAATAAAAAATCTATGGAGTCTCATAATAAGCATTATGAATGATGTTTGTTGTTTATTCAAGAATAAAAAAAGAAAAACAGATTGATAAAATGCCCACCTGCGAAACTCGCAAGCGGGCATTTAGGACATCTCTATCCTGCTTCTTTTCTATCCTCCTCTGTCATGGGACGCATAGAACAACTAAGCGACCTCCGAAAACGGGGCGACAGGAGTTTGAAAAAACTAACCCATAGGTCAGCATATCTCGTCCAGAAAATTATCCGTTTGGGAGGATAATCGCCCATATAAGCCGAAGTCAATCTAACAAGAAAAGGTATTACTACTACTGAGTAGATTACCAACACCACGAAAGAATAATACAAAAAACAATATAATATATGCATTTTCAACTCCTTTTGTTTATAAAGATTAAGAAATAGAGAATGAAAATTATCCTTTAAGAAGATAGCATACTATTAAAAGTTTGTCAAATTTGACAAATCATATCTCCGTAAATATAATTCCCAGCATTATGTTAATACCGACAGTTATAGAAAAATCGCAGTTTGGGGAGAGAGCTTACGATATATACTCTCGCCTGCTTAAAGACAACATTATCTTTCTGGGCGGAGAGATAGACGATTATGTCGCTAATATAGTCATAGCCCAGCTTCTTTTTCTTCAATCAGAAGATCCGAAGAAAGACATAAGTTTGTATGTAAATTCACCAGGAGGGTCAGTAACAGCCGCGCTTGCCATATTGGACACGATGAATTATCTGAAAAATGATGTTTCAACCGTCTGTGTCGGAATTGCCGCCTCTGCCGGAGCTGTAATCCTGTCAGCGGGGAAAAAAGGCAAGAGATTCGCCTTGCCCAACTCGGAAGTGATGATTCATCAACCTTGGGGCGGAACGCAAGGCCAAGCTTCTGATATTGAAATTACGGCTAAACATATACTTAAAACGCGTGAAAAACTCAATAAAATTCTTGCCCAAAACACAGGCCGGCCGCTCTCTCAAATAGAAAAAGATGCCGACCGAGATTACTTTATGTCCGCTGAAGAAGCCAAGAAATACGGAATTATTGATAAAATCCTTTAATTAGGTTCTAGTTTCTAGGTTTCAGGTGTTAGAGGGAGAAATTTTTCTTTTGCTTTAAGAAATTTCCGTCTTGGTTTTCCTACAACCTACAACCTTCTGCAAAAAATTGGACAGCTGTAAAAAAATATTATAGTATAAAAGCGTTAATAATTTTAATTTAATGTTTTCGTTTTTTACACTTTTAGATACTTATTATTTCTTGTTGCCGGCAATATTCGGCTTTCCTGTCATTATTTACGCGGTAATAGAGACGACCAAACAAGATATTTTAAAGAAAATATGTGATTTGCGCAGCGGTTTCCAATCTTTATTGTTCATATGCGCTAAAATAGCGCCTAAAGATAGAGCTAAATTGCTTTTCCTATAATCTAGTAATCTGGAGTTTAAAAAGCGAAAACACTTTCGCTTTATGTCATTAAAAATAGTATTTCTGATGGTCGGGTTCGCGTCCATCGTGGGCGCCGCCGTAGGTTATTACCTAAGGCTTATAATTTCGCTAAGCAAAAAAGGCTCTCTTGAGCTTGAAGTGAAGCAGATGATATTGGACGCCAAGGAAGCGGCCAAAAAAATCACTTCCGAGGCTGAAGGAAAGGCTTCCGAAACGATGAAAGAGTTGAGGAATGAGATGAAGGAGAAGGAAGAGAAGTTGAAACAGACCGAAAACAGGCTTATAAAAAAGGAGGATCTTCTTGACCAACGGCAGTCGGATATAGACAAAGAAGTTGAATCAATAAAAGGCAAGATCGTTGAAATTCGGGAGATAAAAGAGAGGGCTGAAAATATTGAAAAGCAAAGAAAGTCTTCATTGGAGAAAATTGCCAATCTCTCGGAAGAAGAAGCGAAAACGGAGATAATTACCCTCGCCGAAAAGAAATTTGAGGAGGATATTATGGTTAGAATAAAGAAGCTTGAGTCTCTCGGGCAAGAGAAAATGGATCATAAAGCCACGGAAATATTGACTTCCACAATCCAGCGCCTCAGCAGTTCCGTCGTTTCCGATATAATGTCAACCACGGTAAACATCCCTTCCGATGAATTGAAAGGGAAAATTATAGGCAAGGAAGGCAGGAATATTAAAGCTTTTGAGCGCGCGACCGGCGTGGAGGTGATAGTTGACGACACCCCCGGCGCCATCATTATTTCCTCTTTTGATCCGGTAAGAAGACAAATCGCGAGAATGGCTCTTGAAAATCTGATAGCCGACGGACGAATTCAGCCGGCAAAAATTGAGAGTATGGTGGAAAAAGCCAAACAGGATGTGAACAAAATAATCAAAGAAAAAGGCGAGCAAGCCGCTTATGAATGCGGAGTTTTTAATCTTGACCCCCGCATAATATCTATTTTGGGAAGGCTTTATTTCCGAACAAGCTACGGCCAAAATGTCCTTCAGCATTCTATTGAGATGGCGCACATTGCCGGAATGATCGCTGAAGAACTTAAGGCCAATGTTTCTATTGCCAAAGCCGGAGCGCTTCTTCACGACATCGGAAAAGCCGTTGATCATGAAGTCGCTGGCACCCATGTGGATATCGGCAAAAGAATACTACAAAAATTCGGCGCTAATGAAGAAATAATAAAAGCGATGCATTCCCATCACGAAGAATATCCTTACGAAACTATTGAATCAGTAATTGTCCAGGTCGCCGACACGATTTCAGGTTCCAGGCCGGGCGCGAGAAGAGACTCGGTTGAAAATTACCTGAAAAGACTCCAAGAGCTTGAAGCCATCACTAATTCTTTCAAAGGAGTGGAGAAATCATACGCCCTGCAAGCAGGGCGAGAAATAAGAGTTTTTGTCATCCCGGAAGAAGTTTCCGACCTTGAAGCCAAAAAAATGGCAAGAGAAATAGCCGTTAAAATTGAAAATGAGCTCAAATATCCGGGTGAAATCAAGGTAAATGTTATCAGAGAGTCGCGAGTGATTGAATTTGCCCGCTAAGTTAAAAGTCCATAAAGTCCTTAATGTCCGTAAAATCCCGAAGCCAGAATTTAGAAACCTCTTTTGACTTTATAGACTTTACAGACTTGATAACTTTATGACTAGCGCGCTTCGCGCGCGCTATTGCGTAAAAAACGGCTTAATATATAATACTTGGAGGCTTAAGTCCTGCGGAAATCGTTTTTTTGCGGGATGAATTATAAAAGTAATCGGGTCGATTCATTATTAAGTTTCAATTTATAATAAATAAAAAAATAATATGAATAAACAAGGCATAGCAGAAGCAGTACACAATGTTCTTAATGGAACAAAAGTTCAAGCAGAGCAAGTGGTAGACACGGTTTTTGATTCAATCGTTAATTCTTTAAAAAAGGGAGAGGAGGTATCAATAGCCGGAGTTGGTATTTTTTCAGTAAAGCAAAGAGCCGCCAGACAAGCTAGAAATCCTAGAACAGGAGAATCAATCTCTGTTCCAGCGATGAAAGTACCAAAATTCAGAGCCGCCAAAGCTTTGAAAGATTCAGTGAAATAATCTTTTTTTTCTTTAGAGAAAAGCCTCAACCCCGTTCCGATGTACATCGGAACGGGGTTTGCGGTTTATTTGTGATTACAATAAGGTTTCTATCTCCGGTCTAATTTTATCAAATATTTTTTTGTGCCCTTCGGTATTGGGATGTAAACCGTCGTCAAGATCAGCGATGTTGATAATTCCGTCCATTGAAATAAATTTCACATCATTTTCTTCGCAAAATTTCTTTATTGCTCCGTTAAAATATTTAATATTTTCATTTGTATAAGATGTATCAATACTCCAAGAATTTGTTTTCGATTCGTCTACGGATGCCAATTCTACAAAAACAATTTTATCCGTAAACTTCTTTGTTATCGCGTGAAGTTTCTTCAGATTGTTCTTAAATTCATCGAGCGAAACGCGCAAACTATTTGCGGAATGAATAAATTGCGCGTCATTTATTCCTATGGCAAAAATGATGATATTCGGTTCTCGTGATTTTACTTCCACCTCAAGTCGTGTAAGCAAGTCAGTTGTAGTGTCGTCAGAAATTGAAAGATTATAGACAATGGTATATCTATTTTTCTTTTCAAGATAATTTCTAAGGCGAGTAGCCCATCCGCCCTGTTCCGGATCATACGCGCCCCAAGCTATGCTGTCTCCAAAAATGCAGATATTCATATAAAATAATTCAATTACTAATCTTTTTACTTCGTTTCACCTTCGAAGACTCATGGTGCGGGATGGGAGAATCGAACTCCCGACCTCGGTTTGGAAAACCGATATTATACCATTTAACCCGCCGCAATCGGCGGGCTTCTGGGCACAAAAATTTCTTCCAGTATTTTTATTCTTCACCCTCCTCTTCCTCGCAGTCCTCACAAACCCCGTCTTCCATAGGTCCGCCGCATTTCTTGCAAACTTCTTCTTCGTTGTCCATATTTTTTATCCAGCTTTTTAAGCCGAGATTAATTAATAATTGAGCCTAATGACTTAAGCTTGTCCGAAATTCTAGCATTGAGTAAATTGTTGTCAAATTTAAAAATCCCCAGTTCAACAATCAATTTCATCTCCTCCTCAAAACTTCTGTGGGTATCAGATACCCACAGAAGTTTTGCTTTAGGCTTGAGAAGATATTTTGACAACAATATCAAAATCATCCGCCGCGCCAACTTTATT
>Ga0209211_10013586_pt1 | contig 10074 bp, 11 predicted proteins | sample RifGroA2_FD_183992 | JGI IMG/M metagenome (GOLD analysis project Ga0209211, IMG submission 183992) | Groundwater microbial communities from Rifle, Colorado, USA - Groundwater A2 (SPAdes) (version 2) | ecosystem: Environmental > Aquatic > Deep subsurface > Groundwater | place: Rifle, Colorado...
TTAATGCAAGGCTCTGGAGAAAAACAAAAAATTGAAGAAATAGATATTAACCCAAAATGGCGCACAGACCAGGCAAAAGTGAGCTGGATTAAATAATAGTTTTATACTACTTTTTTCTAATGCAAAAAGCAAAAAGCTTGAAGAGAGTCGGAAAAGGGCCATTCAGGGGTCCAACGCCTGAAGGAGTTTTCCAAACCATTGACGTTGGCGCTGGCACTGCAAAATGGCTAAGGCAGCAGGCAAGAAAGTTTCCAAGGAGAAAATACGTCGCTGTAGAGCCTTTTCCTGATAGAAACTTGTTTTTGGAAAAAAACCTCTTGCTTGTTCCGTCAATCTTTAAAGAATACCTGGCAGTAATGAAGTAAAAAGGATGGCATACCAGGCATGTCAGCGCACTAATGCCTGCTTTTAAACTTTGGAGAGACGATGAAAAACAATATACCTGGCAGCTCTTGAAAGAAGCGCCGAATATTTTGCTGCCTAATGGAAAGATTTTTCTGTTGAGCCATAGCGAAGAAGAGCTTGAAAATCTGAAATTTTGGGCAAGGCACTTAGGGTTAAAGGCAGGAAAAGTTTCAGGGGTCAGGTTGAGCGAAGCAGTTGCAAGAAGTGATGCTGCCAAGGAGGAAGCACGTTTACACGGGCGTTTTAACATTCCAATCGATTTTTATAGGCTTGAAATAACTTATGGATTGAAGAAAGCATTTCCAGACAAGGGGCAAAGGAAAAATTGGCCAAGGGTTTAGAAGCTGAAAAGCCCTGTCGCTATTGCAATCAGTACAAAGCCCAAGATTGTTGCTGCAAGGGCAGGAATGCTTCTTTCTTCCCTGTGGACTTCAGGCAAAAGGTCTGAGGCTCCCAAATACAGGAACCAGCCTGCAATGAAGGCTATGAGAAAGCCGAGCTGGTTTTCCTGCAATGGAAGGAAAAAGCCCAAGCCAGCTCCTGCAAAAACTGCAATTGCCAGCGCAATAAACCATTGCAGGAATTTCTGCCTTTTTTTCAAAAGCAGCACTGTTATGGAGTTCACGCCGTCAGGAACGCTGTGCACTACGATAGCCAACGCAACCAAAAAACCAATCTCAACTCCGGCCTTGAAGGAAAGCATTATCACCAAGCCGTCCAAAAATCTGTGGAATACAAGGCCGAAAATTGCAGCAATCGCTGAAGGATGCGAATGCCTTTCGGAACCGCATTCTGTGCCTTCACAAGCGTGCATTAGGATAAAGCGCTCCAAAACAAGGTAAAGCAAAAAGCCAAGAGCTATGGAAATGCTGACAAAACGAGCTTCTGAAAGCCCGAAGGCTTCAGGCAAAAGGTCAAAGAAAGCCACTCCAACCAATAAGCCGGCGCTGAAAGCTACTAAAAGCTTCAGGCGCTTTTTCAAACGCAAGGCTGCCAGGCCTCCAGCGAAAGTGGCGATTATTGAAAGCACTAGGAAAGAAACCGCAAGCTCTAGCAATCAAAAAACCTCATTTTTTCCCGATGCTCTTTTTTGCTTCATTACGCAATTCTTTCAGGCATTCCTGCAATGCTGTAAGGAAGTTCCATTCAGTAGCTGTGGCGAAAATCTTTTTGCGCGGAGCAAAAAGCCTAGCGTGCAGTTCATGCTGCCTTCTAGCTCCGGCTTTGTTGAACTGCTTTGCCTGCAAGGTAGCCTCAAACTCCGGCATCCATTTTGAAATCTTCTCAAAATTCTCCCTAACTGTCTTTTCCGCAATGGCATCATCCACTTCATCCAGGCTCGGAAAGCCCAAAAGCCGTATTTTATTTTCTCCGGCAAAATCCCTCAAAGCCATTAAAACCAACCTCTCAAGCAATTAGTTTGGAAAGAAGCTTAAAAAAGCCTTTACAAAAAAAGCATTTATTTTCTCTTGAACGCAAACTGTACGTAAGCCAGGATAACCAGCAAAACCAGGAGGAAAAAATAGCTCAAAGGGGCAGGAATGACATTTACTGCAGGGTCTATCCAGACAAGGATTCCTAAAGCAATCAAAAAAACAATCAGCACTTGCGAAAAATAAACAAAAACCTTTGAAGGATGCTTCAGGCCAAAGAGTTTTTCAATCGCCTTTTTCCTAATCCTAAAGCTTGCTTCCCAATTTGCCTTTTTCAATCTCTTAAGCCTGGACATTCAAAAAAACCTTCAAGCTTCTAATCAATTCCATTCTCCAGCACTAGAGCAAGTAAGACCTGAAACAATCTCGCCAGCAATTTTCCCGCTAATGTTTGCAGGGCTTACGCAAGAATTGGAGGCAGTGCATTCTACAGGATTGCCGCAGGAGTAAAGCTGGTTTTCAGAGCAGAGCAAGCGCTTGTTGTCTGAATCGCTCGCGTAATAAAGCTGGTTATTGGAAAGCTTCTTGCCCAAATAACAGCAGCCAACATCAGACTGGAACTGGCTAATGGCATTGTTTGAGTTGCACGCGCGGTTTAGAGTGAAAGATAAGGATGCTTGAGAGCCTCTTGGAACGCTCACATTAGAGCTTGAGCTTTCAAAAAAGCCCAAAGGGTCTGAAGGCGTTACTGAATAATTGCCTTCAGAAATATTTTCAAACAACACCACTCCATCAGAGCTTGTGGGCAAGCGGTTGTACAAGTAAAGCCCCTGCCTGTAAACAGCAACTTGAATGTTCTGCAATGCATTGCCGTCAAAAGAATGCACGCTAACGCTCAAAGAGCCAACAGCGCCAGCACAACCTGAAAGCTGAGAGTTGAAAAAGCAATCGCACTTTGTTTTAAAGCCTTCATGCAGTTGAGCGCAGAGAGTTGAGTTTTGGGTTTCTTGCGCGAAAAGCAGCAGGCATTCATCCCTCTTTTCATAAGCTCCAGCCTGCAGTAAAGGGCCTAAAGGCAAGGTAGAGCATAAAGAGCTGTCATTCAACGCTATCGCCACTCCTCCAATGCATTCTGGCTTTGAGTTTGAAGAATACAAGCCATTGCAAATGCTGGCATCAGCCTTCAAGCCAGCTATTTCCACAAGGCACTTGTCAAAAGCAGTCTTGTCCAAGGAATAAGCTTGAGAGCATAATGAAGAATCCTGCAAGGAAATTGCAACCTGCTTAATGCAGTTTGCCTTTTTCAGCTTGTCTGAAATTCCAGAGCAATTGGAAGTAGAATCTGAAAGAACTGCAATGCTTGAAATGCAATCATCCTTGAGGCTTTGCTTTGGAAGAGTTGAGCAAAGGGAAAGGTCTCTCTTGAGCAAGGCGACTTTTGAAATGCAAGAGTTTGAAAGGTTTAAATCACTGGTTATTTTAGAGCAGGCGTTAATGTCTGCATTCGCTGAAGCAACGCTTTCAAAGCAGGAATTTCGCAAGCTCAAGGTTGAAAGCTTCGGGCAGATTAAGATAGAAGGGCTTGAGGAAAGAGTGAGATTAATGCAGTCGTCTCTTTTTGCAGAATTCTGGATTTTAGGGCATACAGTACTGTCAAGCCTTGACTGTGCAAACTGCAGGTAACAATCATCAGGAACCGCAGTTTTAGAGCAAAGCGAGGAACTGCCTAAACTTAAGGAAAGCTGCGAGTAGCAGCTACTTTTAACTACAGAATCCTTAACCAAAGCGCACAAGCCTTCATCAAGCCTTTGGGTTGCAAGCAGCAGGTAACAGTTGCTTTGTGAAGTGCTGGAAGCGACTTTAGAGCAAAGCTCGGAGCTAGAAAGCAAGGCCGCAAGCTGGCTATAGCAGGAATCTTTAGAAACAACCGCGGAAATTTTAGCGCAAAGCCCTGAATTCCTTGAATTCAATGCAAAGCTTGAATAGCATGAATCCTTAAGCTCGGAGCTTGAAATCAACGCGCAGTTTGCAGAGTCTTGCTTTTGCAAGGCAATCTGGTAGATGCAGTTTTGCAGTTCTGAATCAACGGAAATTTTCCTGCACGCTTCAATGCTTTTTTTTGCAATCGCAATCTGCGAATAGCAAGAATCCTTTGATTGTATTGTGCTTAGTTTAGGGCAAAGTTCTGAATTTCCCGCAGAGATTGCAATCTGGGAAATGCAGGAATCCCTTACGGAAATCTGGCTTGCCTGCAGGCAAATGTCCGCGTCAGGCAATGCCAAGGCGATTTGGGAATAGCAGGAATCCCTTGAGGAAACATTGGAAATGCTCGAGCAAATGCTTGATTTTTGCAAGGAAGTTGCAATTTGGGAATAGCATGAATCTTTTGAAGGCACTGTTGAAAGCAAAGCGCAAAGGCTTGGAGTGCTTGACTGCAGGGCAAGCTGTGAATAGCAATTGTCTTTTGAAACAGAGTCAGAGATTGAAACGCAGACACTGCTGTCCTTGGAGCTCAAGGCAACTTGCAGCAAACAGCTGTCTTTCTTCAAAGGCTCAGAAACCTTCAGGCAGGCTCCGGAATCGCTAGAGCTTTGCGCGAAAGCAACAAGGCAATCATCCTTCAAAGAAGCTGAAGAAATTTTTGAGCAATAGCTGGAATCTAAAGTAGCGTTAGCCAATGCCTGAAAGCAGGAGTCTTTCTTTACAGCATCAATTATTGAATCGCAAGCCGGAGCAAAGCCTAAAGCCGCAGCCTGCAGAAAGCAATCATCCTTTCCCACACCCTCAAGCTTTCCGCACTCTTGCGCCAAAACAGCAGGGTCTTTCGTTGGCACTTTCTTTTTCACACAGCCTGAAAAAGCCAAAAGCAGCACTAAAGCCGCTATCAAAACAAGCAATGCAAGCTTGCCAGACTTCATGCACACTAATAGCGCTCGAGGCTTTAAAAAAGTTGCTTTAAAAAAGCGGCAAAATCAGCAAATGGTTAGGCGCAAGGCTTAGCAAAACAAAGCTTTTTAAATAAAGAAATTCTTATTTAGGTGCTTATGAGCATGAAATTTACTGCAAAAAAACTTTCTTTAGCTTTCGCAATCTTTGCATTGCTGGCGGTTGCAGGCATTGTCCAAGCGCAAGAAACCACTCAACTAATTATAAGTCCAGAGCCAATAAAAACTTCTTTTGGCAGCGAGTTTTCCCTGCAACTATCCCAGACAGCATTTATTGAAGAATATCAAATAACGCTTCAAGAAACCCTAATCAAAGACATTACCTGCATTGATGGAGCCTGCCCGGCAGCTCCGGCGCCAATTGCAGTCTTGACTGTTTTGCAAGAAAAAGGCGACTTAAATTATTTGGTTCGGGAAAAAATATATCTCAATTCAGGAGCTGAAGCCGAAGTTTTAGGCATTAAAATCAAAAGCCTTGCAAACTATCCAGGCAGCGTAAGGCTTGTTGCAACAAAGCCTTCAATTCCAGAGCCAGTTCCAACTCCAGTAATGCTCTACCCAAAGCTTGGGGAAGAATTCAAGCTTTCCTTAAGACAGCAGGCAAACATTCAAGAAAACAGCCAGACAGTAATGAAGCTTATTCTTGAAAGGATTGAGGTTCAGGAAATCCAGTGCTTTACAACTCCTTGCGAGCCCATAGCCTATGCGGTCTTGACTGCAAGCCTTCCTGAGGCAGGAGTTGAAAACTTCAAGGTCAGGCTGAACAGCTCAAGCACTCTCGGCGTTTATGAAGTGCATTTCACCGGCGTTGCAAGCGATGCCTCTAGCGGAGTGTTTGCAGTAAAACGCATCTCTTCGACTCCGCCGCCTGAAGAATTAATTGTAGTAAGCCTTGGACAAGAATTCAAATTCAAGGAAGGGCAAACGGCAAAAGTTAAGGAAACAGGGCTGCTTGCCAAGCTTGAAAGCGTTGAAAGCACGATAGTGTGCTTGAGCACTGACTGCCCGCCTTCAGAAGCAATAATCAATCTTTCAGTCTCTCTGCCTCCATTAAAGTCTCTCGCAATCCTTAAAATGAAAGCTGGAGAGAAGGCAACAGCTTACGGCCACATTATAAAAGTCGGCGGAATTGACTTGCAGGGAAAAACAGCAAGCCTTGTTATAGTGCAAGAAACAGAGCCAAGCCCAATACAAAAAACAGTTTACCTGAATGAAAAATTCAAGCTCTCGGAGAACGAAACAGCATGGGTTTTACAAGCAAGATGTCCGGAAGGAGCTACCTGCGTTGATGCTGTTGATTATGTTAGTGCAGCACCCATACTAATGAAAATCAAAGTTTTATCAATAGGCCTGTACGCCTGCGCTGAACAGACAGGTTCAGCAGCTTCAACATATAGCACAGACCTCAGATGCATCAGCGGGGCTTTTGCAAAGCTTGAGCTAAGCTCTCAAAGCGGATATACAGAAACAGGCACCGAAGCAATGGTGATGGAAGGCAAGAGCGTTTTATTCAACGGTTATGAAGTCAGCTTTCTGGACTCTTACATTAGCTCAACGGAAAAAAATGGAGTATTCCTCGTAAGAAAGCCTGCTTACAGCGATTACAAGAAAGTAAGCCTTGACGAGAAATTCAGGCTTTACCAAAGCAGCATTACAAGCACAAATACAGCACTAGTGGCAAGCGAGGGCGTTTTCATAAGGCTTGAAGGAGCGAATGAGGATTCTGCAAAAGTTTTCGTGTGGCAAGGGCAGGCAGACCAGCGCGTGCTCTACAAACAAGCAATGCCCTATGTAATAAAGATTGGGCAAGAGTTAAGCATTTACGGCTTGCAAATAAAGCTTTTGGCAACGCAACAAACCATGACAGCCGAAGCCAGCCCTCCGTGGGCGGACTTTATAGTAACAAAAGAAACAATGCCAGGCGTGATTAACGTTCACGTTAACGAGCCTTTCAAGCTGAAGCCGGAACAGGCTGCAAGGGTTTTGGAAGCAAACTTGAGGATTGACGTTTTGGGAATAGTAACTGTTTGTTCAACCTGTGCCACTAATGCTGAAGATAGTGCAAGCCCAGTCTGCGAATCATACTGCTTCTCAACAGTGCAGTTCAGCGTGAGCAATTACGTTTTTGAGAAGGGATACATTGGGAAAGAAGTTGAGGAAAAAGTTATTGCTGCAACAGTGGTAAGCTATAGCACTGAAGAGCGGGCTTCCGAAGGAATTTCAGCAACAGAAGACACAGCTACAGAGGAAAAAATCATAGAGCTGCCTCCGACTCCTTGGAAAACCTATTCGCTGCAGGCAGGGCAAAGTGTTGTTGTCGGAGACTTTGAAATCCAAGTGTTAAGCGTAACTCCGGAAAGAGCGGAGTTCAAAGTTGTTAAGAGAGCAAGCGGGGAAAGCTTCAGCTATGTTTTGAGCCAAGGCTGGAATTTGTTCTCAATGCCTGGAGACTTACAGGCTGAAAGCACTAATTGTGAAAGCAGCAATTTCAAGCTTTTCGAGTACAATGCAGGAAGCAAAGAGTTTGACAAGGTAGTCAATCCTGTTGCGGGGCATGCCTACTGGCTTTACAATTCTGGAAAAAGCTGCGAGGCAAAAGCAATCATCAGGGAAGCGGCAACTTTGGAAAGCACTTCCTCCTTGGAAAAAGGTTGGAATTTTGTTGCAGTGCTGCCTGAAATGTTGGGAAGCAAGATTACTGACTTTGGAAACTGCAGCCTAAAAAGCGCTTTTGAATGGAATGCCGCAAGCAAGAAATGGGAGAAAGCATTAACAAGAGCCTTGAACAATAGTGATTTGGGAAAAGCATTGGCAGTCAATGCTCTAGAGGCATGCAGCCTTTCCGGAGAGAGCACAGAACTGCCTCCAATGCCTGAGTGATGTTTTATGAACAAGAAAATCGCAATAATAGGGTTGATACTGGTTTTGGGAATGATAGCAATCAGCGGCTGCTTGGAAGCAGGCGACCAGAACGGAACCAAAGGCAATGGAACGACAGGACAGGATGAAACTGCAGGAATTCCAACGCCTACAAGCCCTGAAGGCACAGGAAGCGATGCAGACATTCCGAATTTGCCGATTTGAGAAACAATAAACCCTTGCCTAATTTTGCAAAATCCGCAAGTTCAAGTTTAATGTTCAATACAATAAACAATTGTATTTTATATTATAAAGATAGAGTTTAACATTGCATTTAAATATACTGTCGTATTTTATGCTATAATGCTGGAAAAATACGCCTTGATTAAAGCAATTCAAGCTTTGACAGCCAAGCCTGCAAAAAGCTTTTCTGTAAGGGGACTGGCTGCTGAGGCAAGGCTCAGCCCAGGGGCTGCAAGAACTGCTTTGGATTTCATGCGCAAAAAAGGCATTGCCTCGCTTAAAGTGGTCGGAAAAACCTTCCAGTACAGGGCAAACTTGGAAAGCCCTTTCTGCAGGCAATGGAAAATCCTGTTTAATCTGGAAGAGCTTGTTGACGCCAAAATCGCTGAAGAGATAGCCAACAAAATCCCGCAGGTTCATTGCATCCTATTGTACGGAAGTTTCGCCAAGGGAACAAATGATGAAAAAAGCGATATCGACTTGCTGGTTGTAGCACAAGGCAAATCAAAAGCAGACTTGGGTTTTGCAAATAAGTTTAAGAGAGAAGCCAACATTTCAATCCTATCACTGCAAGAATGGAAAAGAAAAGCGCTTGAAGACAAGGTTTTCTATGAAAATGTAATTTATGACTCTATCGTACTGCATGGAGAAAGGCCAGTGGTTTTATGAACATTGAACAATGCCTAGAGCAAGGCTTGCTTGTCAAGGCAAAGGCAGAGCTGGAAAAAGCAAAATCTTCCATTGAAATGGCCAGGCACAAGTTGGAATTAGCGGAAGCAGAGTTTGACCACGGATTGTTTGAAAGCGCGGTCATTAGCTCTTATGCTTCAATGTTTCACTCCGCAAGGGCTTTATTGTTCAAGGACGGCTTCAAGGAAAGAAGCCATTTTGCAGTCTATGTTTACGTTAATGAAGAGTATTCCGCCAGGCTTGAAAGAAAATACCTGAACGAATTTAACTCACTGAGACTGCAACGCCATGAACTGATGTACGGTTTGGAAAGAAATGCTGAAGTCCAGGAATCAAGCGCTGACACAACAATAAAAATGGCAAAAGGCTTTCTAGAAGCAGTCAAAAAAATGCTGCAAGAAAATAACAGCAAAAGGAAAAAAACCATTTGAGGCTTTTCTTCCAGCGCTCTTAACCCAGCATTCCAAAATCTTCGTCAATCTGCTTGGCGACTTTTTTTGTTTTCTCAAACACTTTGGAAACATCGGCTTCTAGCTCTTCAATGGTTCGCAGGATTGAATTGCTCCTCACCCCATAAAGCCTGCCTCTCTTTACTACAAGGCCGCTTCTCTGCAAATTATTCAACTGGTTTATTATTGCTCCTCTGGAAAGCCTCAAGCGCCTTGAAAGCTCGGAGCTCGAAAGCATGCTCAAGGTTGAAGCTGTTTTTAAAGGGAAATGCATTCTAGCGTTCTTCACCAATTCCTTAAAAACCAAGGATGCGGAATTCTGCTTTCCAAAAGGCTCTGAAAAGCCGAATGAACTGCACAAAAAGTCCAATTCTTCATCCAGCTTGCTTGAAAACGGAGGCTCTACACTCTTCAAAGACAGTTCAAAGCCAATAGTATTATGGCGTGTGGGCTTTGCAAAAGGCTTTGTAGTTAGAAGGAAAGAGTTATCAGGGCCTCTTAAGAGGCGCCTAGTGTGAGAACTCATGCAAAACTTGGGAAAAGAAAGGTTTAAATACATAATTGTCTAAAATAGCATACAACAATCTGCATATTTTAGACAATTTGAACGATTTGAAGTGGTGGTCTTTTGAGCGTGTTTGATGGCAAAAAAGCAAGAGAGGCAGTGGAAGCTGAAAGGCTAAAGCTTGAAGAGGTAGTGAAAGACAACAAAGAGCTTATTGAAACCTTGCAAAGGCTTCAGGCGGAATTTGAAAACTTCAGGAAAAGAGAGGAAAAAAACAAGACAGAGTTTGAAAAATTCTCAACCGCAGGAGTTTTCACAGAAATCCTCCCAATAATGGACGCTTTTGAAAGCGCCTTGAAGAAAGGAAACGAGGAGCAAAGGGGGGCAATAGAGCCCTTATACTATCTCCTGAAATCATTCCTTGGAAAAAACAGCGTAAAGCAATTCTCCGCGCTTAATGAACTTTTCAATCCTGAAATGCACGAGGCAGTAGAGACAGGCTACAGCCAGGACAAGGATGAAGGAATAGTGCTTGAAGAGTTCAAGAAAGGCTATACGCTGAATGGAAAGCTCTTAAGGCATGCAACTGTAAAAATAAACCAGAA
>Ga0209211_10013591_pt1 | contig 10073 bp, 7 predicted proteins | sample RifGroA2_FD_183992 | JGI IMG/M metagenome (GOLD analysis project Ga0209211, IMG submission 183992) | Groundwater microbial communities from Rifle, Colorado, USA - Groundwater A2 (SPAdes) (version 2) | ecosystem: Environmental > Aquatic > Deep subsurface > Groundwater | place: Rifle, Colorado...
ACGGCAAGGCCGTCTGGCAACTGCCCGCACAACCGCCTGCCGCACGCATCGCCGCGATCCTGGGCGAGGAGTTCGGCACGGCAGCCGTGACAGTGGAACGTCATGCGGCGGATCTGTCGCTACGAGGGCTAGCCGCGCTGCCCGCCTATTCGCGCAGCTCGCGCGATGCGCAATACTTCTTCGTCAACGGCCGCTTCGTGCGCGACAAGGTCGCCAGCCACGCGCTGCGCCAGGCGTATCAGGACATCCTGCACCACCAGCGCCATCCGGCCTTTGTGCTGTTCCTCGATTTGCCGCCGGAACAGGTGGACGTGAACGTGCATCCGGCCAAGAGTGAGGTGCGTTTCCGCGAAAGCCAGGGCATTCACCAGTTCATTTTCCATACACTGCAACAAGCGCTCGCTGTTCCGGCAAGCGGGCAAGATGCCCGCGTTCCAACGGCACAGCAGCCTGCATCATATATTCCGACGCAGCAAACCATGCGGCTGGGCGTTGCAGAACGGGAAGCCGCTTATCGGCTGTGGGAAATGCAATCGGGGAGTGGGAATTGGGAAGTAGGAAGTGGGGAAACAGCGCCCGCTCCCCACTCACCACTCCCTACTCCCCACTCCCCAGCTCCTCCCCTCGGTTTCGCCCTCGCGCAACTCTCCGGCATCTACATCCTCGCGCAAAATGCGCTCGGCCTGATAGTGGTGGACATGCACGCTGCGCACGAGCGTATCGTGTATGAACGCCTCAAGACCGCGCTGGACGAAAAACAAATCGCCACGCAGACACTGCTGATCCCGGTGAGTTTCTATGCGGAGCCGCTGGATGTCGCGACGGCGGAAGCTGAACAGGATGCGCTCAAAATACTCGGTTTCGACATCGCCCCATTGTCGCCCACCCAGATCGTGGTGCGCGCGATGCCGGCACTGCTCAAACAGGCCGAAGCCGAAACGGTAGCGCAGAAGGTGCTGCATGAGTTGCGCGAGTTCGGCGCATCGCGCGCGCTCACCGAACGGCGCAACGAACTGCTCGCCACCCTCGCCTGCCACGGTGCAGTGCGCGCCAACCGCATCCTGAGCATCACCGAAATGAATGCACTGCTGCGCGAGATGGAACAGACCGAACGCGCCGACCAGTGCAACCACGGTCGCCCGACCTGGTTCCAGTTGAGCATGGGCGAGTTGGACAAGATGTTCATGCGCGGCAAATAGGATTCTGGATTCAGATAAAAATATTTTATGGACAACTCTCCGAACACTGCCGACCCCTCTGAATCCTGCATCCTGCATCCTGAATCCTGTTCCACCACGCGCATCGCCTTCGCCAGTTTCATCGGCACCGCCATCGAGTTCTACGACTTCTACATCTACGGCCTCGCCGTGGCGATAGTGATCGGCCCTGTGTTCTTTCCCGGCAGCGACCCCGCGGCGCAGGCGCTGAACGCGTTTCTCACCTTCGGCATCGCGTTCCTCGCGCGCCCGCTCGGCGCTTTGCTGTTCGGGCATTTCGGCGACCGGATCGGACGAAAAACTACCCTGGTCGCGTCGCTGCTGGTGATGGGCGTTTCCACGACGCTGATCGGGGTGCTGCCCGGCCACGACCTGATCGGCTGGGCTGCGCCCGTGCTGCTGTGCCTGCTGCGCTTCGGCCAGGGGATCGGCCTCGGCGGAGAATGGGGCGGCGCGGCGTTGCTGGCGGCGGAATACGCGCCCAAGGGCAAGCGCGGCTGGTTCGGCATGTTCCCGCAACTCGGGCCGCCGGTCGGCTTCCTGCTTGCCACCGGCAGTTTCCTGCTGCTGTCGCAATGGCTCGACGATACGCAGTTCCGCGCGTGGGGCTGGCGCATCCCGTTCCTTGCCAGCGCGGCACTGGTCATCGTCGGCCTCTACGTGCGGCTCAGGCTCGCGGAGACGCCGGTATTCCTCAAGTCCATCCAGGCCGTTCGCCCTGAGCTTGTCGAAGGGCAAGTCGCTCATGCTTCGACAGGCTCAGCACGAACGGATTTTCGCAAACTGCCGCTCGCGCAACTGCTGTCCCATCATGCCGCGCCGCTGCTGCTGGGCGCGCTGGCGATGGTCGTGTGTTATGCGCTGTTCTACATCTCCACGGTGTTCTCGCTTAGCTACGGCGTCACCACGCTCGGCATCCCGCGCCCGCAATTCCTGTCCATGCTGTGCGTGGCCGTCATCTTCATGGCAGCGGCAACGCCGTTTGCCGCGTGGGCGGGCGACCGCTACGGGCGCCGCCCGGTGCTGCTCGTTGCGGGCAGCGCGGCATTGCTGTCCGGCTTCCTGCTGGAACCGATGTTGGGTAGCGGCTCGCCGTGGCAGATCACCGCCTTCCTTTCCATCGAGCTGTTCCTGATGGGTGCGACCTTCGCGCCGATGGGCGCGCTGCTGCCGGAGCTGTTTCCAACATCGGTGCGCTACACCGGTGCGGGCGCGGCCTATAATCTGGGCGGCATCCTCGGCGCTTCACTGGCGCCCTATCTCGCGCAGCAACTGGTGCTGCACGGCGGCCTCAGTTGGGTAGGCGGCTATGTTTCCGTAGCAGCCGCGATCAGTTTGCTGGCGGTATTCTTGATGCACGAAACAAGAGACAGTGATCTGTCATGAAAAAGAAAAAGCAATTTAGCCACAGAGAACACAGAGCCCACAGAGAAAACCGGTTTACCTCTGTGTTCTCTGTGTCCTCTGTGGCTATCAGGTTTTTTCGGGATGAATAAGCCAAGATGACAACCCTACCCCCAGCTATTTTCCTCATGGGCCCCACCGCGAGCGGCAAGACCGGCGTCGCGGTGGAACTCGTGCAGCGCCTGCCGGTGGAGCTCATCAGCGTGGACTCGGCGCTGGTCTATCGGGATATGGACATCGGCACCGCCAAGCCGGACGCCGCCACCCTCGCGCGCGCGCCGCACCACCTGATCGACATCATCGACCCGACCGAAGCCTATTCCGCCGCCGCGTTCCGCCACGATGCGCTGCGCCTGATGGCGGACATCAGCGCAAGAGGAAAAATACCGCTGCTGGTCGGCGGCACCATGCTGTACTTCAAGGCGCTGCGCGAAGGACTCAACGACCTGCCGCAAGCCGACCCCGAAGTGCGCGCCGCGCTCGATGCCGAGATCGCGCAGCACGGCACCCAGCACCTGCACCAACAGCTCGCCCTGGTCGATGCGGAAACCGCCGCACGCCTGAAACCGGCCGACACGCAGCGCATCCAGCGCGCCATGGAAATCTTCCGCCTCACCGGATCGCCGATGTCCGCGCTGCTCAGACAGCAAACACGACAGGAACTGCCCTACCGCATCCTCTCCATCGCCCTTATCCCCTCAGACCGTTCTGTATTGCACGCCCGCATCGCCACACGCTTCAAGGCCATGCTCGAGCTCGGCCTGCTGGATGAACTGCGTGCGCTGCGTGAAAAGTATCCGCTGCAACCCGGCCTGCCCTCGATGCGCTGTGTCGGCTACCGCCAGGCCTGGCAATACCTCGAAGGCGAAATCGACGAGGCACAACTGCTGGAGACCGGCATCGTCGCCACGCGCCAGCTGGCCAAGCGCCAGCTCACCTGGCTGCGCTCGATGCCGGAAAACATCGAACTGGATTGCCTCGCGCCCAACTTGGCGCAAGCAGTATTCGATACCCTTGTCGAAAACCTTTAAACAGGCGCACCTCTATTATTCGTCGAATCGCTGTGTTAGCATTCGCTAATACTCTAATACCCATGCCAAGCTCTTCGGTATTCTTATCACCGAACTTACTCATTTCAACTAACGCAAGGAGACCGACCATGACCACCATCAATTTCAAGCGCGAAATCACCGACACCTTCGACCATGCCATCGAGCGCATCACCAAGGCGCTGGGCGCCGAGGGCTTCGGCATCCTCACGCGCATCGACATGCACAGCAAGATCAAGGAAAAGACCGGCAAGGAGATCATCCCGACGGTAATCCTCGGCGCATGCAACCCGATGCTGGCATACGAGGCCTACACCGCGAACAGCGATGTGGCAAGCCTGCTGCCGTGCAACGCGGTGATCCGCGAAATCGCGCCGGGAAGGATTTCGCTGGAGCTCGCCAAGCCGACCGCGATGATGCAGATCCTCGGCGACGCCGGACTTGCAGAGCTGGCGCGCGAGGCCGATGCGAAGATCGAGCGCGCGCTGAACAATGCATAGTCGCCCCAATGCGTAAGTAGCTGATGCCGCCCATTCTGCGGCATAATGCGCACCATCATTTTTACAGCACGCTAACGTTCAATCCATGAAAATTGCCATTGCCGGTACCGGTTACGTAGGCCTCTCCAACGCCATCCTGCTTGCCCAGCACAACGAAGTTGTTGCGCTCGACATCGTCCCCGAAAAAGTTGAGATGCTTAACCGCAAGCAGTCGCCCATCGAAGACGCCGAGATCGAGGATTACCTGAAGCACAAGACTCTCAACTTCAAAGCAACCCTGGACAAGCGCGAAGCCTACACCGGGGCGGACTATGTCATCATCGCCACGCCGACGGATTATGACCCGGAAACAAACTACTTCAATACCCGTTCGATAGAGTCTGTCATTCAGGATGTCTTGAGCATCAACCCGCAGGCGGTGATGGTGATCAAATCCACCATTCCCGTGGGATACACCGTCAAAACCCGCGCCAAATTCAATTGCGGCAACCTGATCTTCTCGCCGGAATTTTTGCGCGAAGGCCGTGCGCTGTACGACAACCTGCACCCCTCGCGCATCGTTGTCGGCGAACGCTCCGCACGCGCCAAGACCTTTGCTGATCTGCTCAAGCAAGGTGCGATCAAGCAAGGCATCCCCACCCTGTTTACCGACCCGACCGAGGCCGAGGCAGTCAAACTCTTCGCCAACACCTATCTTGCGATGCGCGTAGCCTACTTCAACGAGCTCGACACTTATGCGGCCACCCATGGGCTTGATACGAAACAGATCATCCAGGGGGTAAGCCTCGATCCGCGCATAGGGGATCACTACAACAACCCCTCGTTTGGTTACGGCGGCTATTGCCTGCCCAAGGACACGAAACAAATGCTCGCCAACTATCAGGATGTCCCGCAAAACCTGATCCATGCCATCGTCGAATCCAACACCACGCGCAAGGATTTTATTGCGGAAAGCATCGTCAAGCGCAACCCGAGGGTAGTCGGCATTCACCGCCTGGTCATGAAGAGCGGGTCGGACAACTTCCGCTCTTCCAGCATCCAGGGCATCATGAAACGCATCAAGGCTAGGGGTATCGAGGTCATTGTTTATGAACCTGTGCTCAGGGAGCCGGAATTTTTCCATTCCAGAGTGGTGAATGATCTGGCGCAATTCAAAAAAGAGTCCGACGTCATCGTTGCCAACCGCATTACCGACGACATCCGAGACGTGGCCGACAAGGTTTACAGCCGCGATTTGTTTGGCAAGGACTAAGAGCCAATTCTGTGCGAATGAATTCGCACCTGCACCAACCTGCTTGTAGGGGCGAATTCATTCGCCCGCTTCACTACGCAAATTTACCTGTAGTGGCGTAGGTTGGGCAAAGCATAGCGTGCCCAACGACCATCATGGAAAATATGTTGGGCACGCTACGCTTTGCCCAACCTACGCACTATTCTCCTGTCTCGATGCCGATTATTTCTGCCGCCTCAACGCACCAATTTTCAGGATACCAGCCGCGGGCGGCACATTGTTTTAACGAGCTGTATGTCCACATTCACGGGTCGGTTGCATGGCCGTGTTTGACCGGATTGTAATGGATGTAATCCATGTGCCGCCGCCAATCTTCCTCGTCGCGGATGCGGTGTTCCCAGAAACGCCTTTGCCAGATGGGGCGCTCGCGCTTGACTGACCGGGATGCGCTGTTTGCCAGAGTGGAGCCAATACAGCCGATACTGAAATAACGTTTGATGCGCGCCCAGCGTCCCGAATAGTCGGTGTCGCCATCAGGAAGTTGCCACAGGCAATGCAGATGGTCGGGCAGTACGACCGCCGCATCCATCTCAAAGGGATGCGCAGATTTTTCGCGGTGAAAGGCCGTGCGCAGGCGGACGATATTGTCGGGCAGGGTAAGCAGCGGCTGACGCTGCTCGGTAACCAGCGTGAAGAAGTAGTGGCTGGAATTCCTGTCGCGACGGTAATGCACAGACCGGTCTCCTTATAACGTATTGACGCAGGCTGGGCTAATGTAGGTTGGGCAAAGCGCAGCGTGCCCAACATGTTTGCCACGATTATTGTTGGGCACGCTGCGCTTTGCCCAACATACGAACTGCCCGCCGTTTCATTTCGTGCGGATGAATCCGCACCTACAGGCTGTAGTGCTGCTCGCGGAACAACGCCAGGCACGCATCCACTGCTTGCGGGTCATAAAACTTGCCGCGGTTTTTGGCAATCTCCTCCAGCGCCACATCAATCCCCAATCCGGCACGATACGGGCGGTGCGCCGAGATCGCCTCGACCACGTCCGCCACCGCAAGAATGCGCGCTTCGAGCAGGATGTCCTCGCCCTTGATTCCCTGAGGGTAACCGGAGCCGTCCATCCGCTCATGGTGCTGCAATACCATCTGCGCGATTGGCCAGGGGAAGTCGATGCCTTTCAAAATGTCATAACCCGCCTGCGGATGAATTTTGATCAGACTGAATTCGATGTCGCTGATCTTCCCCGGCTTGCTGAGGATTTCCGCCGGGATATTGATTTTGCCCAGGTCGTGCACCGTGCCAGCGAGATGGATGACATGCGCCTGCTCCTCGGGCAGGCGCATTTGTCTGGCAATCGCCGCAGCCAGGTCGGCCACTCGAATCTGGTGGCCGGCGGTATAGGGATCGCGCATTTCGACGATGCCGGCAATCGCCCGCATTGTGTCTTCCAGGCTGTCTTGCAGTTGTACCAACTGCTGCTGGATTTTGCCCTGGGCAAGATCGCGTTCGTGGCGGACATGCAGGCTGCGCACGCCAAACGCCAGATCTCCGGCCATTTCTTCCAGCAGAGTGATTTCGGCGGGGGTGAAGGCGTTCGCTTCTGCGGCATATACATTGAGAATGCCGAATACCGTATTGTCTCCATTCAACAGCGGCAGCGCGATGTTGGCCGCATAACCGCGTTTCAGCGCTTCATCGCGCCACGGCAGGTAACTTGGATCGTTGGCGATGTCCCGACACAACTGCGTCTTGCCGTTGCGCACGGCGCGTCCGCTCGCTCCCATGCCGCGTTCGGTTTCCGCCCAGGTAAGCTGCATGCCATCCAGATAGCCTTCGTCATGGCCGGCACGCGCCATGATCTTGATGGACTTGCTCTCGTCGTGCTGCTTATAACCCACCCACGCGAGCCGGTAGCCGCGTTGCCCGATGATGGCCTGGCAGATCGACTGCAATAATTCATCCTCGCCGGTGGCGCGCACCAGCGTGCGGTTCACCGCACTCAGCGTGGCGAGGGCGCGGTTGGCGTGTTGAATGGCAATTTCCGCCTGCTTGCGCTCGGTGATCACATCGAACACGGCCACGAAATAGCCTCTTTCCGGGCTGTACACCGATATCCAGAACCACTGCCGCAAAGCCTCTAGGTAGATTTCGAACCGCTCCGGCTTGCCGGACAGGGATACCCGCCCATAAATTTCGAATAACTCAGGATCGGACTGTCTGATGCCCGGAATGACTTCGGAAACTTTTCTGCCAGCGACATTCTTCAATCCGGTCAGCGTCTCGAAGGCGGCATTGACGCTGAGATAAATGAAATCCTGCGGCTGCTCCTGCTCGAAAATCATCCGGCAATAGGCGAACCCGTTCAGCATGTTTTCAAACAGGGAGCGATAGAGCTTCTCGCTATCGTGCAACGCCTGTTCCGCCTGTTTGCGCTCGGTGATGTCGCGCACGATGCCGATGGCGTGCCACTGGCCGCCGAATTGCGCCGCAGAAACCGACAGCTCGGCCGGAAACGTCTCGCCGCTTTTGCGCAACGCGGTGACCTCGATCACCTTGCCGACCACCGGCCCCGCACCGTTTGCCTGAAAATGCGGAAAGGCTTGTGTAAATTTGGCATACGCCGGTTCCGGCGTGATCAGGGCATGCAGTTCCTGCCCCAACGCTTCTGCGGCGGTGTAGCCAAAAATACGCTCGGCCGCCGCGTTCCAGAACGAGACGCGCTTGTCCGCCATCATGATGATGGCGTCCTGCGCCGATTCGGATATTTTGCGGAATTTTTCCTCGCTCTCGTGCAGTGCCACTGCGGCGCGGCGGCTCCCGGTGATGTCTTCGAGGGTATGCACAGAGTAGAGGTGAGCCCCATGCTCGCCATGAATGGAAAAGGCGCGCGAGCGGTAGATCGCCTCCCCGACCGCCACTTCTTCTTCTTCTCCTTCTTCTCCTTCTTCTGCTTTTTCCATTGCGCGCAGGCAGCAGGGCAGCGGCGCGCCGGTTTTCGGGAAGACGTCGTAGTAGGGCTGGCCGATGAGTTCGCGGAACGGCATCCCGGCGCGTTGCTGGTAAGCCTTGTTGCAACGCAGGATGCGGAACTGCTTGTCGTGCAGGAAGATCGGGTCGTTCACCACATCCAGCGCGGCCATCCATTCCTGGTGCGCCTGCTCGATTTTCTTGCGCCCCGCTTCGAGGTCTTCGAGCATGAACAGCAGCGCGCTGCGGTTCTCTTCAAGCTCCAGGGCGGTTAGCCGGTACCCTGCTTCACGGTTCTCAAGCCGGTCTTGCAGTTCGGCAACGGCGCGCCGCGCCGCTTGCAGTTCCTGCTGTAGTTTTCCTACTGTATCGCTCATGGCGACCTCGAAGAATCCGGCATGGGTAGGTGCGAATTCATTCGCCCGTTTTGTGCGAATGAATTCGCACCTACCCACCCGCCAGCTATTTTTTCCGGGCTCATGATTTCATCTCGTCCGGCTGTGCGGCGGCGATCTGGTTGCGCAACACGGTGTTTTCTTCCACCAGTTCCTTCATGCGCAGTTCACGCACGACGGTGAGCTTCTGGAAGCGGCGCAACTCGTCGAGTTGCCGTTCGAGTTCGGCTTGCTGGTTATGCATCGGCTGGAAGATCAGGACATAGAGGGCGGTCGAAACAATCGCGGCCAGAACAACAGAATCAATCAACATCCAGGCAAAGCCGGAAAAGTCGAACGTGTGGTGATCGTGCTGGGATTCGATCAGCAACATCATGAAAATCTCTGACACCATTACGGTCAAGCTCAGCAAGGTCACCAATTTCAGAGGCGTATTCAGAAATTTTGACGGCTCCTTCATGACATGCCCCTCGATAATTCCATCCTTTTGTCTTCGGAAGTGAATTCATTCATCCGTTCTTGTGCGGATGAATCCGCACTTACAGTGCGCGCCCGCTCTATCATTTCAATGCGGCTTGCTGAGATCGCACACGATACCTGCGTCCGCTTCCAGCATGATCATCACCTGCTCCGCCGACATCCGCAGCAACTCGCCGATCTCCTTGTAATCATCCGGCAACGCGGCATCGTCCCAGCCGTTGGCGGTATGGCGCGCCAGGTTGACTGCGAGCTCTACATTGCGCACGCGCGGCTGCTTCGAACAGGAATCGTTCATCAGGGTCAACAGCAATTGCGGCAAGCCCCATTGCGCCACCAGCTCCCTTTGCAGATCAAACAGCATGAACCCCAGCACCTGCTGCTGGACATCGCGGCTGCGCAACGTTTTGTCCTTCTGCTGAATGTCGCGAATTTCCAGCATCGGCCCCGGAGCAAAACACCACATCAGGATTTCGGCAATATCGTGCAACAGCGCGGCAACGCGCACTTCCTCATAATGCAGGTCGCGCAATTGCACCGCCCAGTCCATGGCATATTCCGAGGCGCGCTGTGAACGATGCACCACACGCAGCATGGGGGGAAGCGCCGCAATGTGCGATTTTAGTGCTTCTTCTACCAGTGGGGCAGGCGGCACTTTGTTGAAAAGCGCTTCAATGCCGAGCATCAGCAAGGCCTGCTCCACCTGGACGACTTCGGCTGTTTGGCTTTTGTGTTTGTGTTGCTGGAGATAGCGCAACAGCTTGACGGTCATGATGGGATCGCGCGCGATGATTTCGGCGACGGAGTATGTATTCAGTCTTTTGTCA
>Ga0209211_10013594_pt1 | contig 10071 bp, 11 predicted proteins | sample RifGroA2_FD_183992 | JGI IMG/M metagenome (GOLD analysis project Ga0209211, IMG submission 183992) | Groundwater microbial communities from Rifle, Colorado, USA - Groundwater A2 (SPAdes) (version 2) | ecosystem: Environmental > Aquatic > Deep subsurface > Groundwater | place: Rifle, Colorado...
GTTGGTTTGACCGCAAAAGTAGCGCCAATGGTGTCGCATGAATCTTCTATAAAAAAAAGATTATGTTTGCGAGCCAAAGCCGCAAGACGGCGCATATCGGGAATATTGCCAAGAAGTGAAGGGACCATTAGAGCTCTGGTCTTCTTGGTAATAACCTTTTCTACCTGATCAATATTGAGCAAATAGCTCCCCATCTCAGCGTCCACAAATACCGGCACCAGTCTTTTTTGCACCAGCGGAGCAATAACAGTAGTAAAGGTAACGATTGGCGTTATCACTTCGGAGCCTGGTGGTAATTTCATCAACTCAGTTGCCAATAAATTAGCTGATGAACCAGAATTTACCATCACACCATGTTTTTTTCCAAACAACTTTGCCACTTTTTGTTCAAACTCCCCCACCTTTGGCCCTAAACCAGTGCGGTGGCTGTCGATAACATCAACCACTGCTTTCGTTTCACGATGATCATGAACAGCCAGAGCATAAGGAATACGTAAATATTTTTCTAGTTTTCGTGCCATATGGCAATAGGTTAAATGAACAGAAGAAAAAATAAAAAATTAACGACGTGGCTGGAGATCAGGGAAACGCTTCTGATTTTCTTTATACCATTCAACAGTAGTCTGCAAACCATCTAACAGAGAAACACGCGGTTGCCAATTTAAAATACGCCGGGCTTTTTTTGTTTCCAACCAAAAATGTATATTCTCTCCCGGACGATAGGGTAACTTGCCAAATTGTATATCGCCTTTATTGCCCAACAGTTCATTGATCGTTAGCACCACTTTTTTTATAACCACTTCTTCACCACTTCCGATGTTTATTACTTCTCCAATGGCTTTATCTACAGTACCAGCCTGTATTAACGCCTCCACCATATCATCCACATAGAGCAGATCACGAGATTGCTCCCCCGGAGTCATGGGAAGAGTTTCACCAGCCAAACAAGATTTAATACACTCGGTAACGAGCATACCAAAACTCTGTGCTGGCCCATAAACGAGTGCCGGACGGACAATAACCGCTGGGAACTTCTCTTCCCAGGAAGCATACTCAACCAAACGATTAGCCATTAATTTAGTGAGAGAATATGGCGACATGGGCAGCTCACGATCCGTTTCCTTGAATGGAGCCTGGTTTGAACCATATTCATCGATAGTGCCAATTTGGACAAATCGTTTTAAAAAAGATGCCCCTAGAAGCGACGCGAGTAAAACTTCTGTTCCTTCCACATTAGTGTGGTAAAGATCGCTAAATATGGCCAGCGATCGATCACGATTAATTGACGCGGCCAGATGAAAAACTATCTCCGGTTTAAAATTTTTAACAAGCGGAGCAACCACTTTACTGTCGGCCACCGAACCAATAAACATCTCAATTTTGTCTTCTATATCTTTCAATCTCCAGTTGCCACCGGCATGGTGCGACAAAACAGCCACCTTTGCACCGAGCGCGACACAACGTCGAGCCAAGTGCGCCCCAATAAACCCGTTACCGCCGGTGATAAGGACGTGCTTAGACGAGAGCATATTCCGGGTGCTCATTAAAAAAAATCCGATACCAAGCGATGGTACGGTTTAATCCCTCTTGCAAATCAACACTAGCACTCCAACCAAGTATTTCTTTCGCTTTTCGAGCATCTAGATATTGATCTTTAATTTCATGCGTCGCAGTAGCCAAAATACGCACCTCTGATTTAGAACCCATAAGAGCCAGTAGGGTTTGCACCACTTCCAGCGCTTGTTTTGGTTCATTATTACCGAAATTAAAAGCTTCGCCTTGCAAATTCTTTGGCCCGATGGCTTCGGCCACCTGACAATAGGCCGCTACTACATCATCAATATAGACGTAATCACGCCGACTACGACCATCACTACGCAACTCCGGGGCCTGATTATGGACCAAACGTCGTATAGTATCTGGTATAAGACGAGACCAGTTGTCATCACCACCACCGTAAACATTTCCACAACGAGTTATAACAAGCGGCATTTGATAAGTTTTAGCATACATGGTCGCCACCAAATCAGCACAGCTTTTTGAGGCATCATATGGGTTTACTCCCTGTAGCGCAAAATCTTCATGATAAGGCAAAATATCATGGGTGCCATACGCTTTATCTGAAGAAGCCACCACCACTTCGACTTTCCTTCCTGATTGCCTTACAGCCTCTAAAACGGTCCAGGTGCCCTGCACGTTGCTTTCCAGAGCCTCTACCGGATCTTTCAGTGCCTCCCCTACAATAGCTTGCGCCGCCAAATGAAATATGGTTTGAACATTATTCTTTTTTATAAGAGAATCCAGCAACGAACGGTCACAAACTGTGCCTTGATGGAAGACAACCCCGTTTATTAGGCTCTGGGCTTCTCCACCCAAATAATGCATGGACGATTTGAGATCAAGCACAATTACTAACGCGCCCGCACGCAACAAGTGGTAAGCGAGCCAAGAACCGATAAAACCGGCCCCACCAGTAATCATAACCGACCGACCACGCCAAAAAGATGCTGAAGGTTCAAACATAACTGATATTAATCCCAAATTTTCCAAGGTGCTCGCGGTTTCCGCCATTCGTCATTAAGAAACTCCATATCACGCAGAGTATCCATGCATTGCCAATAACCTGTATGCGTATGTACAGCCAGTTGACCCTCGCGAGCAATCTTTGGCAAAATTTCTTTCTCAAAATTAAGATTGCTGTCGTCATTCAAATATTTAAAAATTCCTGGGTCAACAACAAAGAAACCGCCATTAATATTACCGCTTTGGACTTGTGGTTTTTCCCAAAAACTGCGAGCCTCGTTACCTTCTACTACAATTTCACCAAAACGTCCTGGCGGGTGTACACCCGTCACGGTTACCAAAAAGCCTTTCTGTTTATGCAAAGCCATCAGTTCACCCAAATTCACATCGGATACACCATCGCCGTAGGTAAGCATAAATGGTGAGGAACCCAACAACCATTCCGCCCGCTTTAAACGAGCTCCGGTCTGGCTGTCCTCGCCCGTATCGATAAAGGTAATCTCCCAGTCCTCTACTGGCCGACTATGATATACGATTTCGTGGGCAGCACTTTGTGGACGAATAGTAAAATTACTATGATTTATTTGGTAACGATAAAAATAATCTTTGATCTTTTCACCTTTATACCCTAAGAGCAGAACAAATCTACGAAACCCCTGAGTATAGTAGGTTTTCATAATGTGCCAAAGGATCGGCTTTTCACCAATTCTAACCAGTGGTTTTGGCACTACTTCTGTTTCTTCTTTTAGGCGTGTTCCTCGACCGCCGCAGAAAATAACGACCGGCATATCGGCCGGTGCTGGTAATGTGTGTGGCATAATTAAACGTGGGAATTCCACTTATAACGAATCATATTTTTAAGAAATTCAAGCCCGGTAGTAAGCGCCACCTTTGATTTTCCGCCCTTGCGTGACTGCCATATCACTGGCACTTCACCAATAGTAGCATGAGCGGCTATGGCCTTAATTACTACTTCTGGATCAATGAACCAATCTTTGGAGGTTAAGCCGATCCGATCATACAGTGTATGACGAAAAAGTTTTGGAGTGGCATTAATATCGTGTACACGCCCATGAAACAACAGACGAAACACCGTATTAAAGATCTTGCTTTGCACGATACGCCAAAAAGATTCATCGCGAGTTTGGCGTATAGCTTTGCACAAGTCTAATCCTTCGCGATTCATTTTTTGATAAATAGTTATCAAATCCTGAGCTGTTACCTGGCTGTCAGCGTGCATCCACCCCACAATGTCGCCCTGCGCTATTTTAAGCCCTGCTAAAATGCCATTGCCGTAACCCTGATTGGGGAATACCCGTGTAGTTTTCAACTCTGGCAACTCTTTCTGCAAGGCAGACAAGACCACCGGCGTACTATCGGTAGAGCCATTATCTACCACAATAATTTCAAAAGACTCTTCCACTTGCTTCAAGTCATGATGCAAACTCTTCAAAACCTCAGCCAAAGTAGCTGATTCGTTATAGGCTGGAATAACAATAGAGAATTTCATATGTTACTTAGTCTAGCTAACTATCGCCCCGGAGTCAACCGGTTTAGTAGCTAAAACATGAAAAGTGTTAAAATAAAATGGTCTGATACATTTGTAAAAAATAACCACCAAAAAGGCCAATACTCCACCACAGCGCTTCTGGATTTTCTCTTCGCGGATATCCGTTATTAAAAAACCCATCTTTGTCATAAGTTCCTTTACCTGACCATAACGATAATAATGCATAGTTGTAAGCTTCTGTCGTCCAGCAGCAAGATCGTTCTTCTGCTTTCCTAGCATGCTAAGAACCAATTCAGCGGTTCTCCTCGGCAACCAATTAATCCCGTACAAATTATAATGGTAGTCGTGCCAGCCAAAACGATTGTGAAAACTTATATACCCACGGCCTCCTGGTTTCAAGACCCGGAAGATCTCTCGTAACACCAAACGCGGATCTTCGACGTGCTCAGTTACTTCAGAACAGTTTACAAAATCAAAGGTCCGGTCGGGGAAAGGTAGCGCTTCCGCCTGGCCCTGCACAAACTGAGGGGCAACCTGTTCGTCCTTGGCTAGTGTCACTGCCTCTTGGACATACGCCGGGTTTACTTCCACCCCATACACTTTAAAACCGTGCCGTGCCACTTCGCAGACAAACCCACCTCGGCCAGAACCAACATCAAGTATATAGCTTTGGGGGGAGAAAAACTGCGCGCAGTACTCATAATGGGTCATAACCCAAACTATTTCAACCAACTATTAAAATCGGTTAAGAACTGGCTAACCACTTGATTGGTCTTATAGTGTTTGACCATGCCGGAAAAAAACTTAGGCGGTATGGTGGCTATATGAGCTCCAGCAAGAGCTGCGTCACGCGCGTCCAAGACAGAGCGCACACTGCCCACAATAATTTGGGCATCGCTATTATCCTGGTCAAGCAACTGTCGAACTGATCTAACAACAAAAACGGGGTCAAAATCCTTATCGTCAAGCACTTGATCCTTTTTCAAACCATCTCGAACGGCAGCATATTCCCCCTCCACGCCTCCAGCACGAATACGTCCCCAAAATAAACTAATATACTTCGCCCCTGCTTCAGCAGCCATCATAGCTTGCGATATGGTCATACAAGCAGTGCAGTTCACCGAGATCCCAGCCTCACTAAGTTTCCGGATAGTTTCCAGTTCGTTCCAGCCAATCTGTACTTTAATACTCAACTGTTTATAGTTAAACTCCTTTTTGAATCTCTGCGCTTGCTCCATGATCTCTTCAGGGTTGGTAGAAAAAACCTCGACGCTCAAATGTATCCCGGGTCGATACTTCTTGATGAGAGCGATAATCTTTTTCACATGCTCCTCAAAAGAACCCTTCGGTTCTTTAGAAAGCAACGATGGATTGGTTGTAATCCCTTGTAAGAAACCACGTTTCAGCGCCTCCTCAATATCACTCAGGTGGGCGCTGTCAATAAATATCTTCATACGTCTTAAATACTAAAAAATAGACCTTACTTGTAGCCTCTATACTACCAAAAATAAAAAAACTGGTCAATTGTGGCCGGTTCTGTTATTTTTTGTCTATTCTTGAATCAATCTGATGATATCGTCAAATTTCGCCGCCCGCCGATCAGCCGGTATGGCACCATTCCGGCCATCCTCCAGCAAGATTGAAACGCAACCGGCCGCTTTGGCCGCCTCGGTATCACCTTTAGTATCGCCAATCATGTAGGAACTTGCCAAATCAATACCCCACTTCTCTGCCGCTGTGAGGAGCATCCCCGGCAACGGCTTTTTACACACGCAACCATCATGGCGGCCATGGGTACAAATATAAATATCATCCAAAGGCAATTTATTCACTTCAGCCATAATACGCTCGTGTTCTTCCGGCGGCATTGTGCCATAGGTAATATCAGGCTGATTGGTTGCGAGTATGCGCAAAAAACCCAATTTGCCCACAGTCTCTAACATTTCCGCAACCCCTGGCTTGAGATGGAATTCGTTATAATAAAAAGGCGCTGTCCAACGCACTTTTTTCTCCAACACAAAAAAATTATCACCCCTGTCCACCGTGTCGTTCAAAACACCGTCGCGATCAAAAAATAGAGCTCGTTTCCCGGTGATCGGCTTGGGACTGTTGATAGTCATAAATTTTTTGTTTAAGCCCAAAAACAATCAGGTGATGCAACACCACGTGCATACCCTCCACAATTGGAGTTGACTCCGCCGGCACCACAATGCCGACATCTACCAAATCTTTCATGGGCCCACCATCAAAACCGGACAAACCAATGGTTTTACCGCCGCTGTCTTTGATAAATTGTAAACCTTTAAGTAAATTTTGCGACCACTTGCCGGCAACGTCTTTGCCGTTGCCGCCGTGGACACTAAAGCCGATGCCGACCCCACCCTCAACATAATAGGTGGCCAGCTGATTAACATAAATATTTTCCCAACCCCAATCGTTGGTAAGGGCGCTCACGAGCGGAATATTGTCTACCAAAGCCATAGCCCTAACGCCGCGGTCTTGCGGGTTGGAGCAAACCGTTTTGGCCAAATCGGCCGCCATATGCGTGGCGGTGGAAGCCGATCCGCCATTGCCCATAATGTAAACCCAGCGACCATCTTTCCAAGACTGAAAAAGAAGATCAATCGCTTGATCCAATTTTTCACTATAGAGTACTTTAATAACCGTGCTAATTTCCTGAATAGAATTCAGGAAACCGGCCGCGTAAGAATTTTGCTGGTGCTGTTCGTACATACAGACTTATTTGTAGCTGATTAGAGAATGAACCGGCAGTCCGTTTAATCGGCCCGCTCCGGCCATAGATTTCATTTCCACAATAAATGATAACCCGATTATTTCTCCCCCTAATTTTTTCACCAATTTCACGGCCGCGGACATTGTTCCGCCGGTAGCGAGAGTATCATCAACAATTATCACTCTCTGCCCCGGGGAAATAGCCCCGGTTTGCATTTCTATCACTTGCGCGGCGTATTCGTAACTGTATTCTTGAGCCACTATAGGCGGAGGCAATTTGTTCTTTTTGCGAATCATTGCCAGCCCTACACCTAGATGATATGCCAAAGCGCCCGCCAAGATAAACCCGCGCGCTTCTGTTCCTACTACCACATCAAACTTTTGCCCTTCGTAGGGGCGCGCCAATTCGGCAATAACCTGACGAAAATTATTTTTTTCTTTAAAGAGCGGAGCGACATTATAGCAAACTATCCCCGGTCGCGGCCAATCGTTAATTCTGGTAATTTTTGATTTCCAATCTTCCCCCATAACTAAAGAAAAATAATATCTTTCTTATCGTCAAGGGTATCATAGGGTACGCTTACCGTCAAGATTACGCTGTTCACTGGCTCTAATAATTTCGGGACACTGTACAGCGGGGGTGACCAGTCCATTATATAGAGGTACTGCAACCGCTTCGAGAGACGTTGCATGAGTTTGCTCCTCCGGGTCGGTTGCGCTCCATTGCGCAACCTTGAAGCAAAAAATCTTACTAAAAATGACCATCCTTGTCAAGCCCCTCATGTACTGGCCGAATTCACACCTCAATGCACCACCCTTATGCTAAAATATGCCTTTATCCATAAAGGCGGCTGGTATGTCAAACGACTTAAAATTATACGACCGAGAAAAGTTGGAATATTAGCTTAAACCTTCTTCAGCACCCCGTCAGCTTCGGCTTGATGATAAGACTGCGCTAAGGCTTCTTTAAGGCCGGGAAACTGGCGCACCCACTGCAAATAGTCTTTCACCGCACCGCGCACCGTGTACTTTGGCTTCCAGCCAAGAGCACGGAGCTTGTCAATATTCATTGACGTATACCGAATATTGCCTACTCGATAACGATTGTTGAGTGATCGGTTGAATGGTACGCCCGCTTCTTCGGCCACCATACGCGCCAAATCAATCACGCGCGTGCTCTCCCCGCTCCCCACGTTGAAACATTCAAAATCCGCGCGCTGGTCGGTAAGTACAGCCAAATGCGCGCGCGCCACATCCTTCACATTGACAAAATCATGAGTTTGGCCGCCATCTTCATTCATCTGAATCGGCTGGTTGTTTAAAACATCCACGGCAAACGAACGCAAGGCGCCGGAATAAAAATGACGGAAAGATTGATGAGGACCGATAACGATGCTATAACGCAACGCCACGCTCGGGATATCATATTGCCGCCCCAAATTAAACAACAATTTTTCGGACGCAAATTTAGAAATAGCGTAGGGTATTTGCGGGCTAAGCTCGTCGTTTTCTTTCTCCGGCAAAGGAATTATGGGCTCGCGGCACTTGGGGCAGACCACTTCCCACTGCCGAGCGGCGAGTTGGGCTTCACTGCGAAGCGGAGCGTCAATTATTCCGTGGGTTTTACACTGATATTTGCCCTGCCCGTACACCGATTGTGACGAAGCGGCAATAATTTTTTTAATCGGCAATTTATCTTCCACAATACACTCAAACAACAAAGCCACACTTTCAATATTGGTGCGGATATAAGCGCTAAAATCCAAATGATAGTCCATGTAGGAAGCCAAATGGATAACTACATCAATTCCCCGCAGTGCTTTACGCCAATCATCTTTGTTCCGGACATCGCCCATGACAAACTCAGCCCCTTTATCAAACCACTCCGGCAAGGTGCCATCGTGAGTTGGCGGGCCCAAATTATCCAGCACCCGGACTTTGTAACCGGCCCGAATCAACTCTTCCACCACATATGAACCAATGAACCCTGCTCCACCCGTGACTAAAACATGTTGCATAAAAACTAACGCTTATAAATCTTCTCCACAATTTTCAAAACCTCGCAAGCATCTTGGCCGTTGGGGGCCGGTTCGCGGCCAGAGCGAATGGATCGCGCAAACTCTGATAATTCTCTACCCAACGATTTGTCGGCATCAGGGTCGCAGATAAATTCTTTTTCCACCGGATGATCGGGTTTTTTTTCGCTACGTTTCCCCCAAATAACTTTTTCCGTACCGCCATATTTGCGCCCCAATCCCTCAACTGACAAAAAACCCTTAGTACCAAAAATTTCAAAATTATGAATCGGCTTCCAGTTGGACCAGCTCACATGAATAGACGCCAACTGATTCTTTTTTGTTTTAAGAATGAGCATGGCGTTGTCGTCGGCACCAGTGTCCCAAAACAAATCTTCGGCAAACCCAGTAACTTCAGAAAAATCACCCAAAAAAGACCGGGCCATATCAATCATGTGTACTCCTTGGTCAATCAGTTCTCCCCCGCCCGAAATAGTTTTCTTGAGACGCCATTCTTTCTCATACCCCGCGCGCCCGCCAAAGCCATAACGCGCCCGGATAAAAAGCGGCTTGCCGATCTTGCCTTCAACCAATAATTTTCTAGCTAAAAGAAACGCGGAATGAAAACGATGATTAAAGCCTACCATATACCGTCGTTGACACTTTTTGGCCAGAGCGATATTCTTTTTAATTTCCGCCGACGTTATGCCTCCAGGCTTTTCGCACAAAACGTGTTTACCGCCACGGAGAGCGGCCTGCGCAATTGGAGCTAAAAAACGATGCGGAGTTACCACCACCACCGCGTCAATATCTTTATCGTTCATTACGGCTCGCCAATCAGCGACAACGTCACATTTTTTAAAATGTGCCGCCAGACTTTTGGCTCGTTCCACATCAACATCGGCGACCACACGCACCGCAAAATCTTTCGCCTGGCCAAGAGCGCGCGCCCAGCGCTTGCCCATGCCGCCCGCTCCAATGAGGGCAATTTGTATTTTTTTACCAGTCATAACCGCGATCTTTAGGTTTAATACGCCGCCAATTATAAACATCGGATTTCATAATTTCTGCCCAGTGGCTGGGAATATCTTCATAATGATCCCATACCGCGCTGATATTTTTGCCACTCAGGCCCCGCGCTTGGTCGGAAGCTAAAAAAACTGCCAACTCTGCGGCCTTATTTGGCGACACTGCCTCTCCTTCGCCGGTGCGCTCAACTTGTGCTTTATGAAAAGCAGCGTCACCCGCCCGCGCTGGGCCGGCCTCAATAATATCTTGCATCAACCCGGA
>Ga0209211_10013596_pt1 | contig 10069 bp, 3 predicted proteins | sample RifGroA2_FD_183992 | JGI IMG/M metagenome (GOLD analysis project Ga0209211, IMG submission 183992) | Groundwater microbial communities from Rifle, Colorado, USA - Groundwater A2 (SPAdes) (version 2) | ecosystem: Environmental > Aquatic > Deep subsurface > Groundwater | place: Rifle, Colorado...
CAGTGCGTTTCTTGCGCCTTCCCTGCTCAGGGGAAGTATGCTATACATTACGCTTATAGCTTCTGCATTATCATTTGTGAGCTTTGAGATGGCAATAAACCCTTCCCTGCTGCCGCAATCAAGCATTCTTAAGATTCCGACTGCAAGCTTTTCATCGCCTGTCAGAAGCACCTTCCCTATCCAATGCGCCGGTGCAGTATTCTGGCTTGTGCCGTCAAATGTGACTGCGCGATCAGCCCAGAACTTGAACCAATGCCCAAAGTCCCACCAGGAGTTTATTATGGCATCAGGCTTTGAATCTTCCTTTATCCTTTCCAAAGAAATTGCCCACGCGTCATCAAAGTCCGGCACAAAATTTGTTGCCGTATTATTTGCAGAAGTATACGTCGGAATGAGCAGCAAGCCCAGAATGAGCATCGCTATCGCCCTTGACACTAATATATTGATTTGCAGCGCTTTTGCAGCCCAGGCGCTCGAGTACCTATAAGCATGATAGAGGGCAATGCCAAAGCCTATTGCAAATGGGGGCACAGCAAGCAGAGTAAACCTCACTCCCTTTGTGCTTGCGTATATTGTCGATATAAACCATATTATGAGCAAAATTGCATACTTTATGTCTATTTCAGCATCAGACTCCCAAAGCGCTATAATCCCCCTAATGGCAATCGGAATGATTATCAATATCAAAAATGTATTGAGGTTTTGCACCTTAAGCATGATTATTATTATATACCATGCCACTGTTCCAGCAAAAAACAATAAATCCCTGCGCCCACTTGTTTTTAATGTCAGGCTGATGCCAATCAATGCGATTAGAAAAAAGAATATCTTTCCCAAGCCAACCTGGTCGACTACAGATTTAAGAGAAGCAGTATTCTGCTCTGCAACAGTTGTAAAGACATTCGGCCATATTGTAGTAATGCCAACTTCTTTCAGCTTTGCAAAAACCGTTGGATTTGTATAGAACTTTGTGAAGTGCTCATAGTTTACAAAGAAGGTTACGCTTAATGCAGACACTATGAAAAATACCACGAAAAAAATTATTGAATTTTGTATAGCCTTTTGCTTTGTGAATCCAATAAAGCTTTGCACCAATTCCTTCTTATGCACGAATGTGTAATATGCTATATATAGAACCACAGAGACCAAGATAAAATCAAGAATATACCACCAGCCGCTCCATGTGAAGCTGTATAGTCCCACTAACAAACCAGAGAGGGCGCTTAATATGGCTGCATTCCTTGCGCTTTTAGCTTCCAGCGCCTCAAGGAAAATCCACGCTATGGAAAGAGGGAATAAAATGTTAAATCCATCGGTATCAAAAATGCCCCCCATTGTCCTGATCAGGAATGACGGGTGTATTGCAAGGATTGTGGCTGCTATAAACCCGCCAAAATCACCGGCAATTTTTTTTGTGATGAAAAATGCAGGTATTATTGCCAAGGCTGAAATAAGCACAGGGACATAAAAAGCGACTGCAGCCAGGCTGAGCTTAGGGCTGAAAAAACTTAAGAGCTTAAATAAATATGCAGTAAAATAAGCAAGAAACAGGTCAAATGGCAAGCCCCTGCCTGCAGGAGCAAGCATATGGCTGTCCCATAGCCTCCCGTTTTTTATTTCATCGCCCGGATGCCCATTTTCAATGATATTCTTTGTGAATCTCAGCCAATAGTATGGGTCTATTGTAGGCAAATATGACTGCCCAGCATCATCCTGCAATCTTGATTTAATGGCTTGGGAACTAGCATACACTTGCTGGCCAATTGCCGATTTCTGCTCACTCAACACTTTTTGGAGCTCATTGTTTACTAATGCGTCCTTGTTTTGCTGCGGAAGATTGGGATACTGCTGGCTTATCTGGGATGATACCTGCGACCTTATGCTGTTAATAACAGAGTTTTCAGCCCACTGGTCCGTTATTGGGAGGTATGCCGGCTGCACTCTTAGGAATATTGAAAGAAACAAGGGTATGAGCAACAGGAATAATGCCCTGTAGCGAATTACAAAATCTGAAATTTTTTTGAAATCTATCGCTATGTCCTCTTCAGGCTGCTGTTCCGCCTTTGCCTGCCCACCCTTAAATATATTTTTAATGTTTTTAATTTTTGAGAAATCAATAGAAATCTCATCTTCCTCATTTTCTTCTTTTTTTGGAGCAGTACCTGCCTTTTCTTCCGCAGACATCTCTTTCTTTTTGAATATACTTTTTATTTTGCTGAAGTCAATAGCAATTTCGCCATCATCTTTTTTTATTTCTGAAGCATCAGCATGATCAGCAACTTTGGTGCCTTTTGCCTCTTCCTTTGCCTCAGGCTTCGGCGCTTCACTTTTCCCGTTGAAAAAGTTTTTTATCTTTCCCAAGCCAATAGAAATCTCATCTTCTTTTTCGCCCATAAGAACCCCACTTTAACAAAGAAGGGAACATTACACTTTTTTAAAAACCTTTTGTTTTGGCTAAAAAGCAAACTTTGAGAAGAGCAGGAATCTCGGCTCCCTCAGCAACAAATTTAAGACTAACGGAATTGGAGTGTCCCGGTCGTATTTCTTCAATATTCTTTTTACTTTTTCCTGGCCCATTAGCCCAAGCAATTTATCGTAATCATTATCCGAGAATTTATTCAGGATATTCCGTATTTTCAAATGCAATAACAGCTCTTTTCCAGATTCTTTTTTGAACTCTTTATTGTAATCTTTTTTATTAATGATGCAATCGCATAATGCCTGCGCGGCTTTTAATGACGGCACTATGCCTCCCCCCGTCGTTGCCTTTACCTGGGAAGCAGCATCCCCTATAAGATAAACATTGCCTTTTTGGAGCATTTTTCTTGGGTCGTAAAGGGGGATTATTCCGGATTCCCAGCATAAAATTTCCCTGCTGCCCGTTTTTGACTCCAAGAATTTGTAGAAATAACCCTTTGCATTTTCAAAAGCCCCGATGCCGAGCCTTACAGTATCTTCTGATTCAGGCACTACCCAGCCGAAAAAATTTGGAAAGTTCTCCCCAAAATGAGTTTCAAACACATCTAAATCAGACTTAAGCCTTACCTTTGCCTGCATGCCAATGTAAAACTTTGAATTTGAGGTTAAGCCTGCGGCTTTTGCGACAGCAGAAGACGGGCCATCAGCACCTACAATAACTTCAGATTCAATATCCTTAATTTTATCAGCGCCCTTATCTTTTATTTTTAAGGAATTTTTATTATTGAAGCCAACGAACTGGTGGCTTGCCAGAATTTTAGCCCCGGCATCAGCAGCCATATCTGCAATAAACTCATCAAACTTACCCCTCCACATCACTATTTCGTCAGTTTCCGCAGTAATTTTTTTATTTTTGCTTACGGCAACAACTTTGCTGCACCTGTTGGCTATAATCTTGTTAGGCAACTTCACAAACTTTTCAATAGAGCCGGTTACAATGCCGGTGCATTGCACGGGGCTTCCTGCTTTTTTATGCTCCTCAATTATTGTGACATCCTTTCCCCGTTTTGCAAGAAGATAGGCGAGGTAGCTGCCCGCAGGGCCCGCTCCTATGATTGTTATCATGCATCAGGAGAATTTATTTTTGCTTATTAATTCTTCCTAATTTTTGCATCATAAAAGAGCTTAGAGCATTTTTGCTTTGAATGCGAATATTCCATCTAGTCTCTGACTGGTGGTTTGAAAAACCATAGTTTCTCAAAATTTGTCGTCGATAAATTATAATATATTTAAGTTACCGACGACAAACTCACGAGGAAAGCAAGCTTTCAGCTCGTGCTTTTTCCAGCCTAGTTTTGGGGAAAAAGTCGAGAAACAAGAGGTCCCTATACGTTATATCCAGAATATTCGCATTCTTAGAAACCCGACCGAGCGACCGAAGGGAGCGAGCAGTCCCCCAATCTGTGATTGAGGGGTGTCGGGTTTCTCTTGAATCTTAATTTTGAGCCTTAAGATTAAGCCTGCGCATTAAACCTTTCAGCAATCATTGGCTTGGCAGAGCCTTCCCAATTAACTTTCCAGATTTTTATATCTGTGCCAGAACCAGCGCTTTCATGGAACAAATCAAAATAGCTTGTTCCGTGGCCGCCAAGGTAAAACAGCTTTGTGAATGTGCTGTTTACAAGCCGGGGGGACATATAAATGCTGCTGTAAGAGCCGTCTTTATTTGCCAGCAGGATCATGCCTATCCCTATTGTATTGCTTTGATATTCCCGCACATTTATGCCCGAAGGGGTTGTATAGCTGAATGCCTCTAGCCTTTTAATGCCTTCAGAAGTAGGTATGGAAGCTTCCATGGAATCAAGGCGTATTTCTACAAATCCCTGCTGCAATGGGCACTTTACAATATTGCTTAGGGCTTGACACGATTCTTCGCCCATATATCCCGGCCATGGCGCCATCCATTCATTGACATCTGACTCGCTTTTTAATCCCTCAATTTCAGAATAATAGCTGGCTGCAGTTTCCATGGAATAGTTGAACTCATCCATGAACATTTGGAGCACCTCTGCTTTGTTATTGTTATTTCTGAAAGCCTGCTGCATCCAGGCCCTGTCAAAATTCCAGCTGCCGAAATGCGCCCATACCCCGCTTTTTCCAACCATATCTTCGCTGGCGATAAGAAAATTCTCAGGAGGCTCGCAATGAGTGTAATTTATGACTTTTTCTGATTCCTCCCTGGAGAAGCCTTCGCTAATCAGCATATCTTTTGCCTCGTCCCTGTTCCTAACCAAAACCAATTTGCTGAGAATTTTCATAGACCTTAGCTTATTCTTTTTTATTTTGCCTATGGCATCAAAAGCCTGATTGCCGCCGCAATCAAGCATCCTTAGTATTCCAACTGCTTCTTTTTCGTCTGGAGTTAAAAGCAGCTTGCCGAGCCAGTGCAGCTGGGGATGGTTTTGAGACGAGCCGTCAAGAGTAACCCGCCTGTTTGCAATATACTTAAACCAATGCCCAAAATCCCACCAGGAATTAATAATTGCATCGGGCTTTGAATTTTCCTTTATCTTAGTTAAAGCATTCCACCATTGGTCATTCACATTTGGCAGATAATTTTTTGCAGTATCAATGCCGGCTTTGACAGGCTCTATTATATAATAAGAAAAGGCAAGGAAAAGCATTACTGCAACAACAGCCTTGTTGAGCTTAGTAATCTGTGCAATGATAGATGAAAGAGTTTTATGCAAAAATCCAAAGGTTATGCCTATCCCTATGGCAACAGGCGGCACAAGCAGCAGCACAAAACGCGTGCCTTTTGTAGCTGCATAAATAGACGCTGCTATCCACAAGAAGAATAGCACTGCCAGCTTTATGTCAGCTTCCCCTTCTGACTTGAAGAGAGAATACAACACAATGCAGAAAGCAATGGCCAAAAGGGCTAAATAGCGGCCCAGCTCCAAGCCAGCCCCTTTTGGAGTTGCCAGGTAGTAAAGGATGGCAATAGCCAGCGATGAGGCGATAAAGCTCTTTGCCATATTTTTAAAATTTTTGCAGAGCAATATTACAATCCCAAGAAGGGCTAAGAAAAAAAACAAGCTGCCCCACATTTGCTCTATAGACTGTTTTATTGAAGCTTCGTTGAATTCAGCAACTGTGGTAAGCACATTGGGCCAAAGGTTTGCATTTGCCGCAATCTTCACTTTTGTAAATTTAAGCGGACTCGCATAAATCGCTTTTATCACACTAAATCCGGAAATCAAGCTTAATGAAATCAAAGAAGAAATGGCAAAGGCAAGAAATGTTGCTAATGCACCCTTGGTTTTATGGTTTTTGAAACTGGATTTAATGCCAGCCGCTCCAGACGTTCGCAAGCCTTTAATTACGCTGAAAAAATAATCGGCAAATATGGCTATGATTATAAAATCAAAGAGGTACCACCATCCAATCCATGCAAAGCTATAGGCGCCTACTGCAATGCCTGCAATTGAAGAGAAAACGGCTTTCTTCTTCCATCCTTCAGAGCTAAAGGATAAATATGCGAAGAAAACTATTACCACTGGGAAAAAGATGTTGTAGATGTCGCTGTCAGAGCCTATGCTCCTTGATAAAAATATTGGGCTTACAGAAAGCAAGATGGAGCTTACCAATGCCGCCAAAAGCCCCTGCACCCTCAGGGCAAAAAGAAATACAATTGCAGCACTTATCACTGCATAAATAACCGGCACAATCAGCTGGGCCTGCATGAGGGTGAAATCCTTATTAAACGGCTTAACTGCATTGTATACCCAAGCTATGGAATATGGGTGCAGGCTTTTTGACAATCTGGCTTTTTCAGGGGCAAGCGTGTACGTATCGTAGCATACGCCATTCTCAACTACATCGCAGATATATTCTTTTTCAACAATATTTTTTGCCTGCCTGAGCCAATAATAAGAGTCTATGTCCCCTATGTAGGGGTATGAATGAGCCCCAGACTCATATTGGAAAAAATCTTTATATTGCTCTGCGTTTAGCGCTACCTGCTCATCAATTATTTTTTTGTTTTCTTCTGCAAACTTTATGAATTGCTCGCCCGTAATTTTTTCCAAGTTTGCCTCAGGCAAATCAGGATACTGCTGGCTTACCTGGCTTTTTATCTGGTCCCTGAAGAAATTGCGGACATTATCTTCTGCCCAATCATCAGCTATTGTCAGCCCGATTGACTGGTACCTTACAAATATTACAATCACTATTGGGATTATTACCAGAAAGTATGGCCAGCACCTAACAAAAAAATGACTTATGCTTTTTGCTGGAGCTTTGCTTATTTTTGCCCCTTCAGAAATTTCATTTTGCTGAGCGCCAGCATGGGCGCCAGTATTATCGGCATTTTCCTTTTTGCTTTTGAGCGCATTCCAGATTTTTGAGAGAAGATTGCTAATCGGCATTTGTTATTCCCTTTTTTGGCGTAGCGCGGAACTTTTAATTTAAATGTTTGCTTAGAACGCAATTGCCCATGGCTTCGGCGAAGCCTCGCCTATCTATTAAATCCAAGTATACAATGTTAATTTTGTTTAAGCATTTTGATTGTTTTAATCATTACTGAATTTGTTTAATCACCTTGTTCAGGTCTCGCTATAATTTTTATTACTTATTGGTGGCATTATAATGTATTTACTGGAGTATGCTAAATTAACGAAAGGTTTAAATAGAAGTTTAATGTAATGCGCTTTTATTTACCTAAATCAGTTTAAAATAAAACTTAATGGGGGGATTTGGAATGATAAAAAAGCTTTTGGGCATACTATCTGTTTTAATATTTAGCGTTTTAATGAGTTCTGTTGCATTTGCTGCGATAACTATTGATTTTGTGAAAGTTAATGGAGATGAGGTGACAGAAAGCGCAACTAATTTCGTCCTTGACGTTGACAGGGGAGACGATCTTGATGTGAAGGTAAGATTAAGCTCTAGCTCTAATGCAACGCTTGAGGATGTGCAGATAGAGGCTGTTTTAAGGGGAATAGACAGCGGCGATAGCGTTGATGACATAACCGACACTTTCGACATGAAGACAAGTATATCTTACACAAAAACATTAACATTGCCCTTAATCCAGAAGATAGATCAGGATAAATACAAGCTAAGAATAAGGATTTCTGACCGTGATTCTAACACAACTGAAAAGACATATGAGTTGGATATCGGAACCCAAAGGCATGATGTTGAAGTAAAAGATGTTGTACTTTCACCAGACAAGGAAGTTAAAGCTGGGAGGGCTTTGCTTGCAACTGTCAGGTTAAGGAACAGGGGAGAAAAAGCAGAGGATGGGGTCAAGGTTGTAGTAAGCGTTCCTAAGCTTGGAGTTTCAGCAGCTGACTTTATTGATGAACTGGAGAAAGAAGGGGACAATGACGACCAGGCTACAACTGAGGAAATGTTTTTGAGAATACCTGAAGATGCGGAAACAGGCGAATACGAAGTTATTGTAGACGCATACTTTGATGACGGCGACAAAAAGAATACTTACAGGACATCTATATTTGTAGAGGGAGAAGATGAGGGCGCCGCGCCTGCTAAGGCAGAGGACAAGACAATAATCACAGTAGCTGCTGACAAGCAAAGCGCTGCAAAGGGTTCAGAAGCTGCCTATCCGATAGCTTTGACAAATGCAGGAGCAGCATCAAAAACTTATACTATAAAAGCAGATGGGGGAGCATCATTGGGCTTAAGGGTAAGCCAGAATTTACTTTTGCTTGAGCCTGGAGAAAGCGAGGTATTTACAGTATATGCCTCTCCTAAGGCAGATGCTGCAGCAGGAGACCAAATGTTTACAGTTGCAATAAGCAGCGGCGACAAAGTCTTGAAGCAGCTTCCTTTAAGCATTAATGTTCAGGAAAGCAAAGCTAGTGGAGCATCAAAGCTCAAGAATGGCGTTCAAGTAGGCTTTGTAGTTTTGGTAATCCTGCTTGTTATAATAGGGCTTATAATTGGATTCAGCAAGCTTAGAGGAGATGAAGCGGAAGAAGGCAAAGAGGGCAAAGAATACTATTAAGCCCTTTTTTTCTTATTTTTTATTTAAATCTTTTATTTTTGTTTTTCTTGCTAGGGATAATATTCACATATCCCTGAAATTCACTGGGCTATAATAAAGCCCTGCAAGCATTTTAGAATAATCCTATAATCACATACTGCATGCAGGATATAATAACTTTAAGCTTAAGTTTAAAATGAGCGTAAAAAAAGGATTTTTCCCATTGTTTTTTCTGCTGGCACTATTCTCTTTAGCTTATGGAGCCATTGCCCAGGAAGATTTCAAAGCATCTTCCCTAAGCACTGTAAATTTATGCCCATGCTCAAGCCAAGCATATAAAATTATTGTTGAGAATACCGGAAAAGAAACAAGCTATTATGGGGTTATCGCTTCTGGAAATATTTCGAAATGGCTTTCATTTAATCCTTCAAGGTTTTCTTTGGCTGCAGGGCAAAAGGGCAGCTTTGCTGTTATGGTTAACTCTGAGTGCAACATTAAAGGAGGATTTGATGCTGAAATATTCATAGCAACAGAAAAAAATAATGCCAAGTCAATAAAGCAAAAATTGAATTTTACAGAATGCTATGACTATGAACTAAAGCAGGGAAAAGCGCTTGGCGAGGATGAAAACATATCCTTTGCAGGCTATGAAAATGATTATCTTATCTGCAGGAATGAGAAAAAAATAATTCCTGTTTTGCTGGAGAACAAGGAAAACTTTGCAAACAGGTATACTATAAAGCTGGATGCGCCGGAGTGGGCAAAGCTAAGCCTTGAAAAGGTGCAGCTGGGGGCTAAAAAATCAGGATTGGCTCTGATCAATATTGACACCACTAATGCTGCTGAAAATGCTGATAGAGAAAAATTTAACTTTAATATAGATGCTTTGAGCGAGCTTGGAAAAGCAAGCAGAAAATTGGGATTGGGGGTTAATGTAGCTGAGTGCTATAGCCTAGAGGTTGAGCTGGAAAAAGAAAAAGACACTTTATGCGGCGGAGAAGTAAAAAATTACAGGGCTGAAATAAATAATATCGGCGCTGCCGGGCATGAAGTTTTATTGTCAATAGGCGGCCCCGAGTGGGCAGGCGCAGGCAACGATTCTACTTTTTTTATACCCTCGGGAGAAAAAGGAACGGGAGATTTGGCTTTGAGCCCGGGACAGGATATCTCCGGAGAGTTTTTAATAAACGCAAATGCGGAAATCAAGAATAAGCCAGGGGCGGTATTTTCTGATGCCATAAATGTCAAGGTCACGCCTAAATCTGGATGCTACAAAGCGGATATAACTGTGAAATCAAAAGTGAAGAATCACTACCAGCAGGATATACTCTTTGTTAAGGTGAAAAATAACGGAATAAGGCAGGCAAATTATACTGTCAGCTTAGACGGCATTTCGTGGGCGAAAGCAAAGCCAGGAAGCATTGAGCTTAATCCGGGCGAAAGCGGAAACATAAACATAGAACTAAATCCGGGCGAAGATGCAGGAGAAGGCACCTATGCGCTGAAAATTAATTTGGATAGCAATAGCGCGTTTTACTCAAAAAGCATTGATGTTGAATTAAAAAAAGAAAATGAGCTGCTGAGAAAAATTAAGCATGGACTAAGGCTTTACCAATATTACACATACCTTGCTTTGGC
>Ga0209211_10013597_pt1 | contig 10068 bp, 12 predicted proteins | sample RifGroA2_FD_183992 | JGI IMG/M metagenome (GOLD analysis project Ga0209211, IMG submission 183992) | Groundwater microbial communities from Rifle, Colorado, USA - Groundwater A2 (SPAdes) (version 2) | ecosystem: Environmental > Aquatic > Deep subsurface > Groundwater | place: Rifle, Colorado...
CCTGTTTCATGTAATCTGAATAGATAATTCCTTTCTGGCAGCCCCTCGGCGCAAAGGAAGGTATCTTGCCACCTGGGCCGTATCTTATAGCCTCACCCCTGTCCTTTCCCATACACTTCCAGGTGTATTTCCCCGGGGTATGGATGCCGTAGAGGGGGTACGTGGCGGTCTGCTCTTCCCTCAAGGGGATCCCGCCCTTAGAATAGACCTTCCATGAGCATTTGCCCACGCACCCGACGCTGTGGGTCGCATACTGGACCCTGTCCCATGTCCATTCTTTTTTGTAGAGGTCTTCCCACCCCCTGTATGCATAGTCCTTTAAGGGGTCGCCTATGGCCTGGACCTTTGAAAAGGCAAGCCCGGAACCTGCCAGCATGGCCAGGAAGCCAAACCCTGTGCCCGTCAAAAATTGTCTTCTATTGATATTCTTCATCCTCTCATCGCCCTCCCTTCTATGCTATAAAATAGCATTTTGAAACACCCTTACTCCTCTGTATCCATGCCCCCTAAACCCGTATCAAGATAATGACCGGAGTTTATCTGAAAATCTATCATCTCTACCTCACCCGATTTGGGATCAAACTCTACTACTGTAGGTACACCAGAAGGAATGTCTACAGAGACGAGAAAGCCCTTTACGGCAATTGTCTCAGCGGGGTGTGGGACCTTCTGGACCTGGGCCCATGCGGGCAAGTTCTGGATGGGCGCCAAGAAGAGCAAAAGCCCTGCTATTAGTGACAGTAGTACTATATAATTCCTTACCGATTTCAATTCACATCACCTCCTTCCAACAATCCTCCCTTTCTCCTACGCCCACTTGTTCCGTCGCCCTGTCGAGACCTGTTCTCCACTGCCCATCTAATATGCCACCAGCATCTGAACCAGTATGAGGTTGTCGATCCTGGTGCCTGCGGCATCGGTCTCCTGGGCCTTTACAATGGAACTATCTTCCGCGTCTCTCATCAGATAGTTCGCCGAAATCCTTGTTTTTCCCTTAAGATAATAGGTCGCTCCAAGGGTTGTGGTCTTTAAATGGCTGTCAGCGGTATTGGAGTCCTTCTCGTAGTCTTCATACCTTGCCATAAGTTGGGCGGCCGGCAAGGACGGGAGCTTATAGGCTGCCTGCAAGTACCAGCCGCTGGGCTCCTGGTCTACGCCATCCACTGCCTTCCAATCGGTTGTCGTAGTTGCCTTAGATGTACAAGCCGTTCCTGCGGGGGATGGACAATTCGCAGCATAAGTGGTAGTAGTTGTATACCCCCAGTTTTCCCACTTGGCTGCAACATATTCTCCCCTGAAACTCAGTCCCAGGTCCTTCAGCATATACTCCGCCTCTACGCCGTAGGCGCTCTCTTTTACTTCAAGGGTCGCTGTTTCATCCTGTCCTTTTCCTGCATAATAAGACCCCCCGAGGGTCAAACCACTGATGGGGGAGATGGTTATTCTTCCTACGATATCCTTGTCATTGTTATTATCGCCTGTGTTGATGCCCTTTCCATTTATAACTGCCACACCGTAGCCAAGGCCAAGGGCATCCTTATAACTGCCGCTTACCATAACGCCTATGTCCCTGAAGCTGCCCCCCTGCGTGCCGAGCTTTGCGGCGATATCATTGATAGACTCTGCCCTGAGAACCGGGATCCTGTCCGGAGTCCCTTCAAGGCCCTCTAATGTAAAGGGAAACTTGAACTGACCCACAGTGACATTGGCAAAGGGATGAACCTTATAGGTTACATAGCCATCCCACAGCTTGACGCTTGCAGAACCACTCGCCGGACTTGGACCATCAAAGTTCCCATTGACCCTGTAGCCGATCTCATCCGTCACCTCTCCCTTTACATCTATCGCTATTATCTGTCCTATACCATGTCTCAACATAACCGCCAACCTTTGGTTTGAACTCCTTCTTAGGCGGCTCCTCGGCCAATATTGATGCAGGAAGTATCAATGCCCCTATTATCAGAACTGCAGTAAAAAAACTATGATTAAATCTCATAAGCCCTCTCATATTCACCTCCTCTTTGGTATGCGCACCACTTTGGTACGCGTACCACTTGGTCTGCGTACCACGAATTATCCTGATTGAGTTGTCACATCACCTCTCTTTCGTGCAAAGATAAACCTCTTAAAGAGCAACTTGCATACCAGGCGCCATATGCCAGAGGCATTATTCATCAAACTTGCTGATTTTAAAGGAATTTATGACTTTGATCAGGGAAATATAGAGATACCCCAAAAATTACTTTTCACGGGCAATTTCTGCACATATCAGGAGAGAACTCGCAGGACATCGAGGAAAATGGAGATGAAAGCCGGCCAGATATAAATGGGCGCTTTTAGCCCAAGTTAGTCTAAAGATAACTTCTACTCATGGGGGGATGATCCCTCTCCTGCTGCTTCATAGATATAGAGAATAATCCTCCAGATATCATCATCCGTTAACTCCTCCTTCCAGACAGGCATGGCTGAGTTCCACGGCTTCCAGGCTTCAGGAAGCCCCGGGCCGCCTTCTCTGATCCTCCAGAAGAGATAAGATTCAGGTGGTTTAACAGCAGTTATTAGCGCTATAAGATTCGCGGGTGGGGGTAAGAAACCCCCGGCCTCCGGGCCATTACCCTCCAGATTGCCACCGTGACAAGCGGAGCAGTGGATGTCATAAAGCCACTCTCCGCTCTGAAGATTCTTCTCTCCCTGTGCCAGAGGATTTTTAAGGCCCCTGTACCTTTCAGGGATCGGGGGCCGAAGGTCCGCGGGTCTTATGACTTCTGATGTTAGGATCATCAAAAATACTGTCAAAATAAAAACTTGCCATCTTGTCATCCGAAAATGGCCTTTCAAATCCCCCTCTTACCCCCCTAAAACTCCTTGCCGGGTATCCTGAAATCCAACCAGGTATTTTCTCTCTCCTTTATCTCTATTTCCTGACTCTCGGCAGCGAGGGTTTCATGCCATACCTCTACAGTATATTTGCCTCCCGGAAGGTTCGGAATATTATAATAACCTTCCTCATCTGTGATGGCGAAGAAGGGTGTATCCATAACGAGCACCCATGTCTGCATCCTTTTATGGTCATCACACCAGATCTCTACAATCCCTGGTTTATCAAAGGTTACCTCCATTGCCGCCCCTTCATAGGCAAACTCCATCCTGAGTCTTTTTGCCTCTGAATCAGCGATAATCCGATGAACAAAGGGGTCTGAATTTTTAAACGTTACGGTAGCGCCTACTGGAATAGGAAGGACATGGGGAAGGAATGTCTTATTCCTCTGATCTATAACCGTACCCTTCGGTAGAGAATTGCTGACCTTTGGCCCCCTGATGAAGACAACGGCATTCTTTAATCCCCCACCGCCGGAGACCACGAGACTTCTCTCTGCCTTTATCCGTTCCTCTAAATTCTTCCGTGGCTTGATACTATATTCACCAATTACTTCCACCTTTCCAGCAAGAGTAGCGGACAGAACAGAGGGGGGCTCTATAAGACAAATAGAAAGCAAAATAAAAATAGTAAAATGTAAAAGGACCCAACTATTTCTCATTGGACTCCTTAATACCATAAGCAACAATCTTATCATAAAGGGTTCTCCTCCCGATTCCCAGGATCCGTGCTACTACAGTTCTGTTCCATTTTGCAGCCTTAAGAACCGTTTCTACATACTCCTTTTCCATCTCCTCCAAACTCTTATAATGACCCATCGCCTCCTGGGGTAAATGCGGATATCCTTTACCGCCCATGAAAAAACCACGGGGTAAAATGATCTTACCCTTTACAAGGATAACGGCCCTTTCCATCATATTTTCCAGCTCCCTGACATTTCCAGGCCAGGGATATTCCAGAAGTTGTTGCATCGCCTGAGGGGCAGCGCCCTCAATTTGCTTATTGTACATTATGTTAAATCTATTTATAAAGTGGTGGACAAGCAGTGGGATATCCTCTTTGCGCTCCCGGAGCGGCGGAAGCCTTAATGAAATAACACTCAGTCTATAAAAGAGGTCTTCTCTGAATCTTCCGGCAAACGCCTCTCTCGACAGCTCCTTATTGGTAGCCGCGATAATTCGAACATTGATTCTTTTAAGCTCTATAGCCCCAACACGCCTTATCTCCTTGTCCTGAATAACCCTTAAAAGCTTTACCTGAAGAGCGGGGCTCATCTCTGCTATTTCATCCAGAAAGATACTCCCTTCGGAGGCAGCCTCAAAAAGCCCCAGTTTTGAATCTACCGATCCTGTAAAGGCGCCTTTTGTATGACCAAAGAGCTCGCTCTCAAGAAGGGACTCCGGTATGGAACCGCAATTTATCGGGATAAAAGGTTTTTCTCTTCTACGACTTTTTTGATGAATAGCCCTTGCGACAAGCTCCTTTCCTGTTCCGCTTTCTCCTTCAATAAGGATATTAACGTCCGTGTCTGCAATCCGTTCTATTAATTCATAAAGTTTTTGCATGGGAGGGCTTTCCCCTACAAGACCTGAAAATCCAGGCGGTCTTTTCTCTAAATATCTCTTTGTATCGAGAACCCTTTGCTGAAAAAAGACCTTTTCCACCACAGAACGAAGCTCAACAGAAGTAAATGGTTTTGTAAGGTAGTCCTTAGCCCCCTTTTTCATAGCCTCTACCGCTGTCCCAACGGTGGCATAGGCAGTAATCATGATAGTATCCAGACTATTCGTTGTTGCCACATCCAGAACCTCCATGCCATTTTTACCTGGCATTCTTATATCGAGAAGGAGAAGATCGAAGGGTTCCTTTTCTATCATCTTGATGGCCTCGATTCCATCCTTTACCGTTGAGACCTCAAACCCTTCCCTTTTTAAAATCTTCGAGCAGAGGTCAAGTGTATCAGGTTCATCGTCGGCTACGAGGATTTTATAAGGCATATTAATCCCTTTCCCATACCTCTCCTCTATAAGGAGAAAGGATCTCCGGTAAAGTAATGGTAAAGGTTGTCCCTTTTCCGACTGTGCTCTCGACATCAATGGCGCCGCCATGGTTCTTTACAATGGTATGGCTCACAGCCAGCCCTAAACCTGTTCCCTTTCCTGGTTCTTTAGTCGTGAAGAAAGGGTCAAATATCCTCTTAAGATTCTCCTGCAGGATACCACAACCCGTATCAGTAATCTTGACCTTTATCCATGACCTGTTCTGAACAGTACTCATGGAACCGTCTCTGTGCGCTATTATGAAGAGCTCCCCTCCCCGGGACGTGGCATCGCAGGCATTGAGGATTATATTGATAAAGACCTCTTCGATCTGCCCCTTATCCGCATTTATCCAGAGATCAGCCCCTATCTCTTTCATGACTTTAATCCCTTGAGCGGAGATGGTCGGATAACACATGGCAAGGGCCTCTCCGACCACCTCATGAATATCAATAGGCTCCATCCTTGTGGGGGTCTCCCTGGAAAAGTTCAAAAACCTTTTTACCGTCTCTTTACACCTGGAAGCTGCCCTGGCAATTCTATCCAACTCATCCTTAAGGGGACTGCCATCATCCACTGTTTCCAGAAGATAGGTGGCATAGCCGAGGATGGAGTTTAATGGATTGTTTATCTCATGGGCAATTCCTGAAACCATCTGCCCCATAGCGGCCACCTTTTCAGATTGGATTAGTTTTTCCTGTAACCTCTTCTGCTCCGTAATATCCTTGGCAACATGGATTGTCCCGGCTACAACACCCTTCTCATTCCAGATAGGATAGGTGGTAACCTGAAAGGTACCTCCTAATGAACTGTATTCTATCTCCATGGCAGAGGGATTTCCAGTCTTCAAGGTTACGACATGGGGGCAATCGGGGCATGGCCCGTTGAGGGCAGGTTTCAAGGCAATTTCACTATGGAAGACCTCCCAGCACATCTTTCCTTTCAACCTGTCCGTGGTAGTATTAAGCCCCTGGGCCAGGGCTTTATTGGCCTTTACAACCCTGAAGTCCCTGCCACAAATTATGATAAGATCTGTTATGGAATTAAAGGTATTTTCCCACTGGAGGTCAGCATCCCTGAGCCTCCTGACCATATCCGTAAAACTCATCTGGAGATGACCAATCTCATCCCTTCTCGGCCTCTCGGAGAGGGTATCAAATCTGCCATAATCAATGGTATCCATTGCCTTTGAGAGTCTCCTTATAGGTCTTGTCATAGCGTTTATTCCCAGGACCACAAAAAAGATTGAACCTGAAATGGCAAGGATTGTGAGGGAAAATATCCATTTGCCAAGATCTGCAAGCTTCACATAAAAATCCTTTAATGAAAACTCGATCCTTAATGTGGCTATCCTTTTAGTGCCAACGATTAATGGTGTTATGGCCTCTAAGAAAGGCCCTCTATTCTTATCATTAACTTCCCTTACAAGGGTAGCCTGGTGTGTGATGATTTCCTCTGCATTCTCATAAAACTTCCCGTGCTCAACGAGGTGGCAATGAGCAATAACCTTCCCATCGTTATCAAAGATTATGACAGTGAGTATACTCTTTTCCTTGTTCAGGAGATCTAAAATGTAAAGGTCAATAACGCCGGTTTCCTCTATAAGCCCTACCTCCTGATAAAGAAGGGTATTGGTAAAATTTATACCTGCTGCCTCTACCAGCACCCTGGCCTGATTCTCCCTGTCCTTGAGATAAAGGGCCTTTTCCCGGGATAGGATGACATAGCCCGTGATTGCCATAAAGATAACAATAAAGAAGGTGGCTACAAGAATAGCCTTACCTCTTAATGAAAATAGAAAATCCTTAATTTTCATCATCCGTGAGGTATACCCCTTTCTGTCGAAGATATTTTATCATCTTTCTGATTCCATCATAATCTGAATCCCTGGCCTCTGTAAAACCATATCCTATCTCATCTCCCCAACCCTTCATTAAATCCCTATCAGATGGGATATGAGGGTCGAGGTCAATAAGGGCCCTTTTAACGGCTTCAATAAATTCCCCAAATTCCCCAAATTCCTTAGAAGATGCGCTCTTTCGCACAACAATAACCAGTTCAGGTATGGGTTCAGAGACAAAGATAAACTTAAGGCCCTTATCCTTATAAAAATAGGCAATGCTTTCTATGACTGCCCCTGCATCGTAGCTACCCTTAAGAACCTCTCTCGCAACCGAATCATGATACCTGAGATGAAAATAATTGGAGAGCCCTTGCAATCCTACCCCCTGTTTATACAGGTAGTAAAGGGGAACTACAGACCCTGAGGTTGACCATCTGGATGCAAAGGCAAAGGATCTGCCCTTAAGGTCAGAAAGGCTGTTAATTTTTTTATCTTCTCTGGTTATAATGACACTCCTGTATGAAGGTTTACCCTGAGGATTAAGAGGTTTAAGCAGAGGAATCAAATCTACCCTGCTTTTAGCTACTTCGTAACTTACGCCACCCAGAAAGGCTATATTTACAGAGCCATCCTCTAAAAGGGTGATAATGTCTATATAGTCCTTGGCAAGCCTCATCTTAAACCTGTAAGGGGTAGTGGCAGAAAGGTAGTCCATTAAAGGTTGAAACCTTTCGTACATGAGCTGAGGAGTGAAGAGGGGGATGAGGCCAAAATATACTGTCGGCTTTTCCGGAGGATCTTTTGCAGATAGGGGGACAGAACCGGATATAAGAAAAACAATAAGAACGGATAAGAAAATTCTTAATAAATGGGTCTTCAAGAAACCAGACATGTAAGCCCTTTTAGATAAAATCTTCTTTCCCTCTTTTGGCAGTCTAAAGGGTTCTTCTAACTATGATACTGATTTATTGTAATATAACTGGTGTGATAAAGTAAATAAAATGAGGATACTGTGTAGCAAAGGGAATCCGTTGCTTTTTCAAAATTCTATTTTTCTGCCTCGACAGGATAGCCCTTCGCAACCCAATCGATTTTGAAGTTGCTGGGCAGGTAGAGCAGCTTTGTGTTGTTAAATCCAAGAGCCTTCAACTCTTGTTGTGCAGGTTTGATGTTCGGACAATCCTTCCACGGGCAGCATCCGCAGTAGAAAACGATGAATTTGTCCTTTGCCAGTTCCTTTACCCGCTGGCGGAGTTTTTGTAGTCCTGTTGGATCCGATGCAGGACCCGCATACTCGGATCCTGGAATATGCCCCTGATTATACAAGGCAAGAACCCCAACTTGCAGAATGAGCGGCTGCGCCTCTTTTTTCGACTTGAGAAGCTCAACAAGCTCGGCAGGCTGAATCAGTTTTGCATCGCGCAACGATCGGCTGTCAGTCTTTAAATCTTTTACGTTCGACTTTTCAACCGGCTTTTGTTTCCACAACCCTGTCGTCTTATTCAGTTCCCACGTATATACCTCTTTGCCATCTTCTTTATGGATGGATGTTTTATCTTCAAGAACTGTCAAGTTCTCTCTGCTCGTACCCTCGACAAAGAAATCAAGGTCGTAGGTGTTAGCAATAATCAAAAAGATACCAGATCCGATAATAGTGGATACCCTCTTCATTTTTTATCTCCTCCATTAATGTCAGCCTCTTGGCCAATACATGATTACCAAAACGCCTATAAGAGCAATAAAACCTCCTATGAGGTCAAATTTGTCTGGAACTATCTTGTCAATTCGCCAACCCCATAAAATAGAAAGAACTACGAAGATACCACCATAGGCAGAATATACCCTTCCGAAGTTGGCTGGTTGAAAGGTTGGAATAACACCGTAGAGAATTAGTACCACTGCTCCGATCAAGGCAAACCATATACTTTTGCCTTCCCGTAACCAGAGCCATACAAGGTAACCTCCCCCTATCTCGCACAATCCTGCCAAAAGGAAATAAAACAATGACTTGGCAATTCCCATTTATTTTGCCTCCTTTGAGGCCTGTCCAATAAGTAATATTTACCGGACAGGCCCTTTACACATTTCCGACTACGGACTACGGATGTTCTCGCTTTGGCTTCTTTCCTTTTACCGGAACAGGTTTGTTGTCTTCATATATCAACTGCAATTCATTGTCTATCTTGTGTAAAAGTATCTTATCGAGTTTCCATTTATCTTCCATCTTTGTCATGAAGAAATCCAGGTCGTAGTAGGTCTTAGATATTCCGTATTTGGCGACAAAATCAGCACAGGCAAAATAGGTATTCCCTTCATAGCGGGTAATCCTATCTTTGTGAATACGTACAAGCTCTAATTTGCCAGGTATGGCCACACTCTCACCCTGAATATTCCTGACAGGCATGGTTCCGGTAATCTTCAAGGTTTCTTTGACGTAATCTTCAACTGCTCTACTAAATTCCTCTATCATCCCCTTTTGAGATTGAGCAGGGGTTAGGATATGTTCCTGATTCGGCTGTTGTGCATGTGCGTAACTTAGGAATCCCCGTGGATGTTCTGGAGAACCTGAGTCTTTGCAACCCGATAGACCAAGGGCTGCAAAAAGGCAAACAAACACACTAATCATACTGAATGACTTTAATCTTGCCATTATCTTCCCTCCTAGTAATTTGAATATGATTTCTTCTATTCCTTTTGCATGTTTGTGTATCTTTGTAATATCATGGTGTTCAGGTTTTGAAGCAAGGGGCATCTATCCATTCATGTAATTCCTTGAACTCCCTACCTGTCCTTTCAAGGCTTTCTTTTAAATGCACATCAATCTTTGGCATATTACACCTCCTGACAAAATGTTATTGCTTCGGAATTTGTTAGTATCGACAGCCTTCATAATTTTCAACCAAACACCGGTACCGGAATAATCTTAATCATGTACTGTGTGAGAAGGCTAAAATCTCCTGTAAACAGAAGAATACCGACAACCACAAGAAGGAGCCCTGTCACAACGGATATGATCCTCATGTACCGGTTAATCCTTTTGAAATAAGAGAGTGCAGTGTTTATGGCAATGGATGTGATAAGAAAGGGAATCCCCAAACCCAATGCATAGACAGATAGCAGTCCCGTTCCTGTTGCGACAGAGTCTGTTGTGCTTGCATAAATGAGTATTGACCCCAGAACGGGACCAATACACGGCGTCCATCCGGCAGCAAAGGCAGCTCCCACAAAGAAAGAGCCTATAAGTCCAGCAGGTTTATTCTGCAGATGCAGCCTTTTATATCGAGACAGAAACCCGATCCTCAGAATGC
>Ga0209211_10013598_pt1 | contig 10067 bp, 9 predicted proteins | sample RifGroA2_FD_183992 | JGI IMG/M metagenome (GOLD analysis project Ga0209211, IMG submission 183992) | Groundwater microbial communities from Rifle, Colorado, USA - Groundwater A2 (SPAdes) (version 2) | ecosystem: Environmental > Aquatic > Deep subsurface > Groundwater | place: Rifle, Colorado...
GAGATTTCTGGAGGCGCGTTTACGCCAATTGCACTGAAAAGGCCATTTCTTGCTCAAAGTCTGCTTTCCTACCAAGATCTAACCACAGCTCCCAATCCGTCGTGTCGTAATACTACTTATGACAAAGTATTACCAAGTACTCCATTGACTTACATAGATATATTTTGTATATTCAATTGAGAAAGGAGAATACTTATGGAAACATCAGTAGTAACAGTCAAAGGGCAAATTGTTGTCCCCGTAAAAATCAGACGGCGGTTTGGCATCAAGAAGGGAACAAAGGTTGCTTTCATAGAGCAGAACGGTAAGCTCATGATTCAGCCCCTCGATAAGGGCTATTTTGAAAGCCTCGCCGGCATTCTTGGCACCGGCGGAAAAATGATGCCACCCATCTCGGTCACTCGGGTCATGTTGCGCAGGTGGGCTAGGTTGAGCGGTGTTTCGCGCACCATCAAAATCAGCTTGCGACGCTCCTTGAGCATGACATCGGCGGCGCGTGTGATCAGGTTGTCGGACAGGCCCAGTGCCACGGCTGCCAGTGTGCGCATGGAGCAGGGCGCAATGACCATGCCGTCGCAGCGGAAGGAGCCGCTGGCGATGGCGCTGCCAATGTTGCGCACCGGGTACACCACGTCGGCCAGGGCTTCGACCTCGGCGCGTGGCAGGTCCAGCTCCTGCTGCACATTGAGCCAGCCCGCGTCTGACACCACCAAATGGGTTTGTACATCGGCCATGTTGCGCAAGCTATGCAGCAGGCGCACACCATAGACGGCACCGCTGGCGCCCGAGATGGCGACGGTGATGTTTTTGCGGGGCGTGACGGGTGTGGTCATGATGGTTTTCGGCTGTGTTCTGTGGGGTCGACTTTAGTCGACCATGGCAGGTGCAAGTCTGCCCCACAAAACTAGCGGGGCTTCAGGCCAGACAACAGGGACTTGAAGTGCGCGCGGGCTTGCGCCACGACGTGCTGCGGCTTGAACGGTTCCAGGTTCATGACCGGCAGCTCGATTGCATCGATGGTGTTTTTCACCAGCAGGCCCAGTTCGGTGTCACCCTCCATGGCCAGGCGGCGGTTGAAAAACAGCGTGTCGGGGTCTTCCTGGCGGCGGGCCAGCTTGACAAAATCATGCGCGCTGGCGCTGATGGTGAGGTCGGCCGAACCACCGTTCTGGCAGGCAACAAAACGGCCGTGGCGCCACGCAAAGTCAAACGCCCACTGCGCGTCAAGCACACGCAGGCGCAGTTTTTTGCCGACCAGCATGTCTGTCACGTCGGCATTGAGTTGCTTGGCCAGCGCCAGGTTCAGGGCCGTCACAAACAGCATCGAGCCGGGAAAGGCGGGCAAGCGCCCCAACATGGCCCCAAGCCGGGGCGGGATGCGCAAAGTTTGAGCAGTCATTTTGATTTCCTTTCACAGTCCGCGATGGTAGTTTGCAGGGCTCTTGCAGGGCGGACTTGCACCCGCCAGGTCGACTGAAGTCGACCCTACAGTCGACCCTACAGCACCCCACATTCATCCAACTCCGTGACTTGCTCCAGCCCGGGTTTGCCGTACCAGTAGCCGTTGCAAGGTTTTTCAACCATCAGGCCCAGCAGTTCAGCATTGGCCAGCGCCGCATCGGTGCGCTCCTGCATCACATCCTGAAACAGGTCGATGATGCGCAACGTGTGCTCCGACTGCGGACTGATACGCACCACGTCCACCCCCATGGCACGCAGGGCGGGCAACTCGGGCAGCAGGTTGTGCACGCGGGCTGATTGGGTCTGGATGCCGTTGAGCACCAAAAATTCCTCGCTCTCGCGGGTGCGCATCAGCAGACCGTCGGGGTGTTCGATGCACTTGAACTGGCAGTCGTCCTTGGGCAGGTTGCAGTGCCGCGCAGTAAAACAGCGCGCTGAAAACGCCAGCGGCATGCGGCCATAGGCAAAGACTTCGGTTGGCAGACCTGCCGGGCAACCCGCCAGCAGCAGCGCCAGTTCGTCCCGGCCCATTTCCAGCGGCATGACCCAGCGGTGCAGCCCCAAAGCCGCCATCCATTGCAGCGTCGGCAGGTTGTAAATGTTCAGGTGCGGCCCGGCGACAAAGGGCACTTTGCCCTCTAGGCAATGCACCGCGCCTATGTCGTTGGCTTCGACCAGATAAGTGCCGTTGGCACAGATCTTGTGCAGCACCGTGACATCGGCGCCCGATTCGATCAGCACCTGGGTCGACAGCACCACCTCCTTGCCGGCCTCGCGCAGTACCGCTGCAATGTCGAGCCAGTCGCTCAAGCGCACCTCGTGGCGGCGCGAACAGACGGCTTCGCCCACATAAACAATGTCCACCGGCGACTGCGCCACGGTTTCGTAAAAAGCCAGCACCTCGCCGCGCGGCCAGTAGTATTGGATGGGTCCAAGGGAAAGTTTCACAACATCCTCTCAATGGTTGAGGACAGAGCAAAGTTCACTGCGTGTCACTCTGGGTCTGTCCCGCAAGGTTTCAGGTTTATTTCCAGGGGCGATGGTACGCACCCAGTGTGTGTTGCTGGCCCTCTGCGACCTTGTCGAGCTCACTGAACCAGGCCGGTTTGGCGTTGTAGTGCTGCGGGTTGGCGCGGCAGCTGTCGATGGCTGCGCGCCAGACCTTGGTGACTTGCGCCACGTAGGCCGGGCTGCGCTGGCGGCCCTCGATCTTGATGGCACGCACGCCGATCTTCATCAGGTCGGGCAACAGCGAGAGTGTGTTCAGGCTGGTGGGCTCTTCAATGGCGTAGTAGTTTTTTTCGTCCCCCACGTCAAAACGGCCCTTGCACAGCGTTGGGTAGCCGGCGTTTTCTCCGGGGGCGTAGCGGTCGATCAGCACGCCATTCAGCCGCGACTCGCGGCCCTGAGGGGTCTCGACCCAGCGTACCGCTTTGGGCGGTGAGCAGACGCCGTTGGTGTTGGGCGCTTCGCCGGTGGCATAGCTCGACAGGGCACAGCGCCCTTCGACCATCACGCACAGGCTGCCAAAGCCGAACACCTCGATCTCAACCGGGGTCTTGTCGATCACCTGGGCGACCTGGGTGATGGAGAGCACGCGCGGCAGCACGGCGCGCGCAATACCAAAGTGCTGGTAATAAAAGTCCAACGCCTCGTAGTTGGTGGCCGAGCCTTGTACCGACAAATGCAGGCGCAGTTGCGGCTGGTGTTTGACGGCATAGGCCATCATGCCGGGGTCGGCCAGGATGACGGCGTCAACACCGCTGTGGGCGGCGCGGTCTACCGCGCGCTGCCAGAGTTCGGCCTTGGCCGCTTGCGGGTAGGTGTTGAGCGCCACAAACACCTTGCGGCCGCGGTCATGGGCGTAGCGAATGCCGGCTTCGATGGCAGCTTCGTCAAAGTTCAGGCCGGCAAAATTGCGTGCATTGGTGGCATCGCGAAAACCCAAATAGACGCAATCGGCACCGTTGTCCACTGCGGCCTTGAGCGCCGGCAGGCTGCCGGCCGGGCACACCAGTTCAAAAGTAGGACTAATTTTCATCCATCGAAGATATCAGACCTCGCCAGAAACATCGATGATGTAAGTCAACTTTTGATCAATATTGATCCGGTCCGAATGAATAGCGTTTATCTTGCGCGGGTGGCGTTCATGGTTTATTTAAGCATTACGGCGCGCAAGATAAACGCTTTTCGTTCGCCTGATGTTGGGTGACAATCGTCAATGTCATGTGGATGTAAGGGTATCTCCATCTACTGAGTTAACAGTGAAATCCCTGATTGTTGGCTATTCATACAGCATTTGTTGTGCTAAGTACTGTTTTTGTGTACAGTTACTGTTTAAATTAACAGCCATACGAGTAAGGAGTGAACATGAACGCGATTGCACCGGATCTTTGGAGCGAATCAGTTCCTACGTCAAATGATTTAGAGCATCGGTATCTGACGCTGAAGTCAATGGCTCGCGGCTTTGCGCAGGGACTGGCTGAAGCAGATAGATTGTTGCTTGTGCAGATTTTCTGCATTGGAATGGTATGCAACTACTGGGATGTAGTGGTTCAGACAAAGGGGCCGCTATTGAAAGTGAAGCCTCCTCCCCTTGAAATGACGGGTATCGATACTTCTGCAATGAAGTTGGCACAGGAAATCGGCGCGCTTGTGACTCAATTTCCTGCTACCGCTGCAGGCTATCTGATCGGCAGTGTTTATACCGTGATGCTGCCTGATACTATGCGTTCGAGCCTTGGAGCTTTTTACACGCCGCCCTCGCTGTCTGAACGGCTCATTGATCTTGCAATTGCTGCTGGATTCGATCCGTCCAAGCATAGTGCCTGTGACCCTTCATGCGGCGGTGGTGCCTTCCTCGCTCCGATAGCGGCCCGCATGCTCAAGGCGATGCCCGCCGGAGAACCAGCGTTGAATCTGCGTCGGATCACGTCGCGTCTGCGTGGAAGCGAAATAGATGCATTTGCTGCTTGGATGTCGGAAGTTTTGCTGGAGGTGACACTGCTTGATTTGGTTATCGCTAGTGGTAAACGCACCCCCAAGGTGGTCAGCGTTGGCGATTCCCTGGAGTTGGATGCAAGCTTTGGAGCATTCGACTTGGTGATTGGGAATCCCCCATATGGCCGAACCACACTGTCTCCTGTGCTTCGGAAAAAATTTGTGCGCAGTCTGTTTGGTCACGCGAACCTATATGGTGTTTTCACAGATTTGGCTTTACGTCTTTGCAAGTCAGGTGGTGTGATTTCATACGTTACGCCAACATCCTTTCTTGGGGGGCAATATTTCAAAGCGTTGCGAACTTTGCTATGCGAGCAGGCGCCTGCACAGGCCATTGACTTTGTTTTCGGGCGCGAAGGAGTGTTTGATAACGTCTTGCAAGAGACAGCGCTGACGACTTATCGCAAAGATGCGAATGCATCATCAGTAACGGTGTCTCAAGTGACAACAAGTACCCACGACAAGACATCAGTGACTCGCATAGGAGACTATCGTCTGGATGAAAATGGAGGCCCTTGGCTGTTACCTCGCTCCAATGAGCAGGCCATGTTTTTTGACGCATTGAGTGTGATGAACACGCGCCTTGAAAATCTTGGGTATGGGGTCAGCACCGGCCCACTGGTCTGGAACCGGTACAAGGCACAGCTCAAAGAAAAAATCAGTGAAAAAAAGGTTTTCCCACTGATCTGGGCTGAATCTATCTCCTTGGGAAAATTTTCCTTTTCTGCACAGAAAAAAAACCATACGCCTGCCATCGAAGTTCTCGAGCATCAACCCCATTTGCTGACAAAAACGGCCTGTGTATTGGTTCAACGCACAACATCCAAAGAGCAAGCACGCCGCTTAGTGTGCGCCGAACTCCCCGCTGATTTTCTGGCGCAACACGGTGCAGTCGTGATCGAAAATCACGTCAATGCTGTCTATCCAAAGGATTCGGCATCACCTATTGCACTGAAAACTATTGCTGCACTGCTCAATTCAAAGGCTGTGGACACTGCCTTTCGTTGCATCAGTGGCAGCGTCGCAGTTTCAGCCTATGAACTCAACGAAATACCACTACCTACCTTGCAGCAAATGAAACAGCTTCAAACCTTGATAGAAAACCACGCCAACCCTTCAACTGTGCAGAAAACTATTGATCGCTTTTACGGAATATGCCAATGAATTGGGTGAATGTACCAACGCTGAAGACTATCACTGAACGCTTACCGCTGATTTTTATCGAAGGTGTCGAGCACAGAAATTATTGTGTGCGTGAGGCCTCTGCGAAAACCGTGTTGGCCATGCTTTATTGTGGAGCGATTGTTGGTACTAACCGATGGATACGACCCAGTCAAATCACCGACTTGTCAAACGATCAGGTAGCGTTGACAGAACAAGCACAACGAGAGGCGTGGAGTGTGCAAATGCTGTCAAACAAGAAGAAACAGCGATCATCGACTGCTTGGTACGCAGTGAATTCCCGAGAGCAAATTCGAGACGAATGCATTGCCAAAGGCTTTATACCCAACCAGGCGGTTTTTGAACGTCCTGGCGTGCCGACAACTTCTTCAAAACCAAAATATGCGTTGCAACCCGAGTTTGCTGCGCTTTTTGACGAAGATTTGCAAGGAGATGCACTTGAGGATGCGATAGCTGCATGGCAATCGCGTTTTCTCTCAACCACCGCAATGGCCAGAGCAAAGATCATTCTCAAGAATGCCGCTGCTTCGACAGATCGCGTTCAAGTGATGTTTCCAAATGGTTCGGCGATTACCTTGGCGCATGGCGAAAGCTCAAACATTACCAAGGCCGTTGTTGAGCAGTTTGCAAAAATTTTTCTTGCAGAACCGGCAGTGCTTTGGTTGTCAGAAAGCGCCAATAAGGTCATTGATCAATCTCTCGTGCAGGATTTGCACCTGGAAATTGATCAATCCAAAAGCTTGCCTGATGTGATTCTTGTTGATCTCAGCCCAGTAACAGGGGACATTTTGGTTGTTTTTATTGAGGTTGTGCACACAGATGGCCCAGTAAGCCAGCAGCGAAAAGAAGCACTTCAGGCCATCGCACTTGATGCTGGCTTTGACGCAAGTAGCTTGGCGTTTGTGACTGCATTTGCAGATAGAAGCGCTAGCAAATACAAAATACTTGTACCCAATCTGGCTTGGGGTTCTTTCGTCTGGTTTGTATCTGAGCCAACCAACATCATCACGTTGCGATCCGGCGCAGAGAAAAAACTGTCGGAAATTCGATGAGCTTGCTTCGCCCGCATATTTCACCCCCGGCGAACGCTGCTACCAGTGCTGAGCCGTTTGGCGTGGTTATCCATTGGATTTGCAAATCTCCATTCACGACCAACGGCATTCACGTTCCGGCGCAAACATTCACAATAAAGTAACCATCCCCCGGCAAAGCCGGGGGCTTTCAATTTGTGAGCCGCTCAAAGCGGCAAAACGGGGTCGCTAACGCGGCCCCAACTCTTTGGGCCACCTTTCGGTGGCGACTACCTCCACAGCCCGAGTTGGTCGAGTCTTTCGTCTTCCTTCTCTTGATGCCGAATGTAACTTCGGATCAACTCTTCGTCTCGCCCTACGGTCGAGACAAAGTAGCCTCGCGCCCAGAAGCTTTGGCCCGTAAAGTTCCTTTTTCTCTCTGAATACACCCGAGCCAAGTGGATTGCACTTTTCCCCTTGATGTACCCCACTACCTGCGACACAGGGTGCTTGGGCGGTATCGCGATCAGCATATGAACGTGATCCACCATCAGGTGACCTTCTTCTACCCGGCTATCTTTTTGTAACGCCAGTGCACGAAACACCTCTCCGAGATGCTTGCGCAGTTCCGCATACAACGCCTTTCGTCTATTCTTCGGTATAAACACGACGTGATACTTGCAGTCCCATTTCGTGTGATTCAAACTTTCTATTTTGTCCATCCAGTTTCTCCTCTCGTTTGCTTGGCGGCTCACGATTGCGAGTTTCTGCGATGGACATCCCTACCTACGTAAAAGTCATACTCCTGCTGTCTCCCCGGCAGAGCCGGGGGTTTACCTCTTTTAATTACTCTCTAGACTGGCAACAACCTGCGCAAGCAGCCACGCAAACGATAGCACCATCACCCCCCAGTCACCCCTCCCCACACCGTCCAATCTGCCCCAGCGTCTCCCCCTTGCGTTCGGTGATCAACCCATAGGCGTGCGGCTGCCGATGCAAATCAAAGTTAAACGTAGTGCGCTTGTAGACGGCGCAAAAATCCAGATCACAGCGGGCGATGGCCATCTCGTCGCCCTTGGTCAGGCAACGCGCCACAACCGTCGCCGGACAGGGTGACGATTCAACTGCCGCCGATGCTGTCCATGCCTTCTTCCAGGTCGGCCTTGACCACGCCCATGACCCAGGTGCCGTTCTGGTTGGGTATTCCGGCCTGCATGGAGAGCTGGTTGTGGAACAGCGACAAGTCGTCATGCTGCGGCGCGGGGGCGTTGTGCACCGGCGTGTTGTAGTCGATCAGCACCATCTCCACACCTTGCAGGGCCATCACGCGGTAGGTCTCGGCCCAGTGCCGGTCGTTGCACAGGGCCAAGCCCACGATGCAGCCAAAGGCCTGCGTCACACCCCAGCCTTGGCTGGGCGTGAAGTAGCGTTTCTCCAGATGCTGAAACCGCCTCCAGAGTTCGTGCTCCTGATGGCCGGGCAGGTGCACCTTGCGGTATTTGGCCACGATCTGGACGCTGTGGTCTACCAGGATGGAGGTGTTGTAGCGCTCCGCACTCCGGGCATCTTGCGCCAGCTCGGCATAACCCAGGTAGAAGCCCACGCCGAGTTCGCGCGACAGGTCGAACCGCGGCTGCGTGGCGGCGTTGGGCATGGATTGCTCGAAGAAGCTGTTGATCTCGGCCTCGTCGTCGATGTACCAGCGCGGGAAAAAGGTGGTGAGCGCCAGTTCGGGGAAAACGATGAGCTGTGCGCTCACGGCGTGGGCCTAGCGCATCAGCTCGCACAGGCGGCGACAGATATCCAAAAACTTTCATTTCCCGGCGATATGGCGCAAACGGACACCGTCACATCACCCGTCGACGCAGCCAGGCGCTGGCCTGTTCCACCAGGATCACCAGGCCAAAGATGGCCAGGATGATGGTGGCAGCCTCGTCGTAGTTGAACAAGTCCATGGCCACTTTGAGTTCTATGCCGATGCCACCCGCCCCGACCAAGCCCAGGACCACCGAAGAGCGTGTCGCTTTTTCAAGGCTGAACAACGATGTGTTGATGAATGAGGGCATGGCCGCGGGAATGACGGCGCACATGACCAGCGAGAGCTTGTCCGCGCCAATGGCACTGAGTGCTTCTTGCGGGCCCCGGTCAACCTCTTCCATCGCCTCCGCAAAAAAACGCCCGCAAAACCCGATTTTGTCCACAATGATCGCCAGCGTTCCCGCGAAAGGACCCAGCCCAACCGACACGATGAACAGCAGCGCCCAGAGCAGGTCCGGAACGGTACGGGCGAACGCAATCAGGTTGCGCGCCAGATGGTAAAGCGCCGGGTGGGGTGTCAGATGGCGTGTGGCCAGCACGGCAATGGGCACGCTGATGAGCACACCCACGACCGTGCCGACAAACGCCATCTGAAATGTCTCCAGCAGCGCCTTGCCCACAGCGCCAAGGCGTGCCGTCGACGGTGGCAGCATTTCCCCAACCAGGCGACCCATTTGGGGAAAGCCCTGAATGAACTCACTCAGGGAAACACCGGTACGCTGCACAGACCACATGAAAAACAAAAGAATGCCAAGGGTCATGGCAAAACCGGTAAGGCCTGGCCGCTCAAAGCGCGACGGCAGGGCGGGCACGGCCCGTGCCAATGTGTGATCAGTCATACAGTGCCCTCAAGGTGGCAACGCTCAATTCGGCAGACGGCGCGTCCAGAGCCACAACCCCTTGTCGCAAGGCAATGACCCGGTCGGCATACTTGATGGCGTGCGACAGGTCGTGCGACGTGAACAACATGGTGAGCCCCTCTTTGCGTACCAGGTTGGAAAACAAACGCATCACTTCTTCCCCCGAACTCGGGTCGAGGCTGGCCACAGGTTCATCGGCCACCATCATGCGCGGGCTCTGCATGAGGGCGCGCGCAATGGCGACACGCTGCGACTGACCCCCTGACAACTTGTCCACCCGCCGCGCTGCAATGTGTGCCAGACCCACACGCGCCAGACAGCGCATGGCTTCTTCCCGCAACTCCCTGGACGCCAACCCATGAAGCCAGGAACGCGCAAACGGGCTGCGTGCAATGGCACCATGCAGCACGTTCGACAGTGCTGACAGACGCGGCACCAGGTTGTGCTTTTGAAACACAAAACCAACCTTGGAGCGCATGTGACGCAAGGCCCTGGGGTTCAGACCCGTCAAGTCATGCCCCAGCAGGTGCACCTGGCCTTGATCGGGTTGAATCAGGTGCATGCAACAACGCAACAAAGTGGACTTGCCGGCACCGTTGGCACCAATCAAGGCCACCGACTGGCCGCTGGGTATGGCGAATTCAATGCCAGCCAGCACGGGCGCACCCCCTTCATAGCCCTTGCACAGCCCTCGAACCACCAGGTCGTCTGCCCGCAAGACATGCGTCCCCGCAAG
>Ga0209211_10013600_pt1 | contig 10067 bp, 11 predicted proteins | sample RifGroA2_FD_183992 | JGI IMG/M metagenome (GOLD analysis project Ga0209211, IMG submission 183992) | Groundwater microbial communities from Rifle, Colorado, USA - Groundwater A2 (SPAdes) (version 2) | ecosystem: Environmental > Aquatic > Deep subsurface > Groundwater | place: Rifle, Colorado...
TGGTGGCAGAGCGCCTGCTGAATGCCTATCGCAGCCAGGATCGCGAGGCGGAGGGCGTGGCCCTGTTGCGCGAGTACCTGAGCAAATACCATTCGCTGGATTTGATGAACGTGGTATTCGACGGCGTACTGAAGAACGAAGGTCCGGCTGCTGCCTACCAACTGGTGCGTGACGAATTGCAGCGCAACCCGACCCTGCTGGGGCTGGATAAATTGCTCGAGGCGAGGTTGCTGGAAGTGCCGATGGAGCGGCGCGCCGATGTCGAGTTGGTGAAGAACCTGGTGCACAAACGCACGCGCAACCTGGCCATGTATCACTGCGCCCACTGCGGCTTCAAGGCGCGCCAGTTCTACTGGCACTGCCCGGCCTGCCAGGCATGGGACAGCTATTCGCCGCGCCGCAGCGAAGAAACCGGAATGCCTGTTTAAATATAAGAACTAAAATTCAGTCCGCAGATTACACAGATTCACGCAGATTTTTTGGGAATTATTTTTAAGGCATTACATTTGGCAATGACTTTGATAAAACGGCTTAATAATTCATCTGCGTTAATCTGCGTAATCTGCGGATAAAAGCTTTTTAAAACGAATGACACTATGAACGATCCGAAGATCATCATCGCGCTGGATTACCCCGCCGCCGCACCGGCGCTGGCGCTGGCCGACCGGTTGCAGCCTGCGCTGTGCCGCCTGAAAGTCGGCAAGGAATTATTCACCGCGACCGGCCCGGCATTGCTGGAACAACTGATGAAGCGCGGTTTCGAGATTTTCCTCGACCTGAAATTCCACGACATTCCCAACACCACCGCGCAGGCATGCAAGGCTGCGGCCAGTCTGGGAGTATGGATGGTCAATGTCCATGCCTCCGGCGGCAGGCGCATGATGGAAGCTGCACGCGAGGGGTTGGCGAATTTTGCTAAACCGCCAAAATTGATTGCCGTGACGGTGCTCACCAGTATGGTGCAGGAAGACTTGGTCGATCTTGGGATTACCGACACACCAGCCGAACTGGTGCAGCGTTTAGCGGCACTGGCGCACGACAGCGGGCTGGACGGCGTGGTGTGTTCCGCGCAGGAAGCGTGGCAGTTACGCCCAAAATATGGTGAAGGATTCTGCTTGGTGACGCCGGGTATTCGCCCGGCAGACTCTGCCGCCGACGACCAATCGCGCATCATGACCCCGCTCTCTGCTATAAAAGCAGGCTCCAGCTATCTGGTGATTGGACGCCCGATCACCCAGGCGGCAGACCCCTTGCAGGCGCTGCTCGATATCACTCATGAAATTGGAGTCTCGCGATGACAGTGTTACCGAAGTTCGACGGCGCAAAAATCCTCGTGGTCGGCGATGTGATGCTGGATCGCTACTGGTTCGGCGACGTATGCCGTATTTCGCCGGAAGCCCCGGTGCCGGTGCTCAAGGTCGAGCGCATCGAAGAGCGTCCCGGCGGGGCGGCCAACGTGGCGCGCAACATCGCCGCACTCGGTGCGCAAGCCACCTTGCTGTCGGTGGTCGGCAATGATGAGGCGGGTGCATGTCTGGAAAAATTGCTCAACGAACACGCCAATCTCACCGCATTGCTGCATCGCGACGACAGCATCTCGACCATCATCAAGTTGCGCGCCGTCGCGCGCCATCAACAATTGCTGCGCATCGATTTCGAGACACCGCCCAGCCATGAGGTATTGCACGCCGCGTTGGCGGATTTTCACGCGCAGTTGCCGCTGGCCGATGTGGTGATCCTGTCCGATTACGGCAAGGGCGGGTTGGCGCATATCGCCGAGATGATCCGGCTGGCGCGCGCAGCGGGCAAGCCGGTGCTGGTCGATCCCAAGGGCGACGATTACGCGCGCTATCGCGGCGCGTCGCTGCTCACGCCGAACCGCAGCGAGTTCCGCGAAGTGGCGGGCGGCTGGAAGACCGATGCGGAATTCAACGGCAAAGCAGAAAAGCTGCGCACCGAATTGCAGCTCGACGCGTTGCTGGTCACGCGTAGCGAGGACGGCATGAGCCTGTACCGCGCCAACGAGGCGCTGCACGAGCCGACGCAAACCCGCGAAGTGTTCGACGTCAGTGGCGCGGGCGACACCGTGATCGCCACGCTGGCGGTGATGCTGGCGAGCGGCGCGGACTTGCCCGATGCGATGCACATCGCCAACCGCGCGGCAGGCATCGTGGTCGGCAAACTGGGCACGGCGGTGGTGAGCCGCGAGGAAATTATTCAGGATATGGGGTTGTAGGTCGGACTTCAGTCCGACACGATGATAATATCGGGCTAAAGCCCGACCGGATAAATCGAAAGGAATAAAGATGTATTACATCGTTACCGGCGCCGCCGGATTTATCGGTTCCAATCTGGTCAAGGCGCTCAACCAGCGCGGCGAACACAACATCATCGCGGTGGACAACCTCAAGAATGCCGACAAGTTCAGGAACCTGGCCGATTGCGAAATCGCCGATTACCTCGACAAGGAAGATTTCCTGAAAAAAATGCAGGACGGATTTTTCGACGGCCTGATCAGCGCGGTGCTGCATCAAGGCGCCTGCTCAGACACGATGGAAACCGACGGCCGCTACATGATGGACAACAACTACCAGTACTCGCTGGAGTTGCTGAACTACTGCCAGAACGAAGAAGTGCCGTTCCTGTATGCCTCGTCAGCGTCGGTGTACGGCGGCGGCAAGGTGTTCATGGAAAGCCGCGAATGCGAAGCACCGCTGAACGTGTATGCCTATTCCAAATTCCTGTTCGACCAGATCGTGCGGCGCCGCTGGCACAAGCGCAACGCGCAGATCGTCGGGCTGCGCTATTTCAACGTGTACGGCCCGCGCGAACAGCACAAGGGGCGCATGGCCTCGGTCGCATTCCACTTCTTCAACCAGTATCGCGCCGCAGGCAGGGTGAAGCTGTTCGAGGGCTGCGACGGCTACGCCAACGGCGGGCAATTGCGCGACTTCGTCTCGGTGGAAGACGCGGTCAAAGTGAACATGCACTTCCTCGACCATCCGCACAAATCCGGCATCTATAACCTCGGCACCGGACAGGCGCAGAGTTTCAACGACGTGGCGGTGGCGACCATCAACGCCCTGCGCAGCGCCGAAGGAAAAAATGCGTTAAGCCTCGTCGAACTGCAACAGCAGGGTTTGATCGAATACATCCCGTTCCCCGAAGCGTTACGCGGCAAATACCAGAGCTATACCCAGGCCGACACTATGGCGCTGCGCAACAGCGGCTATGCCGAACCGTTCCTGACGGTCGAGCAGGGTGTGGCGAAATATGCGGATTATTTGTTAGGTGCGTCAACTTAGATTATTCTCTCCCGTCTCTTACCGCACTGCGTGTGAGTGTCGTTTGACTTTTGAAAAGGAAATACAATGAAAAAATTGCTATTGATATTGATCGCATTCTTCACCTTTTCCGGCATGGCGATGGCCGCCGTTAACCTGAATACAGCCAGCAAGGCAGCGTTGGAAGCCGTGAATGGTGTCGGCCCGAAGAAGGCCGAGGCGATCATCGCATACCGCGAGAAAAACGGCCCGTTCACAACTGTGGATGACCTGAAAAACGTCAATGGTTTCGGCGATGAATCGGTGGCGAAAATGCGCTCCGTGCTGACCGTGGACGATGTCGCTACCGCCAAAAAGGAAGGCAAGCCCGCCAAGAAGTAATCGCGCTTCAGTGCTTGCCCCTCAGTTCCACAGTCATTCATGTTGACCACACGCAAGCAACGCAAACGGTTGCGCTCAAACCCGCCAAGGTAGTTCGCACCGCCGACCTACCCAGCGTCCTGTCTGGAAACCGAGGCAGAGGTGGATGAATATCTGGCCAAACTTAAAGCCGAGCTGCTTGCCGCGATCAAGGCCGGGCAGCGTGCGCGTTTCCATGACCCGTTGCTGGGGCTGCCTGCCGATCCAAACCGCTGGAGCGACGATCAAACTTTACTGGCATTGGCCAACACCGGGCACGACTGTCCGGGCAATCTGCTGGTCGGCGAAGAAGCCGCTTCGATTTATCAGACAGGCACGTTTTTTACGGCGGCAGATAGAAATTTGCCGCCGGTGCCTGCCGATCAGCGCTTGCAGAAGTACCCTGAATTCGCGCGCCGTGCCTTGGCGGGCGAGGTGGTTGGCTCATCGGCAGGCGACGAGCAACCCCAATTCGATATTGAAATCCTGCATGACGGCCAGCCGGTTCATGTCATGGTCAAATTCAGCGCGCCGCAAGACAATGCCGCTACACGACGCTGGCGCAGTCTACTGATTTGCGAACACCCCGCCTTTCAGGTGCTGAATGGGGTGTTGCCGACCAGCCATAGCCAATTGCTTGAGGTAGAAACGGGCGGGGTGGCCAATCAGCTATTTCTGGAAGTGCCGCGCTTCGACCGCATCGGTGATCATGGTCGCCGTGGTGTGGTCTCGCTCAAGGCGCTCAATGATGAATTTGCCGGACTGGTTGCCGATTGGCCGAAGATTGCCGCTACGCTGGTGCAGTCCGGGTACCTGAATGAAGCCGCCTATCTGCAAGTGCAAAAGCTGTATGCCTTTGGCATGCTCATCGGCAATAGCGATATGCACCCCGGTAATCTCTTGTTCTTTGTCGATGATGTGACCAAACCTTTGCCGGAGTTTACGTTTGCGCCCCTGTACGACATGTTGCCCATGTCATTGGCGCCACGCCCCTCCGGGCAAATCCCCGATGCGTTGCCGATCCAGGATAGGCATCAACCCGCCGCTGGCGATATGGAGGGAAATATTGCCGCCGGCGGTTCATTGCTGGCGGCAGGTGGCTGAACATCCTGGTGTGGCTGAGGATGTAAAACTTATGGCGCAGAACCAGGCCGAGATACTGTCCCGCCCGCTTACTCTAAGCCTGTTCCATCGTCACCCCTTGAGTAAACAATCGCACAAGCGAACGCCGCTCCCTTGAATCTTTTTGAATGGGCATGCAGTTTTTTGTCGTCGCAGTTATCATTACATCTCTCGGAGATATGTAAGGCAGGCCGATGTACCCATCCATAGAAAATTTCGTCGGCAACACGCCGCTGGTGCAGCTCAGGCGCATTCCCGGTGACACCTCGAACGTCATCCTCGCCAAGCTGGAAGGCAACAATCCCGCTGGTTCGGTGAAAGACCGCCCAGCGCTGTCGATGATCGTGCATGCAGAAGCACGCGGCGAGATCAAGCCCGGCGATACATTGATCGAGGCGACCAGCGGCAATACCGGCATCGCGCTGGCGATGGCGGCGGCGGTGCGCGGCTATAAAATGGTCCTGGTGATGCCGGAAAACCAGAGCGTGGAACGCCGCCAGACCATGCGTGCATTCGGAGCGGAGTTGGTGCTGACGCCGAAGGAAGGCAGTATGGAGCTGGCGCGCGACACGGCGGAAAAACTGCGTGCCGAAGGACGCGGCATCATCCTCGACCAGTTCGCCAACCCCGACAATCCGCTCGCGCATTACGAAGGCACCGCGCCGGAAATCTGGCGCGACACGCAAGGCAGGCTCACGCACTTCGTCAGCAGCATGGGCACCACCGGCACCATCATGGGCTGCTCGCGCTACTTCAAGGAACAGAATCCCGCCATCCGCATCGTCGGCGTGCAGCCGGAGGAGGGCGCACAGATTCCCGGCATCCGCAAATGGCCGCTGGCCTATTTGCCGAAAATCTACGACGGCAGGAACGTGGATAGCCTGGAATACGTGAGCCAGCACGACGCGGAGGAAATGACGCGCCGCCTCGCGTGCGAGGAAGGCATCTTCTGCGGCATCTCGTCAGGCGGCGCAATGGCCGTGGCGCTGCGCATCTCGCAGCGGGTCGAGAACGCGACCATCGCGTTCATCGTGTGCGACCGTGGGGATCGCTATTTGAGTACCGGAGTGTTTCCGGCGTGATGCGAGATTGTGTTTTGAGCGAGTAGATGAGTTTGGCGTAGGTTGGGTTGAGCGTAGCGATACCCAACATGTGCTCGAAATTGATGGGTATCGCTACGCTCAACCCATCCTACCGCGCTATCCGCCGCATGATTCAAGCATTCGGCGCATTACGCCTTGCGGCTAATGCGCCTTACATGGGCTATTACACATAGCCGCAGTCATACCTTTGCACTAAGAAAGTGCCGCAATTAGCTGCTAATAATGCTGTGCCATTCAACTCATTACACTTAGGGCCAAGCCATATCTCCGGAATCGCTACGTGCATGCTCGAAGCCGCCTCATCATCTTCCCAGAACTTTGCCTCAGTGTATGGAATCATGAGTTGGCTGGAGAGGCGTATCTGTACTGAACCATGGCTAAGAGACCAAACAGCACGCACCTCCTGTTCTTCGACGAAAGCTGGGTTCTTTAGGGCGATGAGGTCTTCTACAATCGAAGTGAAATCGGCTGCGTGCTCCTCGATCCACTTCATGAAAGTGTTCTCTCCAGGGTTGTCGAGCCTAGCATGATGAACTGAGTCGATGAAATATTCATATTTTGTCGCAAGTTCATGTGCATATAACTCGTGATTCTCGTACTGGCACTCCACTAGGTTGATCTTTGCGTACTTCAAGAAAGATGCATCGAAACCAATAGCAACGCCGCTACCATCGGCTGCATACGCTCGCCATTGACTGAGAATCTTCGGCGACTTTGATAGGCTGAGTACGCAGTGGTGAGTACCCATAGAATGCCAAAGAAATGCTCTTTCGAACGAAATCCGTTTTTTCTCAGGGAGAAACGCCAAGAGCGCAGACAATCCTTGCTTTAGCTCTTGTTTGTCGTTCAGGAAGCGAAAATCGGTAAACCAAATCCGGCGAGACGAGATGATGCCAAAACATCCTGTCATGGTGGTGTAGTGGTAGTAAATGGTTCGGTTCGGCATCGTCTAAAACTCCACCTGCGCGAATTTCGGTTTTGATAGCGCCGGATTCTGCGCGAAGTAGCGCTTTACGCCGCCGAGAATCGCATTCGCGAGTTTCATCTGGTAGTCCTCGTCGTTGAGGCGGCGCTCTTCGCTGGGGTTGCTGATGAAGGCGGTCTCGACCAGGATGGACGGGATGTCAGGCGATTTCAACACGGCGAAGCCGGCCTGCTCGACCTGGCCGCGATGCAGGTCGTTGATGTCGCCCAGTTCGCCCAGCACGTGCTTGGCCAGTTTCATGCTGTCGTTGATGGTGGCGGTCTGCGACAGGTCGAGCAGGGTGCGCGCGAGGTGGGGGTCTTTCACCGCGATGTTCACGCCGCCGATCAGGTCGGCCTCGTTTTCCTTTTTCGCCAGCCAGCGCGCCGCAGCGCTGGTCGCGCCGTGTTCGGAGAGCGCGAACACCGACGAGCCGCGCGCGGTCTTCTTGATGAAGGCGTCGGCGTGGATCGAGATGAACAGATCGGCGTTCACCTTGCGCGCCTTGGCGATGCGCTCGCCGAGCGGAATGAAGTAATCGCCGTCGCGGATCAGCACGCCGCGCATGTTTGGCGCGTCATCCACCAATGACTTCACCTTGCGCGCAATCGCCAGCGTGACGTTTTTTTCCTGCGAGCCTCTGCTGCCGATTGCACCAGGGTCTTCGCCGCCATGCCCGGCATCGATGGCGACGATCAGCGTGCGGGCGCGCAGTTCGGGGATGTTCTTGTGCGGGGGCGTTGTGGCTGGCGGCGTGACGTCAACTTTGCCGGTATCAGGCTTGATGTCCGGCTCCGGTTTTTCTGCGGCAGGCATCTCTTCTGCGGCCTGCATGGTTGCGGCGCGCGCGCGGGCCGCTTGCGCATCCGGCGCGTTGGGTTGTTCGAGCAGAGCCATCAGCGGATCGAGCGGCTGCGCGGGGTACACGTCCAGCACCAGACGGTAGCCGTATTCGCCGACCGGTTTGAGGACGAACAGTTGCGGCTTGACCTCGCTCTTCAAGTCGAGCACGAGACGCACCACACCGGGTTTGAACTGTCCGACGCGCACACTTTTGATGTAGGGATCGTCCTCGCCGACCAGCTTGGTCAGGCCGTTGAGCATGTCGCCGAGCTCGACATCTTCCAGGTCGATGACCAGGCGCTCCGGGTCGCCCACGGTAAACATGTTGTGGCTGATGGCTTGTCTGGATTCGAGCGTCAGGCGTGTGTAATCCTGAGCCGGCCAGATACGCGCGGCACTGACGGCGACCGCTGCACAGGTCTGCTGCGGCAGCCAGCAGAGGATCAAAAGTGCTGCAAGTTTTACAACTGCTCTAAGCATTGCTTGCCCATTTCCGTATTGGCATGGATTACCGCATTGCGGCCTTGCGGCAAAATTTCGAACGCAATTTCCATATCGGCCTGCGGAACCAATCCCTGCGCCTTTTCCGGCCATTCGATGAAAAAAATATTCTGTCCGTCGAATTCGTCGCGGAAGCCGGCCGCTTCCCATTCTTCCTCATCGTGCAGGCGGTACAGGTCGAAGTGGCGCAAGTCTAACCCGGCGGTCTGGTACGGCTCAACCAGCGTATAGGTGGGGCTCTTCACGCGGCCGGCATAACCCAGCGCATTCAGCACGCCGCGCACCAGCGTGGTCTTGCCTGCACCGAGATCGCCGCGCAGATAGATCACCATGCCTGGTTTGAGCCGCGCGGCGAGGCATTGCGCCAGCGCGAGGGTCGCGTTTTCATCGGCGAGAGTGATGCTGGTTCGGCTATCATCCGGGCTATGCAAAACGAAGTTCCCCAATCGATAAATTACACCGCGCTTGCCGCACAGATACGCGCATGGGCGCATGAACTCGGCTTTCAGGCCGTGGGCATCAGCGACACCGATCTTGCGGCGGCGGAAGCCGGCCTGTTGCAATGGCTCGCGCTCGGCATGCACGGCGAAATGGATTATATGGCAAAACATGGCACCAAACGCAGCCGCCCGGCGGAGCTGCTGCCCGGCACGCTACGGGTGATTTCGTTGCGCATGGATTGCATGCCGCCCAATGCGCGCGACAGCTGGCAGGTGTTGGCGGACGGCGAACGCGCTTTTATTTCGCGCTATGCGCTGGGGCGCGATTATCACAAGGTGATGCGCAACCGCTTGGCGAAACTGGCCGATAAAATCCGCGCCGAAGCCGCTGGGTTTGATGGGCGTGTATTCACCGACAGCGCGCCGGTGCTGGAGGTGGAGTTGGCACGCAAGGCCGGTTTGGGGTGGCGCGGCAAGCACACTCTGTTGTTGTCGCGCGAACACGGCTCACTGCTTTTTCTCGGCGAAATTTACGTGAACCTGCCGCTGCCGGTCGATGAGGCACAGCAGGAGCATTGCGGAACCTGCACGCGCTGCATAGCCATCTGCCCGACCCAGGCCATCATCGCGCCGTATCGCGTCGATGCGCGCCGCTGCATTTCCTATCTGACCATCGAGCTCACGGGCAGTATTCCCGTCGAGTTGCGTCCGTTGATCGGCAACCGCATCTACGGTTGCGACGATTGCCAGCTGGTGTGCCCGTGGAACAATTTTGCACAGGTCAGCGCCGAGCCGGATTTCGCCGTGCGGCACGGGCTGGACGATGTGTCGCTGGCGGAGTTGTTCGCGTGGGACGAGGCCGAATTTGACAGCAAGCTGGCCGGCACCGCGATCTATCGCATCGGCCACGAGCAGTGGCTGCGCAACATCGCCGTGGCGTTGGGCAATGCACCGAAAAACGCCGCCGTGCTTGCCGCTTTACAATCGCGCGTGGGACATCCTTCGGAGATGCTGCGTGAGCATGTGGCCTGGGCATTGGCGCAGCAGCTTTTGTAGGTTGGGTTAGCGGCTTCATCGCGTTAACCAATGACTTGGCTGGCGTATTTTGACAGCCTAGTATTACAAATCATAAATTACGAAACATTGTTTGGAGCCTACCTGCGTCCTCGTAGGGCGGATGAGCCGCAGGCGTTATCCGCCGAATGGGATTCTCATACGACGGAAGGCGTTGCGCTTTTCCGCCCTACAAGTTCTGCATGTTCTGATAATTCTGTGACGCAATACTAGTAGTCCGTTCCAGCAATAACATTACAAATATGATATATAATAGCCATGGTTTTTTTGCAGCTCTTAACGGAGGCAATCATGGCGGGAAAGACAAAACGTGCGGCACTGGTGTTGACGGAGGATC
>Ga0209211_10013602_pt1 | contig 10066 bp, 10 predicted proteins | sample RifGroA2_FD_183992 | JGI IMG/M metagenome (GOLD analysis project Ga0209211, IMG submission 183992) | Groundwater microbial communities from Rifle, Colorado, USA - Groundwater A2 (SPAdes) (version 2) | ecosystem: Environmental > Aquatic > Deep subsurface > Groundwater | place: Rifle, Colorado...
AAAATTATTCAGACCGAAGAAGATGTTTTGAGTTTGATCGATGAGCATCATCCGGATGCGGTACTCAATGCCGCCGGAGTGGTCGGCAAGCCCAACGTGGATTGGTGTGAAACGCATCAGCTCGAAACTATCGCCGGTAATACGGTTTTGCCGATTACGATCGCGCAGGCTTGTGCAAAATGCCAAGTGTATTTATTGCATATCGGCACCGGTTGTATTTTTTACGGCGTTTCTCCGCATGGTGAGCCGTGGAAAGAAAATGATTATGCCAATCCGGTGGCAGTGTACACCCGCGCCAAATATGCGGCCGATTTGGTGTTGGCCACTTTGCCGAATGTGGGTGTGGCGCGTATTCGCATGCCGATCGACGAACGACCGGCGCCGGCGAATTTGATCGACAAATTGGCTCGCTTGCAAAAAGTGGTGGATGTGGAAAATAGCGTGACGGTGATCCCGGATATGATTTTGGCTTTTCGCGGATTATTAGAAAAAAAGGCGGCCGGTATTTTTCATTGTACCAATCCCGGCTCTGTCACGCACAAAGAAATTATTGCTTTGTACGAAAAATATGTTGATCCGAATCACAAAAATGAATGGATTACCGAGGGACAATTGGTAGAATGCGGCCTCGCGACCAAAAAACGATCCAATAATATTATGCAATCCGAGAATTTGGCGAAATACGGTATAAAAATGCGGCCGATCAAAGAAGCGATCGAGGATACAATGCAAAAATATTCAATGAAATTAGAGTGAGTTGTTTACCATTGTCATTTCGACAACATGTTGTCACTTCGACACGGTTGTCATTTCGACTCACCACACTGTCATTTCGACCCGAAGGGAGAAATCTCTGTCCGTTCGGTCAATACGACGAGACAGAGATTCCTCCGGAGTTTACACTGAACGCAGTGAACGTGTCATCGGAATGACAACTAAAATTATTGTCAATTTCAACTTAATAATATTTTATGAACGACATTTTAGACGATATCGTCGCGATCAAAAAGTTGGATTCCAAAAATATGCTCGGCAGTATCGAGCAGTTGGGCGCGCAGTTGGCGCAAATGGCCCAAACGCCAAATTTGGATTTACCGGACAACTATCGCAGTTGTGATAAGATTTTGGTAGTGGGTATGGGCGGCTCGGCTTTGAGCGCGCACGTTTTGCAGTCTTTATATTTTTCCGAATTAAAATTACCACTTACGATAGTCAATGATTATCGTTTGCCGGCTTGGGTGGATAATAAAACTTTGGTGATCGCTTGCAGTTATTCCGGTACCACCGAAGAGGTGCTCGCGGCGGTGGAGAGCGCCAAGATTACCCGGGCGTGCATCATCGGCGTCACCAAAGGTGATAAATTGGGCGCGTGGTTTGCAAAAAATAATTTACCTTTTGTCGCGCTGAACATCGAGCATAATCCTTGCGGATCGCCGCGCATGGGGCTCGGATATTCGATCGCCGGTTTGATTATTGTTTTGCGCAGTGCCGGTATTTTGTCGTTTGTGGAAGGTGATTGGACGACTATCGCGGATACTTGCGCGCGTTACGGCGATGTTTTTGGAGTGGCCAGTCCGTCCACCGCCAATGGCGCCAAAATGTTGGCCGCCGAAATAGAAAACAAAAGTGTTTGGGTGGTGGGTGCCGAGCATTTATCCGGCAATGCGCACATCTTCGCCAACCAACTCAATGAAAATGCCAAATGCTTGGCCGGATTTTTTGTCTTGCCGGAAATGAATCACCATTTACTTGAGGGCACAGTGTATCCCGAATCGAACAAAAAAACCATCACCTTTTTATTTTTGGAATCGGATAATTATAATGAGCGTATCAAGAAGCGGATCACAGTGACGAAATCGGTGTTGGAAAAAAATGGTATCAGTTTTTCCAGTTATAACACCACGAGCAATACGCGCTTGGGCGAAGTGGTTGAAGTGTTAGCGCTTTCCAGTAATGCCAGTTTTTATAGCGCTATGCTCCTGGGGGTTGATCCGACGGCGATTCCGTTTGTGGATTTTCTCAAAGCAAATTTAAAAAAATAAAGGTCGAGTGTTAATTCAAAAAAATGTAATTATATGTTTTTAGATTGGTTGTTTGGAAAAAAAGAAAAAGCCATTGGCAAGGTGGTGCACTATTTCGACAAAATTCAAGTAGTGGTACTCGCGCTTGTTGGCACGCTCAAAGTAGGGGATAAGATCAAAATCAAACGCGGCGATGAGGAATTCGTCGAGACGATTGCGTCAATGCAGATTGATCACCAGAATGTTGAGTCTGCTGTACCGGGTGAAGAAATCGCGATCAAAGTGTCGCGTCCCACCAAAAATGGCGCCTTAGTGTTTAAGGTTTAACTATGGATTTGTCTGTCGTCACGGTCACTTGGAACAGCGCCAAGTATATTGCCGACCAAATTAAGTCGGTTGTTTTGAGTTGTCAGGGTTTGGTGTATGAGCAGATTATTATTGACAATGCTTCGAGTGATGATACAGTACCAATCATTGTTGAAAATTTCCCTAACGTAAAGTTGATCAAAAGTGAAACCAATCTGGGATTCGCCAATGGCTATAATACGGCGATAAAATCCGCGACCGGAAAATATTTTTTATATCTTAATCCCGACATGCGTCTCGTCGGTAGTATCGCGCCGTTGGTAGATTTTGTGAACAATCATCCGGAAGTGGGGATCGTAAGCGGCCAGTTGGTGGATGAAAATAAGCAAATTAATTTGGCCGCCACCCCGCGCCGTTTTCCACGTTGGTGGGAAGTGGTCGCGATATTTTTCAAACTGCCGCATATTTTTCCAAATATTTTAAATAATTATTTATATCACGATCGCGATTGGTCGGAAATACAGGCGGTGGACAGTGTGCGCGGAGCCTTTATGCTCGTGCGGTATGAGCTGGTGAATAAATTAGGATTCGCGTTTGATCCGCGATATTTTTTATGGTGGGAAGACGTGGATTTGTGTCGCGAGACGCGTCGGCTAGGATATCAAGTGGTGTATAATCCGGTCACAGTTTGTATTGATCATGTCGGACGCAGTTTTTCACGCCGGGCGTGGCTGAAAAAACAGTGGATGTTTTTTGGTGGCGTCATTAAATATTTTCGAAAATGGAGAATATCAAATTAACAATTAATCTGGTGACATGGAATGGCGAAAAATACATTCCTTTTTTGTTTGAATCTTTGTCAAAACAAACTAATAAAAATTGGGATTTGATGATTGTAGATAATGCGTCGAGCGATAAGATGGTGGAGATAATAGAAAAAGGAGCCGGCGCCCTCGGCGTGCCTTATAAAATTATCCGTAATCAAAAAAATTCTGGATTTGCCGGTGGGCACAATCAGGCGTACAAAGAAAGTGGGTCGGATTATTTCTTGATCATCAATCAAGATTTATATTTGAAACCGGATTGTATCGAAAAGATGATAAAATTTTTGGATGCTAACCCAAAAGTCGTGGCGGTCGCTCCGCGCGCGATGAAGTGGCATTTTTCGGAAAATAAATTTACTAATATTATCGACTCGCTCGGTTTGTATGTGGCGTGTAATCGACGGGTGGTGGAAATTGGCGAGGGGCAAGAATATAAAAATAATATTACCGGCGCGCAATCGGTGTTTGGAGTGTCGGGAGCGATCGCCATGTTCCGCCGCGTGGCCATTGACCAGCTCGATTATTTTTTTGATGAGGATTTTCAATCTTACAAAGAAGATGTTGATTTATCATATCGCTTGAACGCGCTTGGCGGTGAAATTTTTGTATTGTCCGATGCGGTCGCGTATCATGATCGCGCCGGGTCGGGCGTTAAACAAAAAGACGATTTATCGTCGGCGCTCAATAAGGCCAACCAAAAATCGTGGGTTCGTTTTTGTAGTTATAAAAATCATCTGGCGGTTTTGTACAAAAACGAATATTGGCAGAACTTTATCATTGACTTGCCGTGGATTTTGTGGTATGAATTAAAGAAGTTTATCTATTTTATTTTGTTTGATCGGGCGGTTTTGAGGGGGATTCTCGAGCTGTGGTCCGGTCGTCGGGCGATGGTTGCAAAACGAGCGCAAATCGTAAAAAGTCGCCAGATCGATTGGCGCCAAATGAGGCGTAAAATGTTTGGAAGATAAAGTATATGATCGATCTCAATATCATTGTAGTAAATTTCAAAAGCAGAACGGAAATCGCTAAATTGATCCCGTCTATTTTGGCGGATTTAAATGATGCCGGTCTGTCGCATCAAATCAGCGTGGTGGATAATTCGCAAAATATTGATGAAATAAAAAATTATTTATTGAATTTTGGCGCGGTAGTGAAATACGTTGATGCTCTGGATAATGTGGGTTTTGGACAAGGAAATAATTTTGGTTTTAAGGCAATAGCCGCGCGCTATCATCTGCTCGTGAATCCGGACACAGTGATATTGCCTGGCGGGAATACCCTCGGACGCTGGGTGAAATGGATGGACGCTAATCAAAAAGTAGCCGTCACCGGTCCGAAACTTTTGTACCCGGACGGTTCTTTGCAAAATTCTTGTTATCGTTTTGATCGGCCGTCAATTTTGGTGAAGCCGCTCAAACAATTGAATTGGGATAAAAAATATCAAATCATAAAAAAATACGTCGACCGTTTAGAGATGAGAGAATTCGATCACAACGAAACTCGACCGGTGGATTGGGTACTCGGCGCGGCGATGATGCTCCGCAGTGAGGCTTTGCGTACAGTCGGCCATTTTGATGATCGTTATTTTATGTATTTGGAGGATTGTGATTTGTGCCAAACCTGTTGGCAAAATGGATTGCCGGTATATTATTTGCACGACATCGCTATTGTGCACGGTTATGAACGCGCTTCGGCCAGCGTGCCTGGTACTGTTTATGCGCTACTCAAAAATAAATTGGCGCGCGCGCATCTGTCCAGTTGGATCAAATATCTTTGGAAGTGGAGAAAAAAACACAAATATTATGCCAAATTATCCTAAGGTGGCGATAATTTATTTGTCTTATCACTGCGAGCCGTTTTTGGAACGAGCGCTTTTGGCTTGGAAAAAATTAGACTATCCCAAAGAACAATTGGCGATAGTGGTGATAGATAATTCACACCCTAATTACGGGAGTAGTATGGATTTTATCAATAAAATCTTGTCAGTGGAGGTCAAAAATGATTTACCTCAAATCGTTTTCTTTCCCCAAGAAAGTAATTTGGGATTTTCTGGCGGTCACAATGTTGGCATTCAGTGGGCGATCGATAATAATTTTGATTATGTTTATTTTCATAATCTAGACGGATTTTTGGCGCCGGATGCCATTACGAAAATGGTCGAGGTGATGGAAGTTGATAAAAATATCGGCGCGGCTCAATCGTTGATCCGGCTGTATCCACAACAAAATCTAATTAATACTTCTGGCAATAAATTTCATTATTTAGGTTTTGGATATTGCGGCGATTATCGTAAAAAAGTTGATGAGGTGAGTTTGGTGCCTGCCGAGATCGGCTATGCGTCCGGCGCGGCGATGATGGCGCGAGTGGAGCTGTTCCGACAGGTCGGATTTTTGGATACGGATTTTTTTGCTTATCATGAAGATTTGGAATTTTCTCTGCGTTTCAAAGCGCTCGGGTATAAAATTATCCTTGCGCCGCAATCGGTTTTTTATCATGAATATGAATTCGGTCGCAATGCAAACAAATTTTATCTAATGGAACGCAATCGTCTCGGGTTGATGCTGATGTATTTTCAATGGCGAACTTTATTGCTATTTTTGCCAGTGGAATTGGGGGTGAGTTTAGTAATGTTTTTCGTATCGATAAAAGATGGCTGGATCAAATCGTGGATTCGGTCGCGTGTCTATTGGCTCAATTTGGTGCATTGGAAAAATTGGCTGGCGAAACGCGCCTATATTCAAAAGATAAAAAAAGTGACCGACCGCGAACTTGTATCGGCGGCCGTTGGAACAATCGAATTTGATGGCGCCGGTATGGATGGTAAATTAATTAAGTGGGGGAATAGAGTCGTCAACGGCTATTGGCAAATAGTTAAGAAAGTTATTGTGTGGTAGTAATTTTTTCGTTATAATAAATTTACCGTTGTCATTTCGTCAACACCTAATTGTCATTTCGACCCACAGGGAGAAATCTCTGTCCGTTCGGTCAATACGACGAGACAGAGATTCCTCCGGAGTTTACACTGAACGCAGTGAACGTGTCGTCGAAATGACAATGATAAATCATTATAAATATATGCCAAAAATCACTAAAGCAATTTTGACTGGTGGTGGTCGGGCGACTCGACTGCGTCCGATCACCACTACTATCAATAAGCACTTAATTCCACTCGCCAACAAGCCGATGATTTTTCATGCTATTGAAAAAGTCGTACGTGCCGGCGTGACGGAAATTTTTATCAATACCAATCCTGGGGAATCGGAATTGCCCAAAGCCATCGGCGATGGCGCGCGTTGGGGGGTAAAAATTACTTTCTTTGAACAAGAAGGCGGCCCGCAAGGCATCGCTCATGTCGTCAAACAAGCGCAAAAATTTATCGGCGATGACCCCTTCATGTTTTATTTGTCTGATAATATTATCTTGGCGGAACTGGACAGTCTGGTAGAGAAGTTTTCTAGTGGCGGATATGATTGTATGTTGGCATTATCAAAGGTCAATGATCCGGAGCGTTTTGGTGTGCCGGTATTTAATGAGAAAAGCGAATTAGTCGAGGTTTGGGAAAAACCCAAAAATCCGCCGAATAATTTTGCCGTCACGGGAATTTATATTTACGGCCCCAAATTATTTTTTGACGCTTTTGAACATATTGAGAAATCCCCACGCGGTGAGTATGAAATTTCTGACATCCATTCGTATTTACTCAAAATCGGACGCAAAGTCGGTTACGAAGAAATCACCGGTTGGTGGAAGGATACCGGCAAGCCCGAAGATTTGATTTTGGCCAACAATCTGCTGTTGGATCAGTTAGGTGACGAACATTATAAAATAAACTGCGCCTGCCCGCCGGATATTACTTGTAGCGGCAAGGTGTATGTTGGCGCTGGTACCAAGATCGGCAAAGAAGTGGTGATTAGTGGTCCGGCGATCATCGGCGAAAATTGTGAATTGGAAAAATGCATGATCGCGCCCTATACCACTATTGGTAGTGGCAGTGTGGTCAAGTTGGCCAAAATTCAAGATTCGATTATTTTTGAAAATTGTCAGATCAATTGTCCAATTAAGATCGGCAACAGTTTGATTGGCAAGAGCGCTAATGTTGTGCAAGACGAACACACGGATTTTCATCGTCTGATTATTGGCGATCAGACCATCGTAGAAATATGAGTTTTGAATTTAGATGGTGTTGAGTGTGGGGTTGCAAACGCCGGTCACTTCGCGGTCGGCCAGCTCGATTTGATTTTCGGCAATGAGAGTGCCGAGTTGTCGGACGTTGTTTAGCCCGAGCGGAAACAAACAACGCGCTTGTCCGCCGGTTTTTGGATTACTGACCGCCGTCACACAACCGGCGGTAATTTTATTTTTGATTTCAAATTGGTAATTATTGAAAGTAAATTGACCGATCGTACAGTCGGCAAGTAGTTGCCCCGTGCAAGTGGTGTCGGTGCTGCAGTCTTTGATCAAAGGCGCGGTGGCGCGGATGGTGTCGGTATTGGCCGGAGAGCTATTAGCCGGTGTGCCGGCTTTGGTACCACAACCGGAGATGACTAAAATGATTGCGAACAAGGCGACAAAAAAACTAATTTTTTTCATAGTGGTTGGTGTTAAATTATAACAATGTTATTTTCTTTAATATACACCTTCTGGGGCAAATCGTCAAAAAGTGCGAAAGTGAGACACTGCGTAAATACAAAATCACCCGGGAAGGTGATCTGGTATTTGTCGCAATTACTGAACGAAGCTCGAACCTTTTTTGAACGAAGCTCCGACTGATTGTTCCGCCAAAGGCGGAGCAGAAAACTGAACGCTCGGGCGGGCAAAAAGGAAGGGGGTTGGGGGGAAGGAATTTTTGCCCGCCCTCGCTTTCCGAATCCGATTTTTCCGCCACCGCCGAATTTCGTGCCAGTGAAACTGGCGCGCCGCTAGGAAACTTCGGTTAAAGAATTATCCTTAATAATATAGCACCTATCGCAAATTTTTCTCAATGCCTCACGATGAGAAACGATGATAGCTGTTTTGCCAGAAAGATAATCAGCCAAAAAATCGATGACTTTTTGCTCTGTTGCAGAATCCAAATGAGAGGTTGGTTCGTCCAGTAATACTATTTCACGATTTAGTAAAACACCCCTAATAAGATTTATCCTCTGTTTCTGCCCGGCAGAAAGTTTAATTCCTTTTTCGCCAACGATTGCTTCTAACCCGTCTTCCAAGTTTCGCACCCAAGACAAAAGGTCGAGTTTATCAAAAATATCAAATATCGTTTTTTCTTCAATTTTTTGACCGAGAGTTATATTTTCTCGCAAAGAAATATTAAAAAGCTCTGTTTCTTGCGAGATCATGGTAATATGTTTTTGGAAAAATTTGCCATTCATTTTTTCATACGACTGGCCATCAATTAGACGTTCTCCCTTATCTGGTTTTAGAAAGTTTGTAAATAAGTTTAAGAATGTTGTTTTGCCTTCTCCTGATTTTCCAATAACACAAATTTTTTCTCCGCTCTTAATAACAAAATTAGGAATACTGATTTTCTTTTCGGTTCCAGGATGTTGAAAAAATACCTTACCAAACTTTATTTCTCCCCATTTTTGAATTTCTTTATCCTCAGTTACTAATTCACTTGGAGAAATAATTTTATCCAAGCTATTGATATACGCTTTCATTTCCATCAATGATTTGAAGTTTTCTGATAGACGTTCGATGTTGCCTCTTACTATGGTGTAGGCTGCGATAAATAGAATTAATACCGAAGCTGAAATGGTGCCCTTAGAAATTTGGAAGAGTAAAACTCCGATAGTAGATAAGAAAGCAAAGCTAAATAATGTATGCAAGAAAAACCATCTATTAGCATGAAAGTTTTGAAGTCTTTGAATTTGATCATAATTTTCATCGGTTTTGCGAAATAGTTTGTTTTCCACAAAAGAATAAATGCCCAACCTTTTTACAGTAAGAATGTTAGACATAAAGTCAGTATATGATTCCAACAGCGAAGCCCTTTTTTTATTTAGTTCATCCGCGATTGGCACCATCTTTCTCGAAAGAATTGTGCTTATTGTTATAAAGATAGTTAAAACAATCAGGTTAATAACGGCGATAAAAACCGATTCTCTAGCGGTAAAGTAGAAAAACAGGGTCATGTTTGAAATGCTTTTGGCAAAAGTCCAAAAAATATCAAACATTATAGGCGCTAAACCATCAGAAACCTTGTTTATGAGCGAGAGAATGTAGCCGGAATGATGATTAATTAAATCTTTTATTGGAAGTTTTTCTAAGGCCTTAAAATACTTCAAGCGTATATAATTCCCAAATTGTGGACCAAGGGCTTCGCCCCATTTCCTGATAGTCCATTGGAGAAATAACGAAGCTAAGTAAAAGATGACAACTAGACGGATAAGATTTTGGAAATCACTTGGAGTAAAAGAACTTCTAGTAAATTCCGCAAGCACTACGGGAACAAAAAATGTAGCTAAACCATCAAGAATTCCAGCGAGAAAAACAAGAGCAAATCTTGTTTTAAAGCGATCAAGGTTTTTATAGATAAATTTAAGTACGCTCATAGTGTTTATTCGCTAATCAGTTTTTCAGCAGTTACGCCAAGTGCTTTGGCGACCTTCTGAACCGTTAGCAGAGACGGGTTTCGCATTCCGCGCTCTAAACCACTGATATAACTTCGGTGTACACCTAAAATTTTTGCCACATCGCCTTGCGACAATTTCTTTTTCAGGCGTACTTCTCTTAACTTTTTGCCGAATTGTATAACTCCGTTTGTCATAAGGGAATTTATTTACTCTTGCAGATATTATAGCAATTGTTGTATGATTGGTCTATGGAGAGCAATTATGCTACAATACTAAAAGGGAGTAAAAATCTGTTGTGTGCGCACGGGTGGGTGGGGCAAACACAACTTTCTTATTGGCGGCG
>Ga0209211_10013603_pt1 | contig 10066 bp, 7 predicted proteins | sample RifGroA2_FD_183992 | JGI IMG/M metagenome (GOLD analysis project Ga0209211, IMG submission 183992) | Groundwater microbial communities from Rifle, Colorado, USA - Groundwater A2 (SPAdes) (version 2) | ecosystem: Environmental > Aquatic > Deep subsurface > Groundwater | place: Rifle, Colorado...
CAGGCGAGAGGGGTAATGATGCTATTTAAGCTGCTCCAGTGATTTTAAGAGATTCTTTGCCTTTTCTATATATTCCCTCGCCTTTTTATGCTCAGGCTCTATTTCAAGGACGATATTCCATTGTTCAATTGCCTGAGTTAATTTCTGCTCTCTAAAAAGTTTGAGCCCATTTTTATAGCTGTCTTCAGCCGTTTTCTTTAAACCCGCCCTGACCTTTTTCAGGTAATCTCCAACCTTTTCAAAATCAGGCTTGAGGCTTGAGAACATCCGTAAAGCATTTTTATACTCCCATTTCTCAAAATGTGCTACACCCAGCTTGTAATAGGAGAGGTTTAGATGTTTTGTTATCTCAGGGTTTTTAGGATATTTTTCTTTAGCCTTTAAAAACTCCTGAATAGCCCCTGCATAATCTCCATCCTCATATAGAGAGAGGGCAACACTAAGATAATCTTCTACCCCTGTGTCAGTCTCCCCTGACGGGGCAAGTAATCGTGACTTTGCGACGAATAGGTGCCATCCCTTAAGTTCCTCTATTGATAATTGGTAATCGGGTTTTATTCTGAGTGCTATAAGAAATTCTATGCGTGCCTTTGAAGGGTCACTCTTTTTTAGAGACAGCCCTTTTTGATAATGCTTTTCTGCCTCTATATCTGCCATTTCAGATAACCTCTTTAATCCCACTTTTGCTTCATCATTAGTCGGATCTATTGTAAGTGCTATCTTGAACTCCTCTATTGCACCTAAAATCTCCCCCTGCTGTTCAAGGCTTACTGCCTTTTTAAGATGCTCATCCAGAAATGGTTTAAAGGGATCTGCTATGGGAGGCGGTTTTGCTACATCCACAGCCGGTTTAGGTTTTACAGGCGGAGGGACACAGGCAAAAAACAGAATACAGAATACAGAATACAGAATACACAAAAACAAAATCTGATTGAAACCACAGATAGACACAGATAAACACAGATTTCTTTTTTTAGAACTAATCTGCGTTAATCTGCGTTCATCTGTGGTTAAATATTTTTTCCCTGTCAGTGAAAGGTTCATAACTGTTCTTTCTTAAATGTCTCCAATAGTTTTATAAAATCTTCAATCTTTTCACTATTAAAGACCATTGAACGGTTCAGAGAAAAGTTATTATAGAAAAATGGGTTGCCCCCCTTTATTACTGTGAAGGCACCCTCATATTGGTATTTCTTCAGTATTTCAATTGATGCATCATTAAAAGTTCCGAATGGATATGCAAGAAATGTCGGTTTGATTCCAAGCCTCTGTTCAATAATCTTTTGAGATTCCCCTATCTCTTTTTCAAGCCTCTGATTATAAGCTGTTTCAGATTCATTATCTTTGGTTTTAGTTAAATCGGGGTGTGTTCTGGAATGAGATTGAGCATCAATAACCCCCTCATTAATCATCTCCTTTATATCATCCCATGTAAGGGTTATTTTGCTTGGCTTAATTAAATCTGTATAGATAAAGAGTGTAGCCTTAAAGCCATATTTTTTCAAAATGGGTGCTGCGATGACCTTTGCATTCTTCCAGCCGTCATCAATTGTTATTACGATAGAATTTTTTGGAGGACGCCTCTTATAACTTACAAAGTCAAAGAATTCACGGAGGGTTATGACATTATAATTATTTTCCTTCAGGTATGCCATCTGCTTATCAAACATCTCTTCACTTACAACCATCTTATCTTTACTCTTGGATTTGCCGAACTGGTGATAACAGAGGATGGGTATTGTCAGATAGCCTTCAGGATAAAGGCCGCCGGGATTTAATGATTTGAGGGGGACTATGATTTCCTTATTTGGTGTAATCGGCTGATTCTGATTAAATTCTGAGATGATATAAGAGAGGTTTTTACTGCCGTAATATTTTTCTGATAGTGATTCGTAAGTATTTGAAGGGCTTGCAATAATTACTACATAGTCTTCTGATTTTCTCTCCTTACTTATTTCCTCAGGTGGTTTTTTCTCCTCTACTTTTGGAATGGGTGGTGGTTTTTTTTCTGGCTGAGGGACAACACCTGCACAGCCTGCTGAAAGGGAAAGAAAGATTATAAAAATTAGCCACAGATGAACACAGAAAAGACAGGATGTAAAATACTTAAAAATCTGTGTATATCTGCGTTTATCTGCGTCCAATGTTGTTTTTCTATTCCTTTGCCCAGTATCTCTCATATTCTTTAAGGAAAGAGAGGGTCTTTAAATCTTTTATCTTGTCTACGAATATAACTCCGTTCAGATGGTCTATCTCATGCTGGAGGACTACTGCAAGAAAACCATTTGCATCAATTGACACCTTCCTGCCGTTTCTATCAAGTGCATCTACTTTTATGGAAGTTGAACGCGGGACAACACCCCTGAAATCACCTACACTTAGACACCCCTCCCACCCTTCTGCCTTCTCCTCTGAATAGTATGAAATGACAGGGTTTATTAAAATTGTAAGGGGTATATTTGGTGCTTCAGTATATCTCATGCTGGAAGCAGATTCTATCACAATAATCTGTTTTGATTCATGAACCTGCGGTGCGGCAAGCCCTACACCCTCATATTCCCTCATGGTTAGAACCATATCATCCATCAATTTTTGCACAGACGGGCTTTTTATCTCTTCTACAGTTAATGCAGATGCCTTCTGCCTTAACACTGGATTTCCCACTCTGGCAACTTTAAGTATTGACATAGAAATCTCCTTTCAGCCAGGCACAAAGTTTACAATATAACTCCTTTCTTTGTGTCTTAGTGTCTTGGTGGCATAAACGGATATAATTATATTATATAAAAACAAAAAATCCTATGATAAAATATCGCCAGTTTTATGAAGCCCACGATTTTAATAATAGACGATGAAGTCCTTATAAGGGAAAACCTCAAAACAGTCTTCCTCATGGAAGGGTATGAAGTTGTCCTTGCAGGGAATGGAGAGGATGGTGTAAGTAAATTTGCCGATAGTGAACCTGATGTCGTCCTCCTTGATGTGAAGCTGCCAGACATAGATGGCAAAGAGGTATTGGAGAGGATAAAAAAGGTTGATGGCAATGCAGTTGTTCTTATTATCACTGGAATGCCGGGTTTTGAAGATGCCGTGGAGTTTATAAAATCAGGTGCGTATGACTATCTCCCGAAGCCCATGAATATAGAGGAGTTGAAGTTCCATGTGGAAAGGGCACTGGAATCTGCCCGCCTGAAAAAGAAGGTTGAGGATATTGAGAGGCAGGAGATAGAGAAATACGGTTTTGAAAGGATTATTGGCAAGAGTAAGGCAATAAAAGATGTATGCTCCCTTGCGTCAAAGGTTGCGGTGAGCAGCACAACCCCTGTCTTGATAACAGGGGAGAGCGGGACAGGAAAGGAGCTCCTTGCCCGTGCCATACACCTATCAAGCCCACGGAGTGACAAACCTTTTATTATTGTAAACTGCACCACATTGAGTGAAGAACTTCTTGAGAGCGACCTCTTTGGCCATGAAAAGGGTGCATTCACAGGTGCAATAAGAAAGAAGATAGGCAAGTTTGAGATAGCACAGACAGGCACAATATTTCTTGACGAGATTGGCGACCTCTATCCAAAATTACAGATGAAGCTCCTGAGGGTGTTGCAGGAGCATGAGATAGAGAGGGTCGGAGGCACATTCCCTATAAAGGTTGATGTGAGGATTATATCAGCCACAAATAAGGATTTGACTCTAATGATTAAGGATAGAGGATTCAGGGAAGACCTCTATTACAGATTAAATGTCGTAAACATTAAACTCCCTTTATTAAGGGAGAGGGGAGACGATATATTACTTCTTTCAAGGAGGTTCGTCGCAGAGTTCGGTGCAGAGTTTAAAAAGGAGGTAAAACTCTCTACTGAGGCTGAAAATGCCCTTATGGCATATCAATGGAAGGGGAATATCAGGGAACTGAGAAATGTAATTGAGAGGACAGTCCTTCTCTCAAATAAAAATATCATAGTGCCTGAGGATTTTCCCGAAGATATTTTATATGTTGATTCTAAACCAGTTGCCGAGCCGTCTGATAAGAAAAAGCCTTTTATGGAGGTAAAAGAGCTTGTCCCTTTAGAACAGCTTGATGAGATGTATATAGGTGCTGTGCTGGATAAAGTTGGGGGCAATAAAAGTGAAGCAGCAAGGATACTCGGCATTACAAGACAAAGACTTGCAAGGAAGGTAGACGACTAACCACTAACAACTTACAACACTGCTATAAATCCCAAGCAGAACAAAAAATAAAAATTTTTAACCACAGATGAACACAGATAAACACAGATTAGAAAGATTGACAAAATAAAAAACCTAAGAAAATTATTTTTTTCTGCCTTTTTTTATCTGTGTTCATCCGTGTTCATCTGTGGTTGGTTTATAATTTTCTATGCATCCAAAAAACTGTATTATTTTAATCCAGCCTGGTTTAATTCATAACACATAATTTTACAACCTATAAATCACCATTTTGTTCTCACCATATCCTAATCTCTTATAAATAAAGCATTTTTAAGAATTCCTTTCATTTGGCACGGTAATTGTAATTAAGTAAAGACAACTATTCAGTCATTTTTTACCTCCTCTCCCCGCATCTTTGATAGGTGTGGGGGCTGAATAGCTTAATAGTTTAAGGAGATTATATGGATACGAGTATTGAAAGTATTAAAGTTGAACATGAAGTAAACGGAGTCCATATCTCAACCAATTCTCTTTTGATAGTAAGCTTCCTTCTTGAGAATGAGAGGTATGGTGTAGATGCCAAGAAGGTAAAGGAGATAATAAAGGTAAAAAAGATTACCCCCATACCACAGGTCAGGGAATATATAGAAGGTATTGTAAATTTAAGGGGAGATATACTCCCTGTTATTGATTTAAGAAAGTTTTTTCACCTTCCTGTATTTGACGGCAGTGAAAAGAAGATACTCTTCATTGAATCAAATGGAAAGGTAACAGGCATTATAGTAGATGCAGTCTCTGAGGTAATAAGGCTCTCAACAGACAATATCCAGCCATCACCGCCAGCCATCAAAAAAATCAACACTGAATATATAAACGGCGTAGGTAACATATCCAACGGAATGGTAATACTCATTGATATAGATAAAATTGTAAAGGTGAAAAATTAATTATGATGAACATATCAGACCAGGAATTCAAGTTATTTCAAAACTTTGTATATGAGAAGGCAGGCATATTCCTCTCCGATATAAAAAAGAACCTTGTCCATAATAGATTACAGAAAAGATTAAGGACACTTAAATTGCAGAGTTTTAATGACTACTATAAATGCATAGTTCAAGACTCGGATGAGCTTAAAAACTTCATGGATGTAATTACCACACATGAGACCTCCTTCTTCAGGGATGCAAGACTCTTTGATACCTTCGCCACAAAAATATTACCTGAGATTTTAGAAAAAAAGGGGAATGGGGGGAAGATTCGCATCTGGAGTTCTGCATGTTCTACAGGAGAGGAGCCTTATTCAATAGCCATAGCTGCGTTGGAAGCGATTCCTGAGATAAAGAGGGTTGATGTAGCAATATATGCAAGTGATATAAGTGTTGAAAGCCTGAGTAAGGCTAAAGATGGCAGATATAAAGTTGATAAGCTTTCAAATGTTAAAGATGAAGTTATAGCAAAATATTTTACAAAGGTTAATAACAGGCAGAGTGAATCTGATGATATTTATACGGTTAATAATGAGGTTAAGAGGTTTGTTAAATTCATTCACCACAATCTTAAAGAGCCTTTTGAAGTGGATGGCATGGATATAATCTTTTGCAGGAATGTCCTCATATATTTTGATAAAGAGAGCAAACAGAGGGTGATGAATGAATTGACAAGATGTCTTATAAATGGCGGTTATCTGTTTCTTGGTGGTGCTGAAGGTCTGCAAGATACGCAGACAACTTATAAATATATAGCACCATCAATATATAAAAAAACTTAGTGCAAAGCATCGTCTTTGCCATTTTTAAAAGGAGGGATGATTATGAAGTGGTTAAGGGATTTAAAGGTCGGGACAAAACTGACAATCGTTGCGACTGTCCTGATGCTGTTTATTGGTGTAGTGGGTTATGTGGGTTTTAAGGGTGTTAAAGAGGTAAAGGGTCTTATGGAGGGTATCTACAATCAGAATTATGGGCCATCTGTCAATATTGCCAACTTAAAATCTAATATGAATGAGGTAAGGGTAGCCCTTCTGACAATGATGGCTGCAACTGATAAGGCAAAATTGGATGAGCAGAATGAGCATATTAAGGAGCTTAGAGAAGATATAGCGGCAAGATTGAACGAGTTAACCAAGTCCACATCAAATGAAAAGGTTAAGACACTCAAAGAGACGATAGAGGCTTTCAGAGATACCAGAGACAAGGAGGTCATACCATTAATCTATGAGGGGAAGGTTCAGGAGGCAAAGGCGATTGCTGCAGGTATTCAGGCGGAGAGATTTAAGAAGATTGTAAGCATCTCAAATGAGCTGGTAGACGAGGCAAAGAATGATGCAGAAAAGGCAATACAGAATGGAACTAATACATATGAAAACTCTAAAAATGTGCTGATAACTGTCATTGTATTTGCAATTCTAATCGGTGGTCTCCTGTCATTTGTTTTCGCATCAATGATAGCAAAACCAATCACACAGGTTGTCCACATGCTAAAGGACATAGCGGAGGGAGAAGGTGATTTAACAAAGAGGTTAGCAGTTAATTCAGCAGACGAGACAGGTGAGATGGCGAAGTGGTTCAATAAATTCATTGAGAGTATAGAGCAAATTGTATCACAGGTGAAGGGGATATCGGAGCAATTGGCATCGGCAGCAGAGGAGATATCATCAAATGCCCAGCATGTATCACAGGGAGCCCAGAATCAGAGTGCAAGCATAGAAGAGGTAAATGCCTCTATAACTGAAGTAGCAAAGAGCAGCACAGATACAAACATAGTGGCAAATGAGACAGTCAATATAGCAAATGAAGGAACTGAGGTAATGGCACAGAACTCGGAAGGGATGAAGCTCATCAACAGGAGTTCAGAGCAGATAAGTGAGATTATAAATGTAATAAGCGAAATCGCAGAACAGACGAATCTCTTGGCATTAAATGCAGCGATTGAGGCAGCAAGGGCAGGAGAGCATGGGATGGGTTTTGCGGTAGTTGCGGATGAGGTGAGGAAGCTTGCGGAGAGGTCAGCACAGGCGGCAAAGGAAATCACAAATCTGATTAAAGAGAGCACAAGGCAGGTAAAGGATGGGACAAAACTGGCAGAGGATGTGAGGGGTGCATTACAGAAGATAGTTGATGGAATAAAGAAGACTGCCAGTTCAATACAGAACATAGCCGCGGCAACAGAGGAGCAGTCGGCATCAATTGCCAATGTGGCAAGCATAACACAGGAGAATGCGAGTGCATCGGAAGAGATGGCATCTGCATCGGAGGAACTTGCATCACAGGCCATGTCATTAAAGAATCTGGTTGGACATTTCAGGGTAGGAGACAATGGCAGGGGAGTATTACAGCCTGAGATAGAGGTAGAAAGTCATCGCCATGCTCAGACTCCAGTTGTTCCAAGGGCAGCAGAGACAGGTGGACACCTCTTTGTAAAAGATAAGAGGCTTATATCAAGTGGGAAGAAATTAAGGGCAGTATAGTGCAAAAATTAAATTAGATTCTTCGCTTTGCTCAGAATGACACTTCTGTAATTTGTCATTCTGAACGGAGCGAAGCGGAGTGAAGAATCTCGGGGCACCCAAACGAAGTTTGGGTCGTGAAATTCCTATACATAAATATATGGATGACTTAATTAAAGAATTTCTTGATGAGGCAGGCGAGCATGTTGAGGGGATGAACAAAAATCTCCTGACACTGGAAGGCAGTATTGGAAAGGGTGTTGATAAGGATGTCATAAATACTATCTTCCGTTCAGCCCATAGCCTTAAAGGGGTCTCAGGGATGCTCGGTTTTATGGTGATCAGCAAACTGACCCATAAAATGGAAAATGTGATGGATAAACTCCGCTCAGGAGAATGGGGAATTACTACAGCCATTGTAGATACACTTTTTAAAGGACTTGACAAATTAGAGGCTCTGTTAAAGGGGATAAGGGAAGAGGGTAAAGAGGCTCTTGATATCTCTGATTATGTCAGTCAGATAGAGGGGATGCTCGGGCAGAAAGATAGCGGCAAAAAGCCCGCCGATGAAAAGAGCAATCTCAATATAAGCAAAGAACTTCTGTCCAATATTGATAAGGAAGAAGAGAAAAAGATTTTTGAAAAGTTAAAGGCGGGAGATGGGAATGTATATGAGATTACCATGAGATTAAACAGGGATTGCTTTGAGAGGGGCATAAGCCCTATAGATTTTTATAAGGATGTGGAGTCTCTGGGGCAGGTAATCTCTGTTGTCCCTCTTAATCTAAAGCCTCTCCCGATGGATATAAGCCTCATCAAGGAATATGATATTGAGATAGTCATTCTATTGTCCACAAATTATAACCCAAATTACATAATCTCATTTCTTGGAAGCGGCGAATTAAAAATCAATACTATAAGGGAGATTAGTGAAGAAAAGGTATTACCAATGGATAATTCAAAATATCTTCAGCCGTTTATAGACGGGACAGAGGAAGAGATAGAAAAGTTAAATGGGGAGATTCTAAAGCTTGAGAAGGGTGAAGACCTACAGGGGACATTTAATGAGATATTCAGGCTATGCCACAGGATAAAGGGCTCATCTGCGGCAATGGGATATAAGTCCATGAGCGAGGTTGCACATGATAGTGAGACCATATTGAGCAGATTGAGGGATAAAGAGTTATCTATAAATGGAGATGTAATAGATGCACTCCTTAAAGTTGCTGATTTCTTTCACAATAGTATTGAGAAAATAAAGGTTAATAAGGACTCTTTAATAGATATAGCAGAGATAAAGGGAAAGGTTGTCAGGTTTGTGAAGGATGAAAGGAAAAAAGGGGTGGAGATGGCAGTAGATATGCGTAAACCGATTCAATTAGAGGTAAATGAATACAACATGAGTGTCATCAGGGAGGCTATTGAAAAAGGGTATAAGCTTTTCAAGGTGAATGTATTTTTAAAAGAGAACACCCCCTTGGGCTTTGAAAGGGTTTTTCTTATAAAGAATAACCTTGATGAGATTGGCAGTGTAATTAGGTGCGAACCAGACCCTGAAGTTTATAAGCAAGATAATAGCGGAGATATCAGCCAATTTGCAGCATTAATCTCAACAGATAAAGATGACAAGATTATAAGAAAGGTGGTGGATATAGATATGGTTGAATCTATAAATATAGAGCCATACCTACCCCCCCATTCCCCCCCTTATAAAGGGGGGGAGAAAGAGGGGGTAGAAGGTGGAATGAGGAATGCGGAAGTTAAATCCAATGCCCAAAATCCGCAATCCGCAGTCCCAAATTCGGATAGGAGGGATACAGAGGGCACAGGAAGGAGACTCTCAGATGTAAGTCAGGTATCCCCTGGTGTTCAGAGCATAAGGGTGGACATATCAAGACTTGATAATCTCATGAATCTGACAGGTGAACTTGTCATATCAAAGGCAAGGATGGGACAGTTCGGTGTAAATTTTAAGGAGATATTTGACCACCAGAAGATATTTTCACTCCTTGACAATATAAATTCCAACTTAAGCAGGAGTAGTCTGGAACTCCAGAAATATAAAAAATCGACATCCGGAGATTTCTTTTCCGAAACTGCAAAAGGTATCTCTGACCTCTCTGACAAGCTTTCTCACGATATAGCAGGGCTTGAAATGGAGATAAGAAACCTTTACAGGAAGAGGACAATCCTCCTTGATTTTATGGAGGAAATTAACAGTCTCGGGAGGATTACATTCGGGATTCAGAACGGTGTGATGAAATCCCGGATGGTGGCAGTAGGCCAGCTATTCCACAGGTTTGAAAGAATTGTGAGGGACCTTGCGAAGGACAGGGGGAAGGAAATCAGGCTTGAGATTTCAGGTGAAGAGACTGAACTTGACAAGAAGGTCATTGATGAGCTTGGCGACCCCCTTACCCACATGGTCAGAAACTCAATTGACCACGG
>Ga0209211_10013604_pt1 | contig 10065 bp, 6 predicted proteins | sample RifGroA2_FD_183992 | JGI IMG/M metagenome (GOLD analysis project Ga0209211, IMG submission 183992) | Groundwater microbial communities from Rifle, Colorado, USA - Groundwater A2 (SPAdes) (version 2) | ecosystem: Environmental > Aquatic > Deep subsurface > Groundwater | place: Rifle, Colorado...
TTCGCTGCTGGTATATGATTGCCGGCACCCACATGGTCTTTGGGGCCACCGATGAGCACTCCGCCGCCATATACCACAGTAATCAGAGCAATCTGGCTGCCTACTAAAAACACGATGAAAACTTTTTTCAGTCTTAATGAAATCTCTGACTCATTTACTTTTGATAGGATTACTTGTGTAGTTGCCCCTGTCAGAACGGCATAGATTACGCTTAAAATAAATATCCAATAAATTGTGCTATTCAAAATAACAAAACCTGGAAAGTGCTTGAAGAGAAAGAAATAGATTTTTGCGGTGACAGATGAATGTAAAGAAATGGGAAAGACCAAGAATAATAGAGTAATTATTTTAACAGCTACAAACTTTTTATTTCTTTTTACTAAAAATAAGGACGCTAACGCATACAATGGCGCAATATACGTAAAAGGATAAATAAACGGCTGTTTGATATACTCTCTGGTAGATATTGCCCCTACACGCATCAAGCGAGATATATGGCGCGGATTGGCAGAGTGAACAAATGAGTTAAGGATGGCTAACTGCTCATTACCTGCCTTTGCCTCGCTTGACAGATTTGCTTCGAGAGACGGGTTGCCGGTCAAATAATAATAAATAGTTGGCACAATCCAAAAGGCATTGGCAAGAAGCATCAGTATAAATGATATTGATAAAAAAGCGATTTTATTCTTAAGCAGCGTCCTATCAAGATAGAAGTGAATTATTAAGTAAATAAAAACCGCAATAATTGTGAGATAAAAACACCGAGGATTCCCAAGGAGCATGACAGTACCCAATGATATTAATACAGGATATCTCCACAATAATTTATCACTGTTCAGTCCCCTGATAAGCGCGCCAAAGGTCAGAGAAAAACCAGATAATGATATGTACCACAAGGGAATAGCACTAATTTCAGGAGGAAGCATTGAAAAGATTGAAGCGATTATTCCACTCACTTTCGCATATTGCCCATTAAAAACAGATAGAAAGAGAAAATAGGTGCTCCAGCCAACCATTGCAGTGGGTATAACAAGCCATAACCTGTTAATTAACCAAAGTGGAATTGAAAACATATCTAACAAATAAATAAAAAAGTATGATGGGATGATAGTAGGAATAAGGTTCGGGAAGCCCATTCCTTCCATAATCCAGCTGGAACTTAAAATCTTTAAATAATGAGATGGGGTAAGAGGAAAGACAGTGTCTCCAATATTATAATATGTATCTGGAACTAAAAAATTAGGGTTCCACCATATTGCCACACTTAGCACAAGAGGGATAAAGAACGGCAACATCTCCCCTTGTAAGAAATCATTAATGTACTTTGTTTGCTTAATCTGGTTTAACATACAGAATATTGTCCGATGAAAAAATAGTTGCATGATTATCTTTATTCTTAAATAGAATAAAGTGTTCATTATTCATAACTGGTTCAAAATAATCTTTATAATTCTTCAAATTTGCGATATACATAGCGCTCACTTTTGCAGGTTCAAACCATCCTTTTACTGTTAAATAATCTTTATGCACCAAAATATACTTAATGCCGAAAATATTCATTATATTAACCGCATCCGCAATGTTATTTATCCTTAGATTTTCTTCTATATCTAATAACCAATTATATGGAGAAGATGGGTAGGTCAGTAAAGGTATGGGGGAAAGAAAATTCATTATCTCAGGACGGTCCCAATAAAACCACCATTTATAAGGGTAATAACCACCTGGTGAAAATGGCAGATTTAACAATCTTTCGCTCTTATTTTCCAATAAAGAAAGATAATCTCTTAACTCATAATATTCGTTCGGGATTTTCATGGAAGGAGCATGATTGGCATATATCATTTTGCCCCACCATATATTAACTTTTGGCGACCTTCCAATCAACAATCCGTTGCCGTAAATACCCCCAATAAATGCCAGCAAAACAGACACGAGAGAAACTTTAAGGGCTTTTTTGATTTTTACAGTGTATTGAGAAGCATCAATCCTTTCCAGCAGCGCCTGCGTAGTTATCCCTGTCAAAAGCCCATAGAAAATATTCAAGAAAAATATAAAAAAAAGCGGCGCCTTAAACATGGAAAAACCTGGTATGTATTTCCAAAGGAACAAATACAACTTGCTAAATACAAAGCTCCCTGCAGAAATTGATAGGGATAGAAAACAGATTGTAATTACAGCAATGGTCACTACCTTTGTATTTCGCACAAAAAGTAGGCATAGGAATGCATAGATAGGCATAATAAATAAAAGGGTTGAGATAAGGGGCATAGACAACAAGGGCGTTATACTGGCCATAGGATTATTTACAAATAACCGTAACACCCATATCGGATTTACCCAATCTCTGTAGTCGAACCAAAGGTTTAACCCTGTCTGATAAGATGGCAAAATATGAGAATACAGATGACTAAACATCTTACCTTGGGTAGAGAAAAACAGATAAGCGACAGGAAGCAAAATATAAGAAAGCGCTAAAATAGCGAGCAAAAGCGCCTTAGAAAGATATTTTACTTGTTCTATAGCAATTCGTCTTTCAAGGATGAGTGTAATAGATATATAGAGAAAAGCTACTATTATAGATAAATAAAAATACCGTGGATTAAATGTCAGCAGAATTACCCCAGCAACAAATAAAAAATAAGCGAAATAGGTAATTTTATCCCTGTTCATTATTTTAGCTATAATGCTCAGCGCAAGAGGAAAGCCAGATAGTGACATATATTGATATGGGTAAATATCTGAAAGCGGCGACAACATTGCAAAAATAGATGCGATTAATCCAGCGACTCTCGCATTTTTACCGGAAAATAATGTGAGGAAAAGATAGCTCGTGCTCCAGCCTACCATCGCAAGCGGTAAAACAACCCATAACCGATTAAGCGCCCATAGCGGTACACCTAATATTGACCCGAGATATACTACAAAAGTAGGCAACAGGTGAGCCCTATAATAAACATATTGTCCTAAATCAAAATCTGATTTCCATACATAAGTATAACCCGTTATGGCTTTAAGAGGGTCAAGAGGAAACTCCATGTCGCCATAATTTATGTATGTATCTGGAGTAAAAAACGCTGGATTCATCCAAACAGATATGCTGACAATCAGAGGAATAAAAAATATGGCAAGACTACTGACTTTTTTTACCATCCAATACAAATCCTTTATATTGTACAGTGATATTCCGCTATGACAAGATTTAGATAATCGTTCCCAACTTTAAGTTTAAAGCTGAATTTATCTTAACTTCCTGTACTTAGGAATAATCGTCATTATGTAAATCAATCTTACTATCTATGATTTTTTGATTGCTAAACTTAGAGAATATTGCATTGGATGCCATTCTAATCCCTACCTTAGCCAAACCATAGATATATCTACCATCTTCCATACTTCTACATTTCCTCACCAGATTTAAATATGTTTTTGGAGAAGTTACTTTATATGTAAAATAAGACTTATAGATTTTTGCAAGCCAATCTTGAAGTTCAGATAGTTTAAAACGTTCGGTCGGAAATCCGTTAGAGTAGACAATTGCGAGTCTTGAAAAATCAGTACCGCTGTAGGTAGGATCTATATATGGATCAAAATCAAGCAATTTTTTTGCTTTATAAACACTATATATTTTTGTGCCAGGTTGCGGTACTAAAAGATAAAATACAGCAAAATCAAGATTTAAAGTTTTTGCTTTATTCAACGTTTTAAGAAAATCTTCTTCTGTTTCATCTGGAAACCCTATTATAAAGGTAGCTGCTGTCCATAAACCAATTTTATTTGCATAATCAACAGTTGTTTGCAGTTTATCCCAATTATGCTGTTTACCACGACCGATCACTTTCAACGTATTTTCAGAACCTGATTCTATACCAAAGGTCAAACGGTAACAGCCTGATTTCTTCATCAAATCCAATATATCTGGAGATAATGCCCAATAACCAATTCCTGTTGGATTTGTCCATTTTATATCAATTTTCCTATTAATAATCTCTTGCGATATTTCTTTTAGCCTTTCTTTTGAAGTAGACATATTATCATCAACAAAATGTATTTCCCGAAAACCCATGGTTTTAACCATGCACTCTATTTCATCAACAACATTCTCAGCGCTTCTTGCTCTCCATGCAGTCCCCCATGATAGATTCACAGAACAAAAGCTACAATTTCTCGGACAACCGCGACTAGTTAAGATATTCCCAACAGGCTTCCTCATTAAAAATGTATTATTTTTATTAACCATCCTATGTGCTTCGTATTCCAATAGATGCCATGCGGGAAATGGCAAGTTATCTAAATCTTTAATAAATTCTCTATTGTTTTCTCTAATAACTATACCATTTTTTCTATGTAAAATGCCTTTAACACCCTCAAAAGGTTGTTTTTTTTCGAACCTTTCTACAATGTCTATTAAAGTATATTCTCCCTCTCCAATCACTGCACAATCAACGTTAGTATCTTTCATTATCAAATCAGGGAAGGTTGAAACGTGGGCACCTCCCAATATTGTAAGAATCTTATTATCATATTCTTTAACAATGCGGGCTATGTTAAGGGCATCTCGATAATACGATGTATACATACAAGTAATACCTACAACATCAGGCTTAAATTTTTCAATCTTTTCTTTTATCTCTATATCTGTTAAACCATAACGAACCCATTTATCAGAGATACCAGTATTTTTCAAATTTCCCATACAATCTAAAACACTAACTTCATACTTATGTTTTATAAGCATAGCTGCAAGATAAGCCAAGCCTACAAAAACACATTTAATTGGAGTACTAACATCACCTATCGGTTTAGTAATTGGTGGATAAACTAATAATACTCTCATAGTATTGTTCCTCCTAATCACACATTTGTCCATACGTAAACTACTACTGTCTAACTAAAAGGCGGTTGTAATTTACTTATCCATTCTCCGCCACGATTTAGGTACCAACCAGGCAGGAAAAAATATCCTCATAGCCTTTATTGCAGACCAAAAAAATCTGCCGCCGCTCATGTGATACAATATCATGCGAGGGCGCACATTAAATCTGAAAACTGCCTTTCTCCTCATAGCATCCACTTCTTCTCTTGTCATCCCCTTAGGAGCATATAAAACAGCGTCGAGGTCAAGTCTTGTAAAATCAAAATCTTTTGGAATCTCACCGCTTTTAATCAATTGATTTGTAGCATCAGAACCCGGCAATGGAGCAAAGGGCGTAAAAGACGCTCCCCATAGTTTCAATTTTAAGGCTACACTAATAGTCTCTGCTATATCGGCTTTTGTTTCTCCGGGATATCCTATAATGAAGTTGCCGGAAGGGCGGAAACCGTGCTTATTCAATAATTCAATCCCTCTATAGAGTTGTTCCTGCGTAAGGCTTTTCTCCATCAAATCACGAATTCTCGGAACCCCTGACTCTATCCCTACGCCAAACATACGTCCAAAATTTGCCTTTTTCATTAATTCAAGCATTTCATCATCCAATACACTCAATCGTATTCCCGTGCCAGCTATAAAATGAAAACTGTTGCCCTTGCTTATAACATAGCGGCAAAATTCTTTAACAAATTTACGATTAATGGGAAATCCTTCATCGCAAATATTAAACCGATTAACGTCATATTGTTTATGCAATAACATCATCTCTTCATAGATATGTTCTAAACTGCGATAACGGGCTGTTTTCCCAAGACGCATACAAAATTGACAATTAAATGGGCAACCACGGCTTGTATGAATAACAGCAGTGTTATCGCCTACGCCACGGGCAGAGAAATAGCGTTGTGGTTTGATAATGTCCCATGCAGGGAAACCAAATTCCTCTATTTTTTTATATTCAACCTTCTGACTCCATCGTATAACGCTGCCGTCCCTCCAAATAAGCCCCGGAGCACCATTGAGTCCACCCTTTCCATCAGTCAAATACGTCATCAGGTGTTGTAAGGGGATTTCACCCTCACCAACAACTCCATAATCCGCATTTTTCATATGATTAAGAGCCTGTTCGGGAATCGCAGTCGGGTGCGGACCTCCTATAATGGTTGTAACCTTGGGATTTTCCGCCTTTAAGCTGTCTAAAATCTCATTTACATATGGAACTGCTTGAGAAAAAACCTGAAACCCAACTATATTCGGTTTGGAATTGCGTATATAATCAAGAAGCTGCTTTCCATCCCAATTATTTATAATACAATCCTGAATATCAGGCTCATGCCCCAATTTGCGCAGTGTTGTCGCTAAATAGCCCAAACCAATTGGTGGATGCTCTTCTGCACCGGCAAGCCTTCGTTTTGGCGGGGCTACAAGTAGAAATTTCATAATTCTTTATCTCCTAAAAGCACTTTAAGAACCGTTGTATTAAGAGGGTGTTGAAAAACTCAAAAGCTGCCTTTGTGAGCGAAGCGAAGCAATCTCGTTCTTAAGCAAATCAAATAGATAGAGATTGCTTCGTCGCCAAAATTGCTCCTCGCAATGACGATTATGGACTTTTTCAGCAGCCTTTTAAGGTCAAAAGATTTACCCCATTAGAGAAAGCCACCGACTCCTGCTATCAATATACATAATTTCTTAGAGATGGTGACAGAAAGCCACCACCTTCTAATCGTTAGAAAACAATGTTCTCTAACGGGGTTTACTTATTTTTATCTAAAAAGCTTTTATACACCTGCTGGGCATTTGGATGGAGCATCGACATTTCACCCTTATGCACAGGGAATGATGCCCCGCATGAAGAATTTTTGCATTTGACTTCATTTACAAGATAATCAAGTTCAGTATGACATAAAGGGCAACAAGGGAAAGGCGCCTCTGCAATAGAATCAGACTGGCCTGGTTTATGCGCAATAATAACACCAAAGCTTCCAAACCTTTGTGTCAGCCATGGAGATATCTGAAAAATCTTCCATATATATTTCAAGATAGGATGGTATCTCGTATTTGGGTAGGCAATTACCCGGACACCAACATTAGTAAACTTTTTGAATAAACTGTGCAATTCTTTCCGTGAAAACATCTGTGACAGAGGCGCATAGTCATACCCATAGCTGATATAATCCTGTAGTTTTTGTTTCGTAAATTTTAATAAAAATATATACGAGCTTAAAAAATACCAATACTGATACCCCTTATGGTACAGCATAACCACAGCCTTACCTCCGGGACGAAGCACTCGGTATAGCTCATCAACACACTGTTGTGTTTTTGGAGTATGATGAAGAACGCCCCATGAGTAGACCAAATCAAACGACTCATCTGGAAAAGGCAGGCACTCTGCATCCCCTGAAACAACTCTGCCGTTTAGCTTACATGCCTTCAGCCCAACATTCGAGAGATATGCATTTTCCGGAGAATAGTCTAATCCAGTTACTCTGAGTCCGTGTCTTGCAAATGTCCGCAAGTCATTACCAGAACCGCAGCCAACTTCCAGAGAGACTAATGATGGCTGGAGAATTTCGGCAAATAGCTCTGAGAAATTAGTCTCATTACGATACCGCTCCTTGTCCGCCTTTTCCCAAAATTCCTGGCTAAACATATTGCTATTGTCTGCATTCTGTGCATAGGGAATGTTCTCTGTCCAAAACACAACATTTTTTTGTTTGACTCTATCCATCACTTTCCTCCATTATAATAAAGATTAACATTCTCCATAATCTCATTTCTTTTAGCCATACCAATAACAAACGAGTCAATAAACGATAGGGTTTTAGCAAATGAAATTGCCTTATCTGAATCATTTTTCAGTTTCCCTGCTCCAAAGAGCTTAATGCCTATAATACCTTTCCCAGCCTCGTGCAGACTTCTAAGCATATCCTGTGTTTTCGACTGAAGAAAATCAGACGGCTTAGGCGGCTCTACTAATTTAGAAACAGAAGGAAGGATGCTTTTAGGGATCAAAACCCTTGCAAGTTTCTTCGCTATTGGAATGCTCATCACATTAGATATTATATTCTCCTGATAAGAGTCCATATAATCCCCTGAAAAATTCAGCCTTGCCATAATTACATCAATATCTTTCATATTCTGGGCCGCTTCTATGGCTCCAATACCATGTGAAGAAAAACCTATAGCGCGCACATACCCCTTTTTCTTTGCCTCCATAAGCGCCTTCCATGCCCCTTTTCTTACCCTGAAATCGAAGGCGTTTCTAACTCCATGCAAAAGGAAAATGTCAATATAATCGGTTTGCAAAAGCCTTAAAGAATTTTCTATTTCAGCATGTATGTCTTTATAGTTTGATTTGTCTGTCTTTGATGATATTACTATGTTATTCCTCTTAACAGAATCCAAAGCCTTTCTTATATGCGGATATGTTTCATAGGTATAAGCAGTATCCCAAAGATTAACGCCTAACTCATAAGCATATAAAAGCAAAGCGCTGAGTTCTTGCACCGGCATACTGGAATGCAGGTTTATACCAGTAAAACTGGTAGTTCCTGTGCCAAAACCTATTTTGGAAACATTAATTCCTGTTTTGCCTAAAGTACAATATTGCATTTCATTATTTTTATTCTAATTAAGATTTTTGACCTCATAGCTTTTATTTTTATTGTAGCTATCTGTAATCCTGCTAAAAAACCATTTCACACCAACTACCACGGTCTTAGGGCTGTTAAACATATTATATGTTAACCACTGAAGCTTTTCACTGAAAGTAATCTTTTTCAAAGCCAGCATATCCAGTTCTTTTCTAAGCTCTATAACCTTTGGAGCAGCTACAATATCAGAATATATCCTCATTCCATGCTCTGCATGTTCATCTTTTTCTTTCTTTAATTCTCCATAATAATCATTAGATATAAGCCCTTTCTCAATGCAAAGTTCATAAACAGGAGTGCCTGGATAAGGTATCATGCAGCCAACCTGGAATCTGTATATTTTGTTGTAATTTTTAATAACAAACGCCCGCGTATCAAGCATTTCCTCGTAAGTTTCTGTTGGCGTCCCCAGAATGAATGTCCCCATTACCTTTATCCCAGCTTGATTTGTAATATCAATTGCCCTTTGATGGTCTTCCACGGTGATGCCTTTGCCCTTTATAAGCATCAGAACTCTCGGATTGCCGCTTTCAAAACCATAATCAATTTGCTCACAACCAGCCTTTTTCATCAACTGCAATAATGGCAAATCACCATGTTTAATTAAATTTGAACGCACCTGTACTTCCCATTTCACCTTTTTATTTAACCCCTTTTCAATCATCATTTCACACAACTCTCGCGTTTTATTTTTATTGACCATAAATGTATCGTCAGTAAAAAATAGCCATTTAATCTTATATTTTGATATCATTTCTTCCATTTCATGAGTCACATACTCCGCAGAGTGAAATCTAACCTCGCTCCTGGCAACAAAATTTACGCAACAAAAAATACACTTAAACGGGCATCCTCTTGATGCAGCAATAGTAGCCACGCCATTGGTGCTCATCCCCCTATAGATAAAATATCTCTTATTGTAGAAATCATTATTCAATAATTCCCTATCAGGATGGGGTATTGCATCAATATCTGATATAAGAAGCCTTGGAGGATTAACTCGAATATTATTCTCATGCTTAAATGCTATGCCGTTAATTGATGATAAAGAATCCACAGTCAACCTTCTTCCATTTTCTATATAACTATCTACCAACTCCGTAAATGTAACCTCGCCCTCACCAATTACAGCAATATCAAAACCTGCTCTTTTCAACGGCTCATCTGGGTTGACGGTGGCATGTGCACCGCCGAATACCTGCAATATATCTTTATTTAATGCACGTATTTTATTAGACATCTCATATATCTCAACAATATGAGAACTAAGGCTGGTAATACCAAGTATGTGTGGAGAAAAGGAAATAATAGCGCCTATTGGATCCTTAGTAGAGTTAATGTCAACCATTCTAATTTCATATCTATATTTGCCGTACTTTTTCAAATAGGCGCTTAAATATGTCAGATTCAATGGAGGATATGTTGGAACATCTATTGGATTAAACAAACATATTTTTATATCACTCATTTTCCCGCTCCGATTATAAATTTGACGGAACAATTATTAAGGGTCTCATAATACTAACTACATTCTTT
>Ga0209211_10013605_pt1 | contig 10065 bp, 13 predicted proteins | sample RifGroA2_FD_183992 | JGI IMG/M metagenome (GOLD analysis project Ga0209211, IMG submission 183992) | Groundwater microbial communities from Rifle, Colorado, USA - Groundwater A2 (SPAdes) (version 2) | ecosystem: Environmental > Aquatic > Deep subsurface > Groundwater | place: Rifle, Colorado...
TACCGTCATCACAGCAAGATGCGGTTGTTTCATGCGGTAGCTTGCTTTTGCCCGTTCGTAGAACTCCAGCAGAACGCGGTGCATTTTTTCAGTTGCACCTTTTTTTCTTGGCATTAAGCCCATACGGGCCAGAATAACCATTGCTAACTCTTCACTCGTGGGGTTCATACTTGATTCATGGTTTTGGAGAACGATCTTGTGTTGTTTGAATGTCCTCACCTCCGTGTTGTGCTGAATATTTATCCCTATATAATGTTATTGAAAATTTGCGCAGGGTTGAAAATCTCGCACTTCAGTGCGCAAATTTTCGATTCCAAAAATGTTCCCAGTAAAGTGCGAGCCCGTTAAAACCCCGTGCTAAAGCGCGGGGTTAGGGCGAGCATATCAATCGTTTGGGAACATTTTTGTTATTTAAACCTTTCCTCAAATCTCGACATGTGTCGTCAAAAAGCCAAAATGTTTTGAGCGAAGAGAGAAGGTTTTAGCACTACAATATTGCTAGGATATTTTGAGCAAAAATAAAAGATTTTTGTTTTGTTTTTGTTGTATTTCTGGAGTCTTGTAAACCAGCACAACATTTAAAAATCAGAGCTGACAAACTAAGGCTATCAATCTGAGGTGATCTTATTATGGCAGCACGAAAAGCACGAATAGCTGGTTCTTATAAAGAAGCATCCTCGACAGGGAGAGCTCAAAGACGTCTTGATGCCAGAGCTACAGACTTAGGGGATACTTTACGCGCACGAAAGGAATTGACTCCTGCAATGCGTATGGCAGGTCGTACCAAAGAACAAGGCGCTAAGAAACGGAATGTCACTCAATGGCGTTAATATAACTGATTTTGAGGTGTAATCTTATGGCAAAACAACGCGTTATCGGTAAAATACGACATGGCGGTCAGTCACGTACAGCTGAACGTCACGGAGCAATCAGAAAAGCAAAGGGCCTTTCTCCTGAAGTTCCTGCTGATGCAGTTCAAAGGATTGATTTCAAGAAACGTTCAAGTAAGCGCAATGTAACCGCTTAATTTTTTGTTTTTATTCTTTTTCTCATCCTTTTCCGCCATTATTCTTTTCTCTTTGCTTAAAACTTCTTAGCAGACTGCATTACAGCCCTGTTCTTTCATTCTTTTTCAAACTGAAGGATAAACCATGGCTGAAACAAGCTCTTTTTTGTCTCATGTTTTGAGTTTCTCAAAAATTCGGAATCATTCCGAATTTTGGTTTTTTCAAAAACCAAGAGATTCGTGCATGATCTCCAAACGTTTCTTTCCTGTATACAAAAATCGCCCAAAAGAAGACATCATCCCGACTTTTTCGCAAAAAGGAGTTTGAGGGGTCTTTACTGGAGAAGCTCCCTTCGAGAGTGGAAAGAGGGGCAAAGACGCAGAAAAGAGGGGGTTTGGGGTGGTTGTAGGGAATGATACCTGAAAGGGATACTGGTGGAGAAAAATGTGCTCTCTACTCCATCAATCCAACGCTCTGTTTTTCTTCGTTTCTAAGGCGTTCGAATATCTGGTATGCTTGCGGATGATCCTTGGCGAGTACCTCTTCTATTTTTATTCCGATGGGATCATCAAGGCCATACGTCCAAGACGTAAGAGCGGGGTAAAACTCGAGAACGGAATTTGTCCCTGCTTTCTTCGTTTTTTGAAAAAATATCGGCGGAATGATGTTTCGCTCATGCAGAACTTCGTGAAGAAGACAAAGCAAGTATTGAAGCATACCTCTCCGGTCTGGGAGAGCGGGAGTTCAGAACACCGCTTGGAAGAGTTGCTTATCAAACTGCCCGTGGTGGATTTAATGAAATTGCTTCTTTTAGGGTAGAAGATGAGAGGTTTGGAAGAAATGAATTTTTAGATGGTGTTGGTGTTGGCGACGCTACTGGAGACGGCCTTTCTGATGTGGCAGTAAGCTATGGCGGCAATACTGGGCGTGTCGCTGTTTTTGCACAACTTGGTGACGGGACTCTCGCGGTTGACCCGATTGCTTATCGAGTGACTGATATTCCAAATGCTGTTGAGCTTGGGGATGTAAACGGTGATGGCAAGGATGATGTGCTTGTTCAGCATGACAGTTTTATGACACTATCAGTTCTGACACAGAATGAACACGGTCTGCTCAACGAAGCGCAAAGATATGATTTTCCTTGGGGTCAGCACCTTAACGAACACGCCATGTCGCTCGGCGATTTGAATAGTGATGGCTGTACTGATGTTGCTATTGCAAACCATGCCGGGAATGATGAAGGATTAGTCGTCTTTTATCATGTTTAAACTAGTTTTTTTAAAATAGAAAATGTTGCATATGTACCTTTCTCTCACTTTTAAGCTTTGTCAGGCTTACATGTTCCTTTTGCACAGGTAAAGGTTAGGTCAAGCTTCTTTTCTTTATTCTGCAAGCGGAGAGCAAATCCTTTGGCAACATCGGCACCTTCAAGAGGTATATCAACCAGAACCTCTTCAACATCCTCAAGTTCAAATGTGCCAACTTCACCCCTTTCTACTAAACTCTCAGTGATTATTGGTTGTTGCAGTGCAATCCCTTTGGTGAGTGTCACTCTCTTTGAGGTGATAATTGCAGCGCTGTCAGAGAACTGGTTGTCCTCGAAATAGGATATATACGGATACCTCTGTTCAATGCGATAGTAAGGGATTGTGTATCCTTGTGTTCCTTTAACAACAGCAAAATGCAGGACTTCTTTTGTCCAGCCAGATTCCCGTGCATTCGCCGGCTGATCAGTTTGTTGCTTATCACTTGTCATCTCTTGTGGTGAGCTTTGCTTCGTCATCTTGATTGTCTCTGATGCCTTTGGTCTTTTTCGCACACTCTTCACCAAGCTACCGCTAAACTTTGCAGCGTGTTCTCTATACGACCCGCCAGGGGCCTCCATAATTTTCTCCATACATTGTGCATCTACGTTCCCTGTCTCTTCAAGGATGCGGTAACATAACTGTCTCTCATTTACTAGTCCAAAAAACCACTCTTTTCCTTCATGTCTGTCAAGATGTCGCATTATCGAATTGGAGGTTGGGCGAACTGTTTCCGGAACCGTTCTACAACCCCCTGCGTTAGGGATCTCTTCAAGAACAGAATCCTCTGGCTTATCATACAGACCGACAAGCACATCACCTTCTCCTCTCCCTATGAGATCCCCCCACCATGCCACTGCAAGTTTTTTGTTATCTGCACAGTTAGGGAATCTAGCTGTCTTTTTGTTTAGTTCATTCTCATCATACTCATCTGCAAGAAATCCAAACGCATGTCCCATTTCATGAGTGAGTACCGCGGGGCTCTTGAATGACTTCGTTCCCCGCGCGATAACTATTTCATGAGTACCCATATCAGTCTGGGCTTTCGGAGAATTTATAAAACAAAGCGTCGTTGTAACCTTACTATTGAGAGGGCAAAAATGTTCCTCATCTTTTGAGGCTTTTGTTACGCACCGAAAATAATTCTGGTCATTAAACGACATTTCTATCATTTCTTCATCACTATGATAAGGGTTAAATGAGGCGAACCAGAGATTGAAACGATTCCTATTGTCAGAGAATGGTTTCTTGGTAAAAAGTCCATTCTGCGGAAATGCGGGGTGCTGGAAGAAGTTGAGCATCTTGAGCACCATAAACCTTTGCTCTCTGAGGGAAAGATCATCAGGAGTTCTTGTCATAACAAAGACGAGGTTAATTCTTTTTTTGATTCTTCTGTCCGCGATATTAAAGCCCGGAACGAGTTCTTCAAGACCTTCACAGCTATCAGGTAGGATTGGTGAAGGCTTGTTCTCAGTACAAATACCCCCTTCACATTGTAAGCCCTGTTGGCAACTGCTTGTTGAGGTACAATAATCAAATAATTTTGAGGTATCACACATCCTTGTTCTGCCTATTCCTTCGATGCACCTTCCTGATTCACACTGCTCATCGCGTTTGCATGGCTCTGTTGGCTTCTTAAGCATATTTGCGCATCGTCCATAAAATGTTGAACTACCAGGCATATTAGTCTGTCCATGATATCCTAAATAAGTGGTCCAAACAGGAAGACAGATTCCTGATCGGCATTGAAAGTCCTTGTTACAGATATCATTAGGATCAAGAATCCCCTTCTCAGAGGGAAATGAACATTTATCCCACACACAACCCGGACCCACTAACTGGCACCTTTCGCAAGGATACCTTCTTGAGCAATCAGTTAATCTACAACTTGTGTAAAAACCCGACTTACATATTCCTTCCTGACAAAGGACATAGGGTGCAACGTAATTTCCCTCACAATCCCGATCAGTCACGCATTGGTTCCCTATTGTATTAGGCATAATCAGTCCTGTTTCATAAGGTATACATGCCCCTTCCTGACAGATGAGGTTACTGGGGGGGCCTTGAGACTGAGGCTCCCTACAATCCTGATCAGTCATACATTGTCCTGCACCAGGTATAACTCTCCTTGGGTTTGACGGCCATTCACTACACACACCATCTTGACACGCCAACCCGAAAAGGCATTGGCTGTCCATCTCACATGCCGCGCCTGCGGGCAAGAGAGGCACATGTTCACATTTATTTGTATCAGGATTACAGATCATTCTGCCTTGACAATCAGTATCTGTTACGCATGAGCCATCACTCCCATAGCGAACGCATAGATGTTCTCCCCCGCACATAGAACTTACAGGACATTCAGCATCACTGAGGCAACTATCTACCTCCCCAACATGAGGCGGAGCCGGTCGTTCCGGTATTGCTTCACAACCACCTGCCTCATTACAAAAATATCCTTCTGGGCATTGACCGTCCCGTTCACAAGTCACACAACGCCCACCATCACATAGGGGGTACTCTAATTTACAATCATTTTCAGTCAGGCATGCACCGCAAATCCCCCTAAAACAGTTGAAATCAAGATCGCAATCACTGTCTGCTCTGCATTGCTGTAATTCACGTTCTGCCATGCCAGTGACTTGTAAGCTATCAACTTTTATATTCTGATTAATAAGACTTACAACAAATAAGATTGCCATAATAATAATAAAGTAGGTGGCTCTTTTTTTCATAAATGAAATAAATGGAACTGTTTTTATAAATTTTTTCTGTTTTTCTGCTGTGTTGTCATATCCTTCACTTTTTCCCGTCTTTTTATTCTATTTTGCCAGAATCTCGTAACGATGCGCTCACTTTCCTACGCTTCTTTCGTCATTTTCCCAAAATTTTTTTTCAAATCAGTTTGAGGGGTCTTTACTGGAGAAGCCCCTGGACATGATAAAACTGACCAGAAAAGCAGAGATGACGATAAGTTGACTTAATCTAAACATAGATACACTTAAATATCTAAACATACATACACTTAGATATGGTGACCAAAACCATTACCATTACAGAAGATGCCTATAGAATTTTGAAATCTTGGAAGCAAGGAAGCGAAAGCTTTAGTGAGACCATACGTCGTAAAGGGAAACGGAGACCCCTGAGCGACTTTTACGGAATCCTGAGCAAAGAAAGCGGAGAACGGTTTGAACGGGCGATTATGGATATGCGCGAAAAACGGAATATACTCCACCAAGAAAAGCGAGTCAAACTTAAACAAGCCATAAAAGAGCATTATCATGACCTGTCTTGAAACGAGTTTTCTTATTGACCTTTTTCGCGGTAAGGAAAAAGTAAATAAGCTTATGGATGAACTCAACAAACACGAAGAGCAACTTACGGTTGCAGCTCCCACTATTATGGAATTGTGGTCAGGTGCACTGCTCGCAATTCATTCTGAACGTGAAAAGGCAAAAATCAATGAACTTCTTCAATTTACAGATGTTCTTACTCTCGATGAAAAAAGTGCAAAAATAGCTGCAGAAATTGAGTATGATTTAGAACAAAAAGGGCAGATCATTCAACTTGAAGATATTCAGATTGCAGCGATCGCCAAAGCACATGGCGAACAATTAATTACTCGCGACGAACATTTTGCAAGAATTCCCGGGTTGCGGGTGTTGAAGTATTAACGTACTATTCAAATATTAACTATCATCCTTTTCTCTTCTGATCTCTGACAACTATTACAATTCGTCTCTGGACAGGATGAGGGGGTTACCTGATGTTTTGCACCCCATGTTTTCATTGCAACAACAAGACCATTCAATTCACCGCCTTTCTCAGTCAAGAGATATTCCACTTTCAAAGGATGTTGTTGAAGAACGGTTCTCTGGAGTAATCCTTCATGTTCCATTTGCCGAAGCCGTATTGAAAGAATCTTATTCGTTGGTTTTTTCACTGCTTTTTTCAATTGATTAAAACTGGATTGGGGGTGGTGGTAGAGCTCCTGCAGGATCAAGAAGGTCCATTTCTTTCCCAATAAGGTATTGACTTCATGCAATCCGCATCCCATGTGTATCAGAAATGATACCTTAATTTTAAATATTGTGAAGTTTATAGCCTCTCAGACCACATAAAAGACTGTATTCGGAGGTGTGAGATGGACAATTCCAAAAAAGTCGAATGGATTCTTCGCATCGGCATTGCCGGTGAATTTCTCGGCCATGGCGTTTTTGCCTTGCAAGTCAAGCAGAGTTGGCTGAGTTATTTTAGTGTGGTGGGCATCTCGCCTGAAACTGGTGCAGTGCTTCTCCCACTCATTGGTATTGCTGATCTTGCCGTAGCCTTCTTGATGCTGGTGAAACCTTTGAGAGCTGTGCTGGTTTGGGCAACGTTTTGGGGCTTTTTGACTGCACTCATACGACCTTTAAACGGTGAACCGATCTGGGACTTTGTCGAGCGCTGGGCAAACTGGGCTGCACCGCTGGCGTTGCTGTATTTGAGAGGCATTCCAACACGTGTGAAACAGTGGTTTGAGTGAGTCTTCGTTTGAGTAAGCCTTTGTGCTATCCCATTTTTAGTTAACATTGTAGATCCTGCCTTTGGCGAGGTCTATGTACAAACTGAGTTTTGAGAAGCGGATTTGGATTGTGAAGCAAGTTCCGAATGGTATGCCCATCAATAAAGTGGCTCTGGCGCAGAAAGTAAGCCGGATTACTGTTTATAAGATTATGGAAGTCCATAAAGAGTATAGTTTGGATGGTCTGAAAGATCATAAAACTGGCCGTTCAGAGACGGTGTTGAACCAATGCTGGAATCATCATTCTTGATTTGCGTCAACGTTTTGGTTATGGCGTATGCTGTATTGAGCATCTGCTCAAACTCAAGGGTTTTTCTATTAATCATAGGCAAATAGAAAAATTGCTTGTCAGGAATGGTCTTGTCATTCCTAACGTTAAGAAACAAAAGCTATAATGACTGATCATGGAAGCACCTATTATGCCAATCACCCAAACGCGATCCAAGAAAACACTGAATTTCGCAAAACACTTGATCTCCCTGGCATCAAACACTGTCTTGCTCGAATCAACAGGCCGCAAACAAACGGCAAAATAGAACGCTTTTTCCTAACCTACAAAACAGAATTTCTTACCGGCAGTTTCTCCTGTCTAAAAGACTATATAAAACACTACAACGAAGAAAGACCGCACATGAGCCTTGCACTACAAAACCCCGCTTCAAGTGTGGACTGAACTAGCGTCACGTTAACCAGTTACGTGATGTTAACAAGTTTCGGGATAACAGACAACGAGAAAAACACCCATAAGAACAATATTTAAAAAGATACTATGGCTTAATTATGCCATGATACGTCGAGCGCAGGTAAGCCCCTTCATGATTATTGGCTTGCTCCTGTTCTTTTTCTTTGTCATCATTTTGTCTAATCAAGACGCTGTTGTTCAACGTGCCCAACGACCTCAAGAATTATCTTCTGCTTCTGATGTCAGAATCTATGTAGAATCCTGTTTGCAGAAGACCGCTCAAGAAGCCCTTCTTGAAAATGGGCGGCAGGGTGGTTATTTTCTCCTTCCAGAATATGCAACCACTAATCTTACTGAAAACGTCCCCTATTACAAAGAAGGCGGCGTACTACTCATTCCAACTGACCAAACCATCGCTGGTGAGGTGGGAAAATATGTTGATGCACTGCTTGATATCTGTCTTGGTGATTTTGAACCATTTAGAAAACAAGGGCAGGAGATCAGTTTTCAACCGCCACAAACAGCAGCACTTCTGACACGCGATGGTACCCTGCAACTTGTCACGACGCTTTCGGTCAGCATCACCAAAAAAGAGAAAACGACCACGCTTCAGGAGTTTACTGTGGATGTTGATGTCACCCAATCTTATGAAAATCTCCATCTTGCACGAACAATTGTTGAAACAATGGAAGGGAGCGACGTATGCGTAACCTGTTTTGCAGAGCAGGCACAGCAGGCAAAAGTGTTTGTTGGTATTCTGCCCAATTCAAATCAAACAACACTCTTTGAGCTGAGAGATGACAATTATACTTTCGACAATAAACCCTATTATCTACGATTCGGTGTGAAACATGAATAAAACCAAAAGTGTAGTATTATCCATTTTTGTTTTGTTATTTTTGCTATTTGTATTTCCCCTTTTTCATGCGCAAGAACTTCAAACGCTTACTGAACAACAAATCAAGGACATCCACTCCCAAAAACCAGAAGATATTGATTTTGCCAAACTAAGTCCTCAAGAAATAGCACAGTTAACCACGGTACAAAAACAAGGGGTGACTGCAGAACAAATCAAAGACCATCTCGAAAAAATTGACGATCTAAGCAAGTTTAAGAATGCCCAAACAGCATTGCAATTACATTTTGGAACAACGGTCAAAAGTCTTGGGCAAGGAGCAAAAATTACAGGAACTATTCTCCAAGCGACAACCGGTGCTGGCGAGAGCATAGAACTCTCGAGTAAACAAGGATGGGAACTTACCCTTACTGATAAAGGTGAGATTCTGGTAACACGTCCCCACGTCATTAACAGAAATCAAATTGCGAACACCGACGCATTTACCCTCACTGAGAATGTTGACCTTGTGCTTGAAGACGGAACAACGATCAAGCAAATCAAAAATATCAGCTTTAAACAAGGCAAAGCGTATGTTAAAAAAGGAAAAGAAGCAACAGTTGACGCCTATCACCTCTATGCGAAAGAGAATGAGGTTACCCTCTACTTTAATGAACTTCCTGAATCGCAAGAAAACTATTTCAGCATCCTTCCAGAAGGCATTTCCATCGGCACAACAGAAAGCGGCCTTGTTCACGTCGATCCCCAACCCGGAAATAAATTATTTGCCATGGTAAAAAGAAACTATGCCACTCTACCACCCTCACTTGTTCCTGACGATCGAGACACCCTTTCAATCCAAGTTTCTGATGGTGATGGTTTACAGGTAACTTCGCGTGAGGAAAGCGGGTTTACTCCTTTAATCACCCATCAGGATAAAAATGGCGCCGTACAAATAAGAACCGGAAGAATGGCCTTTCATCTTGAGTATGGAAAGATACTCGTGTCTCAGTCAAAACCCCTGCCTTTTGATAAACCGCTTGAAGAAATACCATCCAGCGTCGCTTTTGAACTGACTCAAGGCGCCACAACCTTGCGCACCAGCTCATCTAATCGTTTTGTCCTTTTACGCAGTGATACGGAAATAGCAGGCACCAATATGGGTTTGCGGGTGAGTAATTCAATTGACGTAAACAGCATGAAAACACGGGAAGATCTGCAGTTCAAATATCCCGCACTCACTTTTGCAATAAAAGATGTCGATGCCGAAATACAACAAATAGAAACAGCCCTGCAGGAGATCGCAGAAGGAAAACTGGAAGCTCTTCTTACTCTTGGATTAGTTCCGCGGTTGGAGCATCTTAAAACAATTAAGATTCAGAAGGTGAGCAGTAATCTGGTGCAGTTTATTGATGAATGGCTGGAGCAGAATACCGAACGGGCTAAAAAAATAACTGGGTTTGTATTTGATGGAGACTTTAATGCTGCTGCGGGGGGCGGGGAAGAGACAGGGAAATTTGTTTTTGGAGAACGACTGGTTGATGCCTCAACTCTTCTTGAACACCCAATACGGGGGCGAACGCCATCCCAGATTGTTGATCATGAATACGCCCACCTTCTTGATAATTATATCATCCGGGATGAAGAGCACTACCCGCGCGAGATACGGG
>Ga0209211_10013609_pt1 | contig 10063 bp, 6 predicted proteins | sample RifGroA2_FD_183992 | JGI IMG/M metagenome (GOLD analysis project Ga0209211, IMG submission 183992) | Groundwater microbial communities from Rifle, Colorado, USA - Groundwater A2 (SPAdes) (version 2) | ecosystem: Environmental > Aquatic > Deep subsurface > Groundwater | place: Rifle, Colorado...
GCATTGACTACCCGGCTGTTTTCGCAAGACTTTGGAAGGAAAACAAGCCTGCAACGCTAAAGCTTTTGGAGTCAGTCGGAAGCGAATACCCTTCCATGAATGGAGCCGATGGCTTCATCAAAGAGTTTCTAGCGCAGGTTTGGCTTATCAGCATGACCCCGCGGCCAATAATTTCTGCTTTCGGAAAACGGTTTGGCGTTCCCGCTGAGCGGATTATGGCCACTGACGTTTCTGTTGTTGACGGGAACATCCTGGGCCTTTCAAATGGAGTTAAAAGCATAGTTCAAGGAAAACGCAAGCAAGAACTTTTGCAAAAGCTTTTAGGGGATTTTCCCGGCCTTCCAATTGCAATAGGCGATTCGTCAGGCGATTGGGAAATGCTGCGCTTTTCAAATGACCAGGGCGGTCTTGCGATTGCTTTTTTGCCAAATCAAGGCCTTTTGAGGAAAGTCCTCTCACTTGAAAATGCGGTTGTGTTTTGCGAGGCTGATTTCACGGCTCTTTCTCGTGTGGTGCGCGAGTTTGACGGCAGGACGGCTTCAATTTCACCCTCAAAAAACATTTGCACCGTGGAACAGTGCGTTGAAAAATTCGATGAACTTTCGGCAACCATTTCAAAAGAACGGGAAAAACAAGAACAATTTTACGGCCCGTTGGGAGAGCAGCTTTTTGAGAAATTGACGGGTGCTTAGAATGATTGGGATTGTCGACTACGGCGGAGGGAATTTGGGTAGCGTTAGCAATGCCCTGAATTTTTTGGGCGTCGAATTCCTGTCTTCAAGCAAAAAAATTGAATTGGACGGCTGTTCTGCGTTGGTTTTTCCCGGCGTCTGTTCTTTCGGCTTTGCAATGCAAAAGGTTGATGAACTGGGCTTGAGGGATTTCTTGCGCGATTGGATTTCAAGCGGAAAGAATTTTCTGGGCATTTGCGTCGGCATGCAGGTTTTGCTTGAAGCGAGTGCTGAGTCTCCTGGCGCGGAGGGGCTGGGCGTCCTGAAAGGAAAATGCGTAAAGTTCAGAAATCTAGGTGTGAAAGTGCCTCAGGTTGGCTGGAATTCCGTTGAAAGCAGCGTATTTCCCTCAGGGTTTGCTTATTTCGTCAATTCCTACTACTGCAAACCTATGGGCAGCGCCGAAAAGGCCGTTGCGGCAAAAACTGAATACGGCGTGGAGTTTGCCTCCGCATTGAAATTCAAGAATTGTTTTGCCACGCAGTTTCACTTGGAGAAAAGCGGGGTCTACGGCCTTGATTTGCTTAGGGATTGGTTGAAATGCTTGCGAAAAGAATAATCCCGTGCCTTGACGTGAAGGAAGGGGCGGTTGTCAAAGGAACGAAGTTCCAGGACCTGAAACGGGTTTCCAATCCCGTAGCGTTAGCTTCAAAATATTATGACGAAGGGGCTGACGAGATAGTTTTTCTCGACATTGCCGCGTCTCGCGAAAATCGGAAGACCGTTTTCAACCTTGTCCGGGAAACGGCGCGTAAAGTTTTTGTTCCGCTGACTGTCGGGGGCGGGATAGTTTCCCTCGGTGATTTTTCAGATGCGCTTCAGAATGGCGCGGACAAGGTTTCGATAAACACCACTGCAGTCCGCGAGCCGCAGCTGATTTCAAAGGCAGCAGACCGGTTCGGTTCCCAGTGCGTTGTAGTGTCTATTGACGCTAAAAAAACTCCTGGCGGCTATCGTGTTTTCGTGAGCGGCGGAAGCAAAGAGACTCCGCTTGGTGCAGTGGAGTGGGCGGTAAAATGCCAGGATTTGGGCGCAGGAGAAATTTTGCTTACCTCTATAGATGCAGACGGCACGAAAAAGGGTTTCAACTCGGGCCTTACTAGGGAAATTTCCGAAAAACTTTCCATTCCCGTAATCGCATCAGGAGGGGCAGGCAGCATGCAAGATTTTTTCGAGGTTTTGTCCAGCGGCAAGGCTGATGCGGCGTTGGGCGCTTCGGTTTTTCACTATGGTGAGTTTAGCGTGAGTGAACTAAAGCAATTTTTGGATGAAAAAGGCATTTTGGTGAGAATATGATTATTCCGTGTATTGATTTGTTGGATGGCAAGGCGGTCCAGCTGAAGCAAGGAAAGGAAAAAATCCTTGAGGTTGAAGACGTTTTCGGCATTGCCGGACGTTTTTCCTGCGCTGGCGATTTGGCAATCGTGGATTTGAACGCTGCATTCGGAAAAGGGAATAACGATTTGCTTGTAGAACAGCTGTGCGCCTCCTACGATTGTAGGGTTGGCGGGGGAATTAGGACTTCACAAAAAGCCGAGCAGGTATTATCGTGGGGGGCAAAAAAAATAGTTATCGGCACTGCCGCTTCCAAGGACTTCCTTTCAGCTTTGCCACGGAAAAAAACCATAGTTGCCATAGATTCTTCACGCGGTAAAGTCGTGGCGAACGCATGGCGTGAAAGCACTGGCGTTCCAACCATTGATTTTGCGTTGGATTTGCAAGACTATTGCTCCGGCTTTCTTTACACTGGGGTGGATGTTGAAGGTATGATGGGCGGTTTTGACCTTGATTTTGCAAAATCTTTGCGCGAATTGTTGGATGGTGAGTTGGTCGTAGCCGGCGGCATTTCAGAGATTGAGCAAGTTTCCAATTTGGATGCTGCAGGAATTGATTGCCAAGTGGGTATGGCTGTTTATTCCGGCAAACTTTCAATCGAAGATTGTTTTGCAAGTTGCGTTAACTTCGAAAAAAGAGGCGGGCTTGTGCCAACCGTCGTCCTGGACCCTGATGGCAGAGTTCTCTCTTTGCTTTATTCTAATTACGCGTCTCTGAAAGAGGCTTTGAAAACCGGCGATGGAATTTACTTTTCAAACTCCCGCCAAAAAACCTGGAGAAAGGGAGAGACTTCCGGAAACACCCAAACGCTTTTGCGGGCCTATTCGGATTGCGATAGGGATGCCTTGGTTTTTGTGGTAGAACAAAAAAATGGTGCTTGCCACACTGGCGAATACTCGTGTTTCAACAACTATGGCTTTAGTCTGCAAGATTTGGAGAAAACTATTGCCGAGCGGATATCCGTCCCCTCGCCGAAATCTTATACTTCTCTAGTTTCGACAACTCCTGCGCTTTTGGAGGAGAAAATCATGGAGGAAGCGCAGGAAGTTATTGATTTCACTGACCAAACCAACTTGAAGCGTGAAGTTGCGGATTTGACTTACTTCCTGACGATAAAACTCGCAAAAAACGGGTTGAAATGGGATGACGTTTTCAAGGAATTGCAAGCTAGGAGCAAGTAAAACTGTGAAAATAAATAACCGATGCACCTGATACTTTGAGGTAATGACATGACTTCTGACCTTTCACCGCCGCGAGGCTCTCGCGACTTTCTCCCGCAAGAGAAAATACTGCGCGACAAGATGGAAAGCTTACTGCGCAATGTGTTCGAACGCTACGGCTTCAATCCGCTTGAAACTCCTGCGTTGGAGAACTACGAAGTGCTTTCCTCGAAATACGCTGGCGGTGAGGAGATACTCAAGGAAACTTACTCGCTGGAAGACCAAGGCAAGCGCAAGCTTGGTTTGCGCTATGATTTGACCGTGCCTCTTGCACGCGTGTTCGCAGGGCAAAAACTTGCGTTGCCTTTCAAGCGCTATCAAATCGCAAGCGTCTGGCGCGACGGTCCCATCAAAGCAGGACGCTATCGCGAATTCACCCAGTGCGATGTTGACGTTGTTGGCGTTGCTTCCCCAAAGCAGGAAGCGGAGCTAATGGCCTTGGCGAACGACGTGTTCAGGGCTTTAGGAATCAAGGCGTTCGTCAAAGTCAACAGTAGGAAATTGTTGAACGGCTTAATCGATTTTGCGGGAGTCCCTCCACAAAAAGTTATTCAAACCATACTTGAATTAGACAAGTTCGAAAAAATAGGGGCGCAAGGCGTTTTGGCTGAATTGACGAAAATCTTGGGCGAGTCTAAGGCGAAAGGCGTTATCGAGCTTTTTGCAGAAGCGGAGAAGGAAAAGAGCTTGCGCGTTTTGCAGGGAATGGCTTTGAATGAAGAAGGCAAAGCCGGCCTGGCGGAATTGCAGGAATTGTTTTCGTCCCTCGAAGATTTTGGCGTGCCGAAGGGTTTCGTCATGTTTTCACCTTCCCTTGCCCGCGGGCTGAATTATTACACTGGCATTGTTTTCGAGGCTTTCCTGGCCGAAGAGGAAGAGAGCGGCATCCGCTCTTCAATTGCCGCAGGAGGGCGTTACGACGAGATGATAGGCAAGTTTGCAGGCTCGAAAGACCGCATTCCTGCGGTTGGCATAAGCTTTGGCTTTGATGTTATTGCGGAAGTGCTGAAAAGCAAGCAGGAAACTGCCGGAACTGCGGCACAAAAGTCGATTGCCCGGGTTTTAGTGATTCCGTTCGGGAATTATGCTTATGCCCTTCGCACTGCCCAGGAGTTGCGCTCTCGCGGCGTTCAGTGCCTGATTGACTTGGAAGGCAAGGGCGTTTCGAAAAACCTGGATTTTGCGAACAAGCAGGGCATTCCTTTTGTCGTTTTCTGCGGCGAGCAGGAGGAAAAGGCCGGGAAAATAAAACTGCGGGATATGCAGAGCGGCAAGGAAGACTTGGTTTCGCTGGCAAGTGCACTGGCCAAACTAGGCTGAAACCAAACCTAGAGGGGGTTTTTTAAGGCACGAAAAAGCTTTAAACGAGGTTTCTGTTATTCCCTTAGCCAAATCGTTAGTTTAAGGGGGCGTTGCCATGAAAAAAATCTTTGCAGTACTGGTTTTAGTTGCTTTAGTCAGCTTGGTTTTGGCGAATGCCGGCGATACGAACGGCGGAAGGACGAAGAAAATTATTGGCGAGGGAGACGTTAATTCTTTTATTGCTAAGGGCTGCGTGCAAAAGCCCCTTGATTTGAGGACGGCTTTCGCGCTCGACTGCCCTTCTGATGCAGATTTGGGTGGTTTGAATGCGTATGCTGACGTTCGCGTTTTCGCTTTTGACTTGAATGCCGACAAGCAGGTTAAGGCGGATTTAGTTTGGGGCAATTACACGGGCAGCGGAAGGAGCGTGGCTGTTGTTGATACGGGCATTGCCTATTCCCACGCAGAGCTTGCTTCAAGCTATTTGGGCGGAACGGATTTGGTGAACAACGATGCAGACCCGTTTGATGACAATTCGCACGGCACTCACGTGGCTGGAATCATAACCGCCGATGGAGTTAGTGCGAATGCAAAGGGCGTTGCGCCCAATGCTGGCGTTTATGCAGTGAAAGTGCTCGATGCGAGTGGCAGCGGCGCTTTGAGTACGGTAATCGCTGGAATTTACTGGGCTGCGGACAATACCGCTGCTGACGTTATCAGTTTGAGCTTGGGAACTTCCAGCGTTTGGAAGCAGGGCAACTGTGATTCAGCTTACCCGGCAATGACTGACGCTGTTAATTATGCCGTGGGCAAAGGAAAGGTTGTGGTTGTTGCAGCAGGAAACAGTCCGGGCGGCGTTTCACTGCCAGGCTGCATCAGTTCGACGGTCGTTGTTGGCGCTGTGGATAAGAAGGACAAGATCGCCTCGTTTTCCGGAAGGGGTTTTGCGCTAAAGAACCACGGGATTGTGGCGCCGGGAGTTGGCATTTATTCCTCGATTCCATCTAGCTATGCTTCGTACAGCGGAACTTCCATGGCAACTCCATTAGTCTCAGGCGTAATCGCGTTGATGAAGCAAAAGAACCCTGCGTTGACCGTGGCGCAAATAAAAGGCATCCTGTTCAGCACTGGCAAAGACCTTGGGAGCGCAAGGTGCGACACGACTTACGGCTGCGGCAGGGTTGACGCGCAAGCTGCAGTCCAAGCATCTTGAGGTTGAAATGGGCATTAGGCCGCTTTCCAGCTTTTCTTTTTCCCTCTATTCACAAATGTTTTAAATCGCCTCAGCCCAAATTGTATTCTCATTGTTTGAGGCCGAGTGTTAAGGATGAAAGGGTGTTTACGGATTCAATAGCCTCGTTTTCCCCCAGCCTTTGCTTTTCCCATTTCAACCTGAAAACCGTTTTAATTCCTTAATAGTAATCTCTACAATGTCGTGAAAAGCATGGTTTACAACGCAAAAGCAATTGAAGAGTCCGTCTTGCTTAAATGGAAGCTTGAAGGCACTTATGACGCCGTAAAGCAAAAATTTGCGGGAAAGCCCAAATTCTATTTCATCGACGGCCCGCCCTACGCAACGGGCTATATTCACATGGGCACTTCCCTCAACAAAGTCCTGAAAGACTCTTACATCCGTTTTATGCGCATGCAAGGCCATGACGTTTGGGACCAGCCTGGCTACGACTGCCACGGCACGCCAATCGAAGTTAAAACGGAAAAGAAGTTCGGCTTCAAGAACAAGAAGGACATCGTGCAGTTCGGCGTGGGCAAGTTTATTGGCGAGTGCAGGAATTTCGCCACTGAATACCTTGACGTTATGAACGGCCAGTTCGCCAATTTGGGCGTGTGGATGGACTGGAAAAATCCTTACCTCACGCTTTCCAATTCCTACGTTGAAGGAATTTGGTTCACTTTCAAGAAAGCTTTCGACAAGGGGCTCGTGTACAAGGGCGAGTATCCCGTGCACGTGTGCACGCGCTGCGAGACTGTCGTCGCCTTTAACGAAGTCGAGCATAAGACTGTTAAAGACCCCGCTGTTTTCGTGAAATTTAAAATGCGCGACAGGAAGAATGAATTCCTCGTTGTCTACACGACAACGCCTTGGACTTTGCCCTCCAACCTAGCCATAATGGTCCACCCTGATTTCGACTACGCACGCGTTCTCGTGGGCGGCGAGGAAAACGGGGAAGTTTTGATTATTGCAAAAGATTTAGTGGCGAAAGTTTTGGGTGAGGGCAGGAAATTCGAAATCCTCGAAACCTTCAAAGGAAAGGCATTGGAAGGCATGCGCTACGAGCATCCTTTCGCCGACATGGTGCCTTTGCTTCAAAAGCTTTCTTCGGAAAACAAGAAGGTTTTCACGGTAATCCTCTCGCCGAGATTTGTTTCAATCGAAGAGGGAACTGGGCTGGTGCATACTGCCCCAGGCCACGGCCGCGAGGACTTTACTGTTGGAGTGGAGAATAGCCTTCCAGTTGCATGCCCGATGGGTTTGGATGGGATTTTCCGCAGTGAGGCCGGCGCGTGGATTCAAGGAAAGTACGCCAAGCAGGCGGACAAGATAATCCTTGAACTATTGACTGAGCGCAGCGCATTGTTCAAGCTTGAAACGGTTACGCACGAATATCCGAAATGCTGGCGTTGCGATACTTCCCTATTGCTTTTGAACGTTCCCCAATGGTTCATACGCATCGATTCGCTCATGCAGAAGCTCAAGGACGAGAACCAGAAAGTCAATTGGGTTCCGGATTGGGCGAGCGAACGGTTTTCCGACTGGCTGGAAAACTTGCGCGACTGGCCGGTCACGCGCCAGAGGTATTGGGGCGCGCCTGCTCCGGTTTGGGAGTGCGGCAAGTGCGGCAGCGTTGAAGTTGTCGGAACAGTCGAGGAAATGCGCAAGAAAAGCGGTTTTTCCCGCGAGATAGATTTGCACTTGCCTGAAATTGACGAGGTTAAATGGAAGCACGACAACTGTGGCGGCGAGTTCAAGCGCATTGCCGACGTTTTGGACGTGTGGTTTGATTCTGGTGTCGCTTCATGGGTTTCCCTCGGCTACCCCGCGCGCAAGGATTTGTTTGAACAACTGTGGCCCTGCGATTTGCAAATAGAAGGCGTGGACCAGATTCGCGGCTGGTGGAATTCCCAGCTCATAACGTCAATGATAACTTTCGACCGCGCGCCGTTCAAGAACATTATTTTCCACGGCTTTTTCCTTGACGCTCACGGCGTGAAGATGAGCAAGAGCCTGGGCAATATCATTGCCCCGGAGGAAATAATCGAAAAATACGGCCGTGATGCCCTTCGCTTGTACTTCCTTGCGCACGACCCTTCAGAGGACTTCAGTTTCAAGTGGGATGATGTCGAGCAAGTTTCTCGTTTCGTCAACGTTTTCTGGAATACTTTTGTTTTCGTGCAGACCTACGCGCCCAAACGTTCTGTTGAGGAAAAGAAATTGGATTTTGCTTCCCTTGAGCCCGAGGACAAGTGGCTCTTAAGCAAGTTGCAGAACGCGTTGAAAACCCAGGAGTCCGGCAAGCAGTACAAGCTGTACGAAACAGTTGTTGCACTGAGGGATTTTGTGCTTAACGATTTCTCGCGAACTTACATCAAGCTCATTCGCGACCGCGTCTCGCCCTCGGCTTCAGGCAAAGGCAAGGAGAGCGCACAACTGGTCTTGCGAATGGTCATGGGGCAGGCGGTGAAAGCCTTTGCTCCCTTTACCCCATTTGTTTGCGAGGAAATATTTGCCGAATTTTCATCGGATGGCGAGAGCGTGCACGGTTGCGATTATCCCAAGGCCCACGGGGCGTGGGTTGACGATGATTTGGAAAAGCAAATGCTCGTTGCTCTGGAAGTGGCTGAAACCGCCAGCGCCCTCAGGCAGGAAGTGGGCGTGAGGCTCAGGTGGCCCGTGTTGAGCGTGGGCGTTAGCGCATCAAAGCCCGAAAACAAGCTGCTGGTCGAAAAAACAGTTTCAAACCTCAACGGGATTTTGAAGTCAGGGCTTAATGCCAAGGCCGTAGTGCATTCGGAGTTGGGCGGCGACAAGGTCGTGAAGAAAGAATTTTCTTTCGGTACTGTTTTCCTTGACTCGCGCGAAACGCCTGAACTCGCCGAAGAAAGGCTCATGCGCGAGGTCTCGCGCAGCATTCAGGAAGCCCGCAAGCAGGCTGGCAAGGAAGTTTACCAGAAGGTCGTGGTTTTCATTGATTGCGAGAAAGGGCTTTTTGAAAAGTGGAAGAAGCACCTTGAGCACGAGACGACCAGCGAATTGCAGCTGAAAAAGCTGGATTCGGAAAAGAAGGTGGAATTGGGCGGCCACACCGTGAAAATCTCCCTTTAAAATCCGCCCCTGCCCTAATGGTTTTTGCGTTTTAAGGTGTTGATTTTGGCTTTGGAAAACAAGAAGAACGAAAAATTTTCCGAATGGTACTTGGAAGTCGTCCAGAAAGCCAAGCTCATGGACTATTCTCCAATCCAAGGCTGCATGGTCATTCGCGAAGACGCCTATTTTGTTTGGGAGAACGTGCACGATTACCTAGACCCTCTCTTCAAGGCAGATGGCGTGAAAAACTCCTATTACCCCCTCCTGATTCCGGAATCGCTTTTGAAACAGGAATCGCAGCACTTCGCAGGCTTCGTGCCTGAAGTGGCCTGGGTGACCCAAGGCGGGAACGAAGAGTTGGGCGAGCGCCTTGCATTGCGTCCTACGAGCGAAACGATAATGTACACAATGTTCGCCAAATGGATTTCTTCCCACCGCGACTTGCCGTTCAAGATAAACCAGTGGTGCAACGTCATACGCTGGGACACCAAGACGCTCAAGCCTTTCCTTCGTACTCGCGAGTTCCTCTGGCAGGAAGGCCACACTGTGCATACCACAGAGAAGGATGCGAGCGACCAGGCGCTGCGCGCCTTGAATTGGTACGCGCAATTGTGCCAGGATGTTCTGGCGATTCCCGTAATGCAGGGCTTCAAGAGCGAGGCTGAAAAATTCCCCGGCGCGCTTTACACTACCACGATTGAAACGCTCATGCCTGACGGCAAGGCCTTGCAGATGGGCACTTCCCACAACCTCGGCCAGAATTTTGCGAAAATGTTCGACTTGAAGTTCAAGAGCGCTGAAGAAAAGGAAGAGTATGCATGGCAGACTTCGTGGGGTGTTTCCACCCGTTTGATAGGCGCTGCCGTAATGGCGCACGGCGACGACCGTGGCCTCGTATGGCCCCCGAAAATCGCGCCAGTGCAAATAGCGATTGTCCCGATTTACTACAAGGCTGATGAAAAGAGCATGGCCATGATAAGCGCCACGAAAATCGCGGAAAAACTCCGCGAAAAAGGCTTGCGTGTTGTAATTGACGATTCAGACCGCACTCCCGGATTTAAGTTCAACGAGTGGGAGTTGAAAGGCGTGCCGATACGCATTGAAATAGGGTTGCGCGACTTGGCGCAGCTTGGCGTAACCATGGCTCGCAG
>Ga0209211_10013610_pt1 | contig 10062 bp, 8 predicted proteins | sample RifGroA2_FD_183992 | JGI IMG/M metagenome (GOLD analysis project Ga0209211, IMG submission 183992) | Groundwater microbial communities from Rifle, Colorado, USA - Groundwater A2 (SPAdes) (version 2) | ecosystem: Environmental > Aquatic > Deep subsurface > Groundwater | place: Rifle, Colorado...
TTGGTTCACTGTTCCGGAGAAATCAGACCCTAACTTTAGAAAACTGATTGGCAACGTCGAGAGACAGGCTAAGAATACGCCCATTCAAGGTTCTTCCGCGGACATAACAAAGCTCGCCTTAGTTGCTATCTATGATAAAATTAAAGAAGATAAACTCGAAGCCTATATCATCCACACCGTCCATGATGAGATAGTCGTTGAAGCGAAAGATGATATCGCTGACAAGGTACGGGAAATAGTTGAGTTTGAGATGATACGTTCGGGGAAAGCGTTACTTAAGAAAGTTCCCGTTGAAGTTGATGCTAAGATTTCTTCCGTTTGGGAGCATTAAATATGGTTGTTTGTCAAAGATGTGGTCGTCGACCGGCTGTAATTCAATCCCAACAAATAGGTCCTGACGGTCGTCCTATCTTCGTGAATCTCTGCGAAATTTGCTTTCAAGAGATTCGAGATGAAGCATCAAAAACCTCATTTCTCGACCGCTACGGACGGGATCTTACCGTTTTAGCCAAAGAGGATAAGCTTGACCCGGTTATTGGACGTCGGGCCGAGATAGAACGCGTTATTCACATTTTATCAAGAAGAACTAAAAATAATCCGGTGCTTATCGGGGATCCGGGGGTTGGTAAGACAGCTATCGTTGAAGGTTTAGCGCAGCGGATAGTTTCCGGTAAGGTTCCCGAAACGCTTTCCGGTAAACGTGTTGTTCAAATAGATCTGCCTTTAATGTTGGCGGGTTCATCTCACCGTGGAGAATTTGAACAGAGGCTAAAAAAGACGATTGACGAAGTTATCAATAATCGCGGTCAAATAATTCTTTTTATTGATGAGCTTCATACTATCGTTGGAGCCGGGGCGGCCGAAGGGGCGATTGACGCGGCGAATATGCTAAAGCCGGCTCTGGCTCGTGGGGAGCTACAAGCGATTGGGGCGACGACTCTTGATGAATACCGTCAGTATGTTGAGAAGGATCCGGCTCTTGAGAGAAGATTTCAACCCATCGTTGTTAAAGAACCGAGTGTCGAAGACACAATAGAAATTCTAAAGGGCTTGCGTCCTAAATACGAGAAACATCATCAGGTAAAAATTGATGATGAGGCACTACTGGCCTCTGTTGAGTTTTCCGATCGTTACGTTGCGGATAGATTCCTGCCGGACAAAGCCATAGATCTTATTGACGAAGCTTCCGCGAAAGTCCGGCTCGCCGCCGTTAAGGAACCGGAAAATCTTCGTCAGGTTGAAGAAGAACTAAAGCTGTTAAAAAAAGATCTTGCGAAAAGCCGAAGCGAGGAACGTGAGAAAAAAGAAAAGCGTATCAATGAGCTGGAAAAGATTAAAAGTGAAATCACAGAGTTATGGCTTCGGACGAAGCTAGAAGACTGCCCAATCGTCGGAAAAAATGATATTGCGTCAATCGTTTCGGAAATGACAGGCATCCCCCTCGTTGACCTTTCCGAAGAGGAGCAGAGTAAACTCAAGAATCTTGAAGAGAGGATTCATCAGCGAATTGTTAATCAAGAGGAAGCGGTAAAAGTCGTTTCAGAGGCAATCCGTCGGGCCAGAGCCGGGCTTAAAGATCCTCATCGGCCGGTTGGTTCATTTATTTTTCTAGGTCCGACCGGAGTCGGTAAGACGGAACTGACAAAGGCGCTGGCTGAGGTTCTTTATGGATCAGAAGATCTCATGGTTCGCGTTGATATGAGTGAGTATATGGAAAAACATACCGTCAGTAGGTTGATTGGCGCTCCGCCCGGGTACATCGGATTTGAGCGTGGCGGCCAACTGACCGAGATAGTACGCCGTAAGCCTTTTAGCATTATTCTTCTTGATGAGATCGAAAAGGCTCACCCTGAAGTTTTTAACATTCTTCTTCAAATAATGGAGGACGGTCGGCTCACCGACGGACGCGGTCGTACCGTTGATTTTAAAAACACGATAGTAATAATGACTTCGAACGTTGGCAGCGCTTTAATTCACCGGTACTCTATCGGTTTTGGCAGTCAACAAAAGGAAGAATCAATATCTGAGAACGAAAGGTTCACGAGATTAAAAGATAAAGTTATGCAGTCTCTTCAGGAAACTTTTAGACCGGAATTTCTAAACAGGGTTGACGAGATTGTTGTTTTTCACAGTCTTACTAAAAACCAAATTCGTCTTATCGTAGAAAGAATGGTAAAAAAGACAGTGACACTTCTTTCAGGGAGGGGCATTGCCATGAACGTTACGGATAAAGCCAAAGATTGGTTTACTCAACACGGATATGACCCGGATTTTGGAGCACGGCCGATGCGTCGGCTCATTCAAAAAGAGCTCGATAACGTTATCTCCGACGAGATAATCTCGGGTAATTTGAAGGAAGGGGATAAGATCTTAGTTGACGTAGATAAAAGTAAAATCAGGGTCAGAAAAGTTGCTAAGTAGGCACGTATCTTGTATAGTTACTAACTGTGAGCATTGACGAGAAAGTACTAAAACAGGTAAAGGTTGGCCAAAATTTGAAGATTTCTTATCGTATTCACGAGGGTGGTAAAACGAGAACCCAGCCATACGACGGGACCGTGATCGCGATGAAGGGGAGCGGTATATCTCGCACTTTCACGGTTCGTCACGCCGGAGTTGATAATATCGGAGTTGAGCGAATTTTCCCACTGTACAGCCCTAATATTGAAAAAGTTGAAATAATTTCCAAGGGAAAATACCGACGGGCTAAACTCTATTACATTCGTCGTCTATCTTCCAAAGCGGTACGAAAACTGGAAAAGGAGTAGTTGAGTACAAAGGCTTCCGTGGTCGGAAAACGCGGCGAAGATGTTGCCGTTGATTTTTTAAAGAAGCGGGGTTATAAGATCCTTTTTCGTAACTGGAGAACTCTACGTTGGGGAGAGGTTGACATAATTGCTATCGATAAAAGCGATTTGGTTTTTGTCGAGGTGAAGACGCGTACGACTCTTTACTCCGGGGAACCACTCGAGGCCGTCGATTATTATAAATTGAGGACATTGAAAAGAGCGGCGCTGTTTTTTAAGCAGCAGTATCCGAAGACACCGGCGGCGCTAAGAATCGATGTTGTTTCTGTACTTTTAGTTAATAACTCATCAGTTGAACACTTCAGGAGCGTTTATGAAGATACGCTCAATTAAAAATTTCGATTTATCCCACAAAAGAATTTTGTTGCGCGCGGACCTTGATGTACCTCTGTTGCATTCTAAAGGGGGAACCGCTCAGCCTTCACGTGCCGGTATTTTTAATATCAGTGTTGAGGATGATTTCCGTTTAGTGAGGATGCAACCCACTTTCGATTTACTATTATCAAAGCAGGCTAAAATCGTTGTCGTTGGTCATTTAGGGCGACCGGGAGGAAGGATTGTAGAGGAGGAACGTGTCGCACCTGTGGTTGAGTGGTTCTCAAAGCGTTATAAGAGTGTTAAATACGTGAAGACGATTGTGGGGATGGATGCCCGTCAGTCTGTTTTAGCTCTAGGCGATGGGGAAATATTGTTTTTAGAGAACTTAAGATTCGATTCTGGAGAGGAGGCAAATCGTGAGAGTTTCGCTAAGGAATTATCGACATACGGACAAATTTTCGTCAACGAATGTTTTTCTGCGTCTCATCGTGCTGACGCCTCATTTGTCGGTATTCCGCAGTTTCTTCCGTCATACGCAGGGTTAAACTTGGAAACTGAAGTAGAAAATCTTTCTCAAGTAATTTCACATTCTCGAAGACCTCTAGTCGTTATTATTGGAGGCGCTAAATTAGAGACAAAAATACCAGTGATCGATAAGTTTTTATCCATTGCCGATAAAGTTCTCGTCACGGGAAAGGTTGGTGTTGAAATAGAAAAGTTGCCTCATTATCACGTCCCCAAACTAATACATTCTATCGGAGAACCGGATATCTTTCCTGAGGAGCTAGATAGATTTTCGTCTCTTATCTCTATCGCCGGGACAATTGTTTGGAACGGTCCGGCAGGGGATGTTAGTCAGGGTTATGTTGAAGGTACTAAAAGGTTGGGAGAGATGATTGTTTCTTCGAACGCCAAAACAATTGTTGGCGGCGGGGATACCTGCGCGGTTCTTAATAAATTCGGCTTAAGAGGTAAATTTTCTTTTGTTTCTACCGGTGGCGGGGCGATGCTGGACTTCCTAGCCGGGGAGGAGCTCCCCGGTCTTAAGCCTCTGATTATTGCCTGATACTACATCCTTTGCTAAGATCTATTAGTTAAAAACTTTATTGGGGCCGTAGCTCAGTGGTAGAGCACTCGCCTTTTAAGCGAGGTGTCGAGAGTTCGATCCTCTCCGGCCTCACCACCGGTTTTTAATCTGTTACGTATTATTCTCGTAGTCGTTGGCCTAAATCCCTGATGGAAACTAAAGAATATCTTCTTCAAAGACTTATATCTTTAAAAAATAAATCTCCTGCTGTACCTGTGTCTCAAAAAGTAACGGATTATATTTACCACTGCTTAATGTTTAAGAAGTTCCGTAAATATTCGGTGACTAGCGAATATCAGAAACATATTAATTCTGCTGTCGAGAGTTGTGTTTCTAGGAATGAACCGATTAAGATTTCTTTCGTTTTCGGTGGGTATAAACTTTGGCGGCTTGAAGAAGCTCCGGAAGCGGACTGGGCTGAACTTTTCAGCTTAATTTATTTTACGAATTGGTTAAAGCCGATTACGGATGTTTACCCGCCCGGCGTTTGGTTCGATTTTTTCTCTGATGATGCCATTCTTGAGACAATGAATAATGTTCCTAAAGCTGATACGGGGAGATACATTGAAAGTTTTAGTAAGCTTCTTGAATTTATTAAAGGCTATGTTCCGGAAAACCTTTCGTTTACTCTTAACCGCGTCGGAGATCAGTACGTAACTTATGAAGAATTTCAAAAGGACTTGGATAATTCTATTGAGCAAGTTAGAAGTAATCTCGGTGGAAAAATGCCGGTTCTAACACCGGAACAGATCGCGGCCATTGACCTTAATGTGAAAGTTACTCCGGATCATGAAGATGATCCTTATTGGCGGGAGAAAGTACAATTGATTCATGATGGGTATTCCCGTGTCTCTAAGCGAAGACCTTATTACCGTGCGACCGATAAAATTATGGTTGTCAATAAGTCGATTAAAGATTCCTTAGCTGTAGGCACAACGAAGAACTCTATCGTTAAATTTTGGATAGGCGCCGGGGTGCTCGAAAAAGTTCCTGACGGTTTTGTTGATCATATTTTTTCACCTAAGCGGCTGGAAACGATGCAGTTAGTCAAGCAAGACATTTCAATTCCAGAATTGGAAGGAAAAAATTTTCAAAGGGTCAAAATCATGCGAGACCTAGAGTAAGAAGGAGACTCCTTGTAAAGGAGTCTCCCTTATAACTTTAATTTTGATTTAGCCCTGCCGTTTATTTTATTAATTGTCCTCATCATAATTTTCCGTGAATCCTTAACCGTACTCCGGAAATACCTCGTCGAGAACATGGCCACTCAGACGGAGAAGAAACAAACGATCTCGGTTATAGGTAGGCTTCTTAAAACTGATATCTCGGTGATTAACCAGCAGCAGATCGGTTCCCTCCATGGAAGGATTTTCCGCTCGATTCAGGGGTTAATCAGGATTATAAAGCTGGCTTTTTTAGAATTTCTGCCGGCTCTATCGAGCGGTGTGGGCGCCGTTATCATTGCTTTATCTCAAAAGCCATTACTCGCTTCCGTGATGATGCTCGTTATCCCGACCGGTATCTTCATTATTATCAAGCAGATATCTTCTCAAAAAGGAGTGCGTCTTGCTCTACTTAGGGGCAAGGAGAAAATAGACGGTGCGGTTGTAGAAATGTTGGGGGGTATCGAAACAGTCCGGGTACTAAATACGGCCGAAACAGAGCTTAAAAAAATTGAGGGCATCGCCGAAGATTTAAGAAGAAAGGAAATAAGACATCATATCTTCATGGCTTTCTTCGATTCGGGAAAGTATCTCAACGAAGGTTTTTTCCACATATTGGTTATAAGTCTGTCAATTTTGCTTTCCGCACAAGGATTTATAACTAGAGGTGACATCCTCGTTTACTCGATTCTGTATTTAAGTATCACCGGGCCATTGCGGGAAATCCACCGAATTCTTGACGAAGCTCACGAAAGTTCTATTTCCGTAAATGACCTTTACGAACTTCTTAGTGAGCCGGTTGATGAGTCTTTCGCCGTTGGGAAACGGGGTAATAATCAATTGGTCATAGCCGGTAATGTAATCCAGGCCAAGGACTTATCATTTTCCTATGCTAACGACGCGGCGAAACTACTGAGTAACGTAAGCTTTAATATCAAAAGCGGTGAGAAAATCGGGATTGTTGGAGTCTCAGGTTGCGGCAAAACAACCTTGATAAAAATATTGCTGAAATTGGTCCACGGTTACGGCGGGGAGATATCTATTTTCGGGAAGAATATTAAAGATATTACCAGAGAGGAGATAGCAGAGAAAGTGGCTTATGTACCGCAAAAGCCTTATATATTCTCGGGAACAATTGGGGAGAACATAACTTACGGGTGTTCTAGAACGGAAATATCTGGAAATGAGGTCGTTGAAGCCGCCAAACGAGCAAGTATTTATAACGAGATAGTGGGAGTGCTCGGAGGGTTTGAAGGGAAAGTTAGCGAAAACGGTAATAATCTTAGCGGCGGACAAAGGCAACGTTTAGCCATAGCTCGACTTATACTTAGTTCTCCTGACCTTTTCATATTCGATGAAGCAACGTCCGCATTAGATAACACTAATGAGAATATCATTCAAGGAAATATCAATAGTTTATTTGGAGATAAAACCATGATAACAATCGCGCACAGACTGACAACGCTTCGAAACAGTGATTGTATTTTTGTTCTCGATAAAGGGGAAATTATTCAAGAGGGTACGTTTAGCCATCTTTCCGCTAAAGCCGGCCAATTTCAAGAGTTTTTAAATCAGGGAAAATATAATTGAGAAGACGTGGCCCGGTAAGAAGCTACTATAAGTAAGCTCTAATCAGCACTGTTATCGCTTAACTTTTAGGTCGGTTTTGTCTTCAGCTAGTTTGTAAAGCCACTCTAGAGGGTTCGTTTCTCTTATTTTCTTAGCGAGTTTTTTTGCCGATTTAGTCTTAATAAAACTTCCGTTGAATTTATGCCAGATCATTCTGTTTTTCTCGTCGTTACGAAAATATTCCTGCTGGAGTATCATTTGATCAATTTTATCGGCATCTTTAGCTACAATTGATTCTTTTGTTTTTATTTTTTCATATTCGTCCAGTAAATCAATTACTTCCTGTCCAAAAGGCAGCCCTTCCATTTGATCTTTTGTAACTTCTCTCTCGGAAATTTCAAGATACTGCTTGTTCACGAAGTTAGCGTCTCCCGTCCTAGCTTCGGCCAGATCGTGAAAGAGGCACATCTTAAGCACTTTGTTTTCATCAGCATGCTCAAGCCGTGCCAGAATCATACCTATAACAGCCACCCGGAAGCTGTGATCAGAGATATTATCGTTTACTCCACTGATAAATTGCCGGTGAGAACGGGTTAGGCGCCGTAGTGAGGCTAATTCGAAGAAGAAATTGACAATTCTTTCGCTTTCCATAGAGTATCGGCAGTTTAGCAGATGGGTCTATTGCGGGCAAGTTTTGGTAGACATACTGTGCTATTTTACATTATACTTTAGCGAGTAAATATGCCGCCATCGTCTAATGGTTAGGACTCCGGGCCTTCAATCCGGCAACAGGGGTTCAATTCCCCTTGGCGGTACCATCGCGTCAAACGCGATTTGCGATTGTAAACGATGAGTAATAGGTAATTGGATAATGGAGGTAATGAATCTCCCTATTAGAGGATCTCTAATAATTTTGTAGGTCGAGTTCGTTGACCTTTTCCCAGTCAGCTTCGTTAAGAACGACGATTTTATTATCGCCAACGACGTAGAAATAATTGTTGATGTAGAGGGCTCTCCGCGCCGTGATATTGCTGATAGCTTTAGTAAGTTCTATTTTCCCTCCGGAGTAAGAGAAAATATAGCCTCCTTTGCCCCCCGGCAGGAAAAAGACACTAAATTTTTTATCAATTTGAAAAGCGTGATGGGTGCTTTGAACTTCGGACCAGTAATCGTCAATGTTGTATTTATCTCTCTCGATGGGATTCGAAGGATTACTGACATCAAAGAGCGAGAGTTTAACTTTACCGCTTTCCTGCCCAACACCTAAAACTAAATCCTTAGAGATGGGGTGTAAGTAAGAGGAAAATCCGGGAATTTTCAGTTCGCCGGACATTTTGGGATTGCGTGGATCGGAAAGATCAAGAACGTAAAAAGGATCAGTTTGGCGGAAAGTAACAACAAAGGCTTTATCCTCAACGAAGCGGGCGGAGTAAATTCTTTCTGTCAGTCCCAGATCAGTGATTTTTCCGATTACAGAAAGGGATTTATTGAGGACATAAACGTCGTTAGCGCTCTCAGTGTTGCCCCCAGCACCCCCGCCGAAGAAAGCACCGCCGACGGTTGTAGCGACGCGGAGATTATCATTATATTCATCGAGCGAGAATTGGTTAAGGAGTCGGCCCGGCACGGAACCGTTGGCCGTAACGTTAAAGCTATTGAGATCAATTTTTATAATTCCCGTCCCGTCCAGCTCGCGCTTGTGGTTCTTGCTATAAGAGTTAAGTCGGTTTGTCAGTTCGTTCTCGCTTTTCAACCTCTCATCACTGCCGAGAGAACCCATGTATTGTTCAAGGATAACGTAAAGCTCCGTTGTTTTAGTGGCAGGTGACAAGTCGTAGGCTCGTAATTTTCCAAGGCGATCTATAACTTCGTTGCCGAATAGATCTTTATTTTCGCTGAAGAAGCTGTAAAAGAACTCAACGTAATCGCCCGGATAGTAGTACGTTGAATAGAGAGAGTTTTTTGACATGTAGGTGGCTGATGAGCTGGAAGAACCGACGAAAGAAACTGTTTTAGTAACGGCTCCGGAATCGGGATTTATAACCAGGGCGGTGTAGGTCACGTCGATCGGCGCGGCCATAATGGGGTGGTAAATGTTTTGGCAAGGAATAGCAAGGTCACCTTTCGGGCCGGAAAGGATATCGAGAGGGCAGGGGTGGTAGGTATCAATATTTTTCATTTGCACAACGTAGATGTTATTGCGGAAGAGCCTGGCTGTAACTACCTGGCTGTTATCTTTAAGGTCAAGAGTCCATTTCGGTGATGGGTTTACCGGATCACTAACGTTATATCCGATAATTTTGTTGCCCGAAAAGATAACAAGGATATTCTCTGTTAAGAGGAGATCTCCGGATTTGTCGATAGTGCCGTCAACCTTAAGACTGGCCGGGGGGAAAGCTTTAATGGCCAAGGTACCGGCGTAGCTTCTTATTGGAGGCATCGATTCTACAGGTGCGATTTCGGTTTGAGGTTCGATATCTTCCATCATTCTTACGGGGGAGGATTGGTAAAGGCGTTGCGGTGAGGAAAAGAAGAGTTCTTTTCCGTCGCTTTTTAAGATATCCGGTTCGTCAACTCCTTGCACTTGGACGTTCGTCTGCGAAAACCTATCAGTTACGGAGAGGTTTTCACTATCCGCCCCCGGCACTCCTTGTTTAAAGGCAATACCGTTTGATGACTCCATTCTTTGGATACCCATTGAAGGGATCATTAGAGCTGATCCGACTGAGGCGGCGGCTGATTTTGTAAGATACTCTCTAAACTCTTTTTCCGTCCGGAATTTTTCTAGTTTATAGGCGTTGGCCGTATTCCCCGATCGCGAAGGTTGTGTGAGATTAATTTGCCGAGGAGAAACAGTCAGTGTCGGGGAAAGATACCAAAAGGTTGATAATATAAGGACAAAAACGCCGAGGATTATCAGTATGGTATAGATTGATTCCTTCTTCGGATTTTTCATTCCTTATTTATATTTTCATGATCAATAATAAAAGTCAATGTTTTAACGGCTTTTTTGCTCCGAGCAATACGATTTGCAATTACTACTGAGAAGTTTAGCTTTTGTATCCTCTTGCAGGCGTTTCTGGTAAATGACCAAGAAAAGCAGTTGCAAACTGAAAAG
>Ga0209211_10013612_pt1 | contig 10060 bp, 3 predicted proteins | sample RifGroA2_FD_183992 | JGI IMG/M metagenome (GOLD analysis project Ga0209211, IMG submission 183992) | Groundwater microbial communities from Rifle, Colorado, USA - Groundwater A2 (SPAdes) (version 2) | ecosystem: Environmental > Aquatic > Deep subsurface > Groundwater | place: Rifle, Colorado...
CCACCCAAACCAACACAGCCGCCCAATTAACCCAAGCAGCCATGCAGGCTTTATCCGTCACTTCACAAAAAATATCGGTCAAGGCCGTCATGGGTTTTGGAGGGTCTGATACTCCTGCTATTACCTCGCTTCAAATAGGGCTGACGACCGACACGACCGCTCCAACTACTAATGCCAGCGCTATCGCCATGACAAAAAGTAGCGGTGGAACTTCTGTTTCCAGTAACGGCTGGACTAATGGATCTTCTCCATATTTTTCCTGGACTGCAGGTGCCGATAATCCTGGAGGTTCAGGACTCAAGGGCTATTGTTTGTATTTAGGAGCAGATAGCGCCGGTAATCCTTCGACAGCCAAGGGGCTCTTGGGAACAAGCCCCGTCTCAACAACTGATACAACCTGTCAATTTATTGTCTCGGGATCATCTATCGATTTGGCTACATCAGGATATATTGGAACAGCACTGACAACATCAAGCTCGCCGTATTATCTAAATGTCAAAGCGGTTGATAATGCCGGCAACGCTTTTAGCGGTTCGTCAACCCAGTTTCAATTCCGATTTGACAATACCGTGCCAACAAATGCCAGTTATATCTCCTGCGCCTCGGGAAATTTTTCCAATGTGGCCGATATGAATTTTTCCTGGCCGATCACGGGATCTGTTGCGGCAACCGATGATAATTCCGATATTTCCGGTTGGCAATACCAGATAAATTCCACAGCCGGCACTTGGAATTCTTTAACCACAGGTTCAAATTATACCTTAACCAGCGGGACTGACGGAAGCGCGATCGTCTCGGGCAATAATATTATTTATTTCAGAAGCGTTGACACGGCCGGCAATATATCATCAGATTCCACAATCAGAACTTGTAATTTGGCTTATGGAGGCGCAGCGCCGGCTTTTGGAGGAACGGACACGGTAACAATTACTCCGGCAACTTCAACATCAAATTCTTTTGCCCTTTCCTGGCCAGCGGCTACGGCGACCGTCGGACAAACCGTCACCCATTATTACTACATGGTCAATACTTCTCCGCCCTCAACTCTGGCAACCCTACAAGGAAATTCGTCCACTTATGTTGACAACGGAACGACAAGAACGGTGGCGGCCTCAGCTTTATCAAACGTCAATAAAGGGACAAATACCGTGTATGTGGTGGCCATTGATAACGCCGGAACGCCAAACTATTCGCCATCAAACTATATTTCCGGCACCTTTACCCTCAATTCAACCGACCCGGACAATGTGGGAAGTTTGGTCGCCTCGGACTCTTCAATAAAGTCCTCATCTCAATGGAATGTTACTTTAACCTGGGTGGCGTCAACTTATCAGGGGGCTGGAAATTTAACTTATTTAATCAAACGCTCAACGGACAATAGCACCTTTACTCAAGTAGGAACGGCTTCGGGCCTTTCCTATGTTGATAACGCGCCATCATCGGCCCTCTATTACTATAAGGTATATACTAAAGACGGAGCTGACGCCCAGTCTTCAGGCACAAATGCCGTATCTATAACACCAACCGGTAAATGGACAAGCGCACCAACCCTTGACACCGGACCAACCGCCGGAAGCATTACCACAAAAAAATCAACGATTACCTGGAGCACTTCTCGAACAAGTGACAGCAAAATCCAGTACGGAACGACCAGTGGAGGAAGTTACGGGGACGTCGAGCCAAGTAACTCCAGCCAGGTCACGTCCCACTCGGTCCAGTTGACAGGACTAAACCCTGGAACAACCTATTACTACAAAGCCAAATGGACTGATGAAGACGGAAACACCGGAACAAGTACAGAAAAAAGTTTCACAACTGCCGCCTCGCCAACGGTAAAAGATGTTTCAGCCAAAAGCATCGGACTTAGTTCGGCGACGATCCAATATACAAGCAGTAACGCTAGCAAAGTCAAAATTTATTACGGAACAACCACTTCATTCGGCGGAGTGAAAGAAGTCTCAACTTCAACTTCGGAGACGACTTACACGACGGAGTTATCAGGACTAACAGACGGAACAAAATATTATTACAAAATAAATACTTTTGACAGCGAGTCTTCCGAATACGAGGGAACCATCCTTGATTTTACGACTCTTCCTAGACCTAGAATTTCCGCCGTCAAAATCCAGGAAGTCAAAGGAACGGCCCAGCCGACGATATTAGTTTCCTGGACAACCAACACGGAAGTCTCATCAATTATCACTTATTATCCGGAAGGCAAGGCAACTGACGCCCGCGATGAAGTTAACATTACTTTGACCAAAGGCGAACACAAGCTATTTATCAAGGGCCTTTTTGCCCAAACCAACTATATTTTGGTTGTCAAAGGACGGGATAAAATCGGCAATGAAGCGGTCAGCGATAGCCAAAAAGTGACAACATCAACCGACACAAGACCGCCGCAAATATTGAATGTCAAAATTGAGGGAGGCGTTATACCGGTCGTCGGCAGTCCGGGGCAGGAATCGTCGGCGCAACTGGTCGTATCCTGGGACACCGATGAACCCTCCACATCCCAGGTTGAGTTTGGTGAGGGAACGGGTGAGACATATTCACAGAAAACCCAGGAAGACTCCAATCTGACTAACAATCATCTGGTCGTTATTTCCAATTTGACGCCGTCGAAAGTCTACCACTTGCGGGCGATGGCGAAAGATAAAGCCGGCAACATCGGAAAATCAATTGACAGCGTGACGATCACGCCAAAATCCACCCAATCGGCACTGGATCTAGTAGTCGGCAATTTGTCCGACGTGTTTGGATTTTTAAAATAACATGGACAATAAAATAATTATTGATCTAAGAAGCGTTTCAAAAACTTTCAGGGTAAAAACCCAGGACGTATCGGTATTGAAAAAAATCAATCTTGAAATAAAGAAAGGATTTTCTATAATTTTTGGTCCATCCGGCTGTGGAAAGTCAACCTTACTTCATATTATTTTAGGGCTAGAACCACCAACGACCGGCACCGTCCATTTTTTTGATTTTAATTTCTACGGATTTGAAGAAGACGAAAGGTCGGAGTTTAGAAAAAATAATATCGGGATGATCTATCAACAACCAAACTGGATCAAATCTTTGACGGTTTTGGAAAACGTTGCTTTTGCCTCGTTGCTTCTGGGAATTGACAAAGAAAAAGCTAGAATAAAAGCGAAAGAAGTCTTAAAAATGGTAGGAATGATTGACTGGGCTGATTATTTGCCAACGGAACTTTCATCGGGTCAGCAACAAAAAGTTTCCTTGGCCCGGGCTTTGATTACCGACCCCAAAGTGATCATTGCCGACGAGCCAACTGGAAACCTTGACTATCAAAGCGGAATTGAACTAATGTCTCTTTTCAAAAAACTGGAGGAAAACGGTAAATCGATAATCATGGTCACCCACAACGTGGAAAATATTGATTTTGCCACAACAGTGATCCAGATATTTGATGGACAAGTGGTGAAGTCAATTGATGTGACGAAAGAAAAATTAGCAGAAGTCAAGAAAAATTTAATCAAAAAGAATGAAGTTGTCAACACGCCTCATGAATCGTTTTCGGCAGTTTCAAATATCCGGCCGTTCAAAAAAATCAAACATGTCTATCCACCCCTGAATTTTGAAACTTTGAAAAAAGGATCAGGAATTTTTATTTTTAATTTTAAACAAACATTTAATTTTGTTGGATTGCTGGTGACTTATTTATTAAGTAAATTATTTACAAAAATCGGAAAACCCGACTTCATTCCTCAAAAACTTTTTCATTTTTTTCAGAAGAAAAAAGAAGGAACGATTTCCCAAGTGGATTTGATCGATATTTCCATAAAAAATATTTTGGCAAAAAAAACCCGAGCGGCAATCACAATTGGCGGTATGGTCCTCGGGATCGGGGCAATCGTTTTTTTAGTTTCGATCGGTTATGGATTGGAAAAATTAGTCATATCACGGGTGGCACGGCTTGATGAAATGAAACAAATAGATGCCATTCCGGCCGTTGCCTCCAATGTGAAAATCACCGATAAATCTTTATCTTCGTTTAAAGATATCTTAAACGTCAAAAAAGTTCTGCCGATCATCGGAGTGGTCGGGAAAATAAATTATCAAAACTCCAATACTGATGTGGCAATTTACGGAGTAATGTCAGATTATTTGAAAGAATCGGCAATTAAACCGACACGTGGAAAAATTTTTACCAGCAATGAGTTAACATTAAAGGTTCAATCGCGAAACGACCCGGTGGGAGAAGTGGCCGGAGCCAACACGCAAAAAATGGAATACTTGGAAAAAATCAGGGATGTTAATTTTTCTATAGAACCGGAAAAATACGTCCGGGTGAGGAAGGAGCCGAAGACCAACTCAACCATATTAGGGTATACTAAACGAGTGGAAGGTGGCTCATCAGGAGAGGAAGTTTGGGGTGGAGAGTATGAACTAGAAGAAGGGAGTGACAACAAATGGATTAAAGCGCTCGTGCTTCTCTGGAAAGAAGAGAAGTGCGACTCACAAACGCAGGGTGATTGCGAGGGGGGGAAGCATATGGTACTGCGTGATGAAGATAATAAGCAGACGCAAAAAGAAGGATATTTTGCCGAGGTTAATCTGAAAATAGAAAAACAGTTGAAAGTGGAAGAACCAGCCGTCTTGGGAGTATCAACAGATTTGATAGAAATTGCCAGTATGGAAGGGAAAGTCCAGGATACGGAAACAAAAACGATCGCCCTCAAGCAGTCTTCAAAGAGAGAAGCGATCGTCAACAAAGCTTTTTTGGACGTTCTTGGAATTAAGGAAAACGACTCGATCGGAAAAAAATTCAATCTATCGTTTGTGGCAACCGAAGGACTGACAGATGAAAATAAAAAAGTAGTTTCCTCGGCGGTTGAATATAAAATACTGGGAGTGACGCCGGACACAAAAACTCCGATCGCTTATGTGCCGATCATCGATATCAAACAATTGGGTCTCGATAATTATTCCCAGGTAAAACTGGTTATAACCAGCGAAAAGGATTTGGCTAAAGTAAGAAAACAAATTGAAGTAATGGGATTTAAGACCTCATCTGTTGCCGATACCGTTTCCCAAATTGAAGCATTATTTAAAACTTTGCGTCTAATCTTGGGACTTTTGGGAGTGGTGGCTTTATCCGTGGCTGCCCTTGGCATGTTTAATACTTTGACTGTTTCTTTATTGGAACGCACTCATGAAATCGGGATGATGAAGGCGATCGGTATGAAGTCAGTTGAGGTTCATGATCTATTTTTGACAGAGTCGATGATAATGGGAGTGTTTGGCGGACTGGGCGGACTGCTGTTTGGAATAATAATCGGAAAAATATTATCTTTGATCTTGACGGTCTTTGCCGTATTTAAAGGAGCCGGATTTATTGACATTACCTACGTTCCTTTTTCTTTCGTATTCCTGATTATTTTACTGTCACTTACGGTTGGAATAATTACGGGCATCTATCCGGCTCATCGGGCGACAAAAATATCGGCTCTTGATGCGTTAAGATATGAATAAAATATCCCAAATGCTGTATAATTTACTTCTAGAATGTTAAAACAGGCTAAAAACATATTTTTTCTTGGGATCAAGGGGGTGGCTATGGCCAATTTGGCCGTCATTTTAAAGAAAATGGGAAAGAATGTCACCGGTTGTGATATTGAGGAAGAATTCATTACTGATAAATTACTTCAAGATAATAAAATTAGCTGGTTAGTAGGATTTGATGTCAATAAATTGCCAAAACAAACGGATTTGATTGTTTATTCAGCGGCTCACGGAGGAACGAGCAATCCGCTGGTAATTGAAACATTAAAAAGAAATATTAATGTTATATCTCAAGCAAAACTTTTAGGAGAGCTAATGGACCAGTTTGAAACTAAAATCGCTGTTTGCGGCTGCCACGGGAAAACAACTACTTCATCATTATTGGTTTACGCATTAAATAAATTGAAACAAAAACCTAGTTATTTGGTCGGAGTCCCTTTCTTTACGGATTACCAAGGAGGAAATTTTCAAGACAAAAAATATTTTGTTGCAGAAGCCGACGAGTATGGAGTTAATCCTCCGGTAGATAAAACACCAAAATTTAATTTATTAAACCCAGACTATATTATTGCCACCAACATTGATTTTGATCACCCCGATGTTTATAAAGATATTGAAGAAACAAAGAAAGCATTCAAGAAGTTTTTTGGAAATAGAAAACTAATTGCCAATATTGACGATAAAAATTTATTTCAATGTATCGATACATTGAATTCTATAACATACGGGGAATCTGAAAAATCCAATTATCAGATAATCAACTCTAAAATAAACGAGAATGAAAGTTTATTTGAAATAAAAAATGTTGGCAAATTTAAAATAGATCTTTTTGGGAAGCATAATATTTCAAATGCAACGGCGGTTATAGTCCAATTATTAGAATTGGGATTTAAAGCTAGTGATATAAGAACGGCCTTAATTGGTTTTACCGGTGCTGAAAGACGTTTTGAGCAAGTCTATTTTAAAAATAATATTTATTTGTTTGACGACTATGCCCATCATCCTTCGGAAATTGCTGCCACAATAAAAGCGGCAAGAAACAGATTTCCAAAAAGGAGAGTAGTCATTATTTTCCAGCCTCACACTTTTTCCAGGACTAATTTTTTATTAAAAGAATTCAGGCAAAGTTTGTCTTTGGCTGATCAGGGATTTGTCCTACCCATTTTTGCATCCGCCCGAGAAAAATCAGGTCAGTTTGAAATCAGTTCAAAAGATATTGTTTTTGCAAAACCTAATTTGAAGTATGTTGAGTCTAATGGAGAACTTCTTGAAGAATTAAATAAGATCATCCAGGAAGGTGACGTTATTTTTACAATGGGGGCAGGAGACGTGTATAAGTTGAAGGAGCAAATCATTGAGCTAATAAATCAAAAATCAAAAATCAAAAATCAAAGTGATAAATTAAAAATTAAAAATTTAAAAATAGAGAGAAATAAAGATTTAAAACAATTTAATACATTAAGAACGACTTCAATTGCCGAATATTTTTTGGAAGCAAGGACGAGAGAAGATCTTATTGAAGGAAAAAAATTTGCTTTAAAAAATAAGTTACCATTGTTTATTTTGGCCGGTGGTTCAAACTTGGCAATAGTTAAGGATAAAATTAACGGGTTAGTTATTAAAAACAGTTATAGAGAATTAAAAATACTGAAAGAAACGAAAAACAATGTTCTTTTATCGGTTTCTTCCGGTTATCCTGTTTCCCAATTGGTAAACGAAACCGTTAATAGCGGTTATGGCGGTTTTGAATATCATAAAGGATTACCCGGGACGGCTGGCGGGGCAATTTATATGAATTCCAAATGGACCAAACCGCTAAGCTACTTTGGTGACAGCCTGGTTCACTGTTTTTTGATTGATAGTTTAGGAAAAACCAAGAAGGTTGGGAAAGACTATTTTAAGTTTGATTACGATTACAGTATTTTGCAAAAAACCGGCGAAATTGTCCTTGAAGCGGTTTTTAAATTAACAAAAACAACCCCAAAAATTTTATCAGAAAGAGCGAGATCTGCTTTTGAATATCGAAAAAAAACCCAACCGATGGGTATGGCAACCTCGGGATGTTTTTTTAGGAACGTCAACGGAAGATCGGTAGGTCAAATGATTGATAAAGTAGGTTTAAAAGGGTTTGAAGTTGGCGATTTTTATGTTTCCCCGATTCATGCAAACTTTATCATTAACCGAGGCCACGGAAAGAGTGAAGATTTATTAAAATTAGTTAGAATGATAAAAGAAAAGGTAAAAAATAAGTTCGGGGTAGAATTAAAAGAGGAAGTCATAATAATATGATCCCAATCTACGAATATATGCTAATCTACAAATATTCGTTGATTAGGATTAATTAGTAGATTAGTATCTTAATAATATTATGTCTGACTCATATCTAATTAAAGGAGGAAAACCACTAAAAGGTGAAGTTATCTTATCTGGTGCCAAAAATGTGGCTTTAAAAACGATCATTGCTGCTTTAATGTTCAAGGGTGAGGTAATACTAAAAAATATTCCCAAAATTAATGACGTCTTAGACTTAATTGAACTGATAAAATCCCTTGGTGCTAAAGCAAACTTTATTGAAAAAAATACATTGGTAATTGACAGTGACAACTTAAAAAGTAATCGTGTTGATCTTCAATATGGATCCAAAATAAGGGTTTCTTTTATGCTTTTTGCCCCTTTACTCCATCGTTTTGGCGAATGTTATGTACCAAATCCTGGTGGTTGCCGGATTGGAGCAAGGCCAATCGACAGAATTATAAACGGTTTGAAAACTCTTGGAATTAATATTGACTATGATTCAGAAACGGGCTATTATCATGCAAAAATTACTGATAAACCAAAGGGCTCGTATCGATTTGATAAGCCCAGCCACACAGGAACGGAATTGTTGATGATGATCGGACTGATGAGTGACGAAAAAGTTGAGATTGACAATATTGCCAACGAACCGGAAATAGACGACCTTATTTTATATTTGAATTCAGCTGGAGCTAATATAACTGAGGAGAAAAATAAAATTATTGTCAGAAAAAGCCCTGAATTAAAACAAAAGGAAGCTTTTTCCATTATGTCTGACCGAAACGAGTTGGTGACCTATGCCACTTTAGCCGTTGCCAGTCGCGGTGATGTTGTTATTAGCCCGATCGATGAAAATTTAATTTCTTCGTTTTTGGAAATTATGAGAGAGGCAGGTGCAGGTATAGAAGAAATATCAAACTATAAGTATAGATTTTTTTATAAGGGAGAGATCGATTCAATAAATATAGAAACTTCACCCCATCCTGGATTTATGACCGACTGGCAACCAAGTTGGGCGATCTTAATGCTTGAGGCAAATGGAACATCGGTAATTCATGAAAGAGTTTTCGAAAATAGATTTTCATATGTCGATGAACTTAAAAAATTGGGAGCAAAGATTGATTTTGTCGATGTAAAAGTTGAAAACCCGGAATTTTTTTATCATTTTAATTTTGAAAAAGAACGAGAGTATAAACAAACGATCAAAATTCAAGGAAAGGAAGAGCTTCATAATGCAATTTTAAATATTTCTGATCTGAGGGCAGGAGCAGCTTTAGCCTGTGCAGCCCTACTGGCCGATGGTGAATCGATCGTTAATGGTGCTTCAATCCTAGAACGTGGGTATGAGGATTTTGTTGAGAAGGTGAAGAAGTTGGGAGGGGAGATAAAGAAGGTTTAATTTGATAAAATAAGCTTATGAAAAAGATAAAAAACATATTATTGTTGGCTGGTGGGGACAGTACGAGATTTTGGCCGTTAGAAAACAAACTTTTTTTTAGTTTTTTGGGTAAACCATTAATACTTTATCAAATAGAAGAGCTATTGAAATATGGGGAATTGGTGACGGTGGTTGCCAATAAGTCAAATGCAACAGCAGTTAAACGATTAGTTGACAATAATAATATTAAGTCCGTTCAAATCATAATCCAGAAGGATGAATATCCCGGAATGGCCGGAGCCGTTTTTTCGGTAGAAAATCATATCAAAGGAGAAGTTCTTATTGTTAATGGCAGCGATTTAATTGACTATCAAAGTATCATTGAAAAATTGGTTTTATTAATTGCTCAAGAAAATAAATTGATTTTAGTGGGTAAAAAATTTAATGAATACTTTCCCGGCGGCTATTTTAAATTCGATGATGACAAAAAAATAATTGAGATAGTAGAAAAACCTGATAAAGACAAAAGACCTTCATCAATTGTAAAACTAGTTTTTGATTATTTTGCCGACATCAACAGCTTAATAAAATATTTTCCCGAAACTAAAACACAGAAAGATGATTTGTATGAGGCCGTTCTCAATAAAATATTGTCGATCAACTTAAAACAGGCATATTTGATCTATGACTCATATTGGTTTGGACTAAAATACCCGTGGCAAGTTTTGGCTATGATGAAAAATTTCCTAACTTCGATAAAGGAAAGTAAAATTTCTTCAACCGCAACAATTTCTGAAAAATCGTTAATAATAGGTCCGGTCATAATTGGAGATAATGTGAAAATAGGCGATTTTTGTAAAA
>Ga0209211_10013613_pt1 | contig 10060 bp, 9 predicted proteins | sample RifGroA2_FD_183992 | JGI IMG/M metagenome (GOLD analysis project Ga0209211, IMG submission 183992) | Groundwater microbial communities from Rifle, Colorado, USA - Groundwater A2 (SPAdes) (version 2) | ecosystem: Environmental > Aquatic > Deep subsurface > Groundwater | place: Rifle, Colorado...
CAAGGCCAGCAACACCACAAAGGCGAACACCACCATCCCCGCCGACAGCCAGTGCGCCGAGGCATATTCCATCGCCTCGACATGGTCGTAAATCTGCACCGACACCACGCGCGTCTTGTCCGGGATGTTGCCGCCGATCATCAGCACCACGCCGAATTCGCCAACGGTGTGCGCAAAGCCGAGCACTGACGCGGTGAGAAAGCCGGGTTTGGCCAGCGGCAGCACCACGCTGAAAAAAGTATCCCGCGCGGACGCGCGTAGCGTCGCGGCGGTTTCCAGCGCGCGTTCGGGGATGGCCTCGAAGGCGTTTTGCAGCGGCTGCACCACAAACGGCATGGAATAAAATACCGAGGCGATCACCAGCCCGGCAAAAGTGAACGGCAGCAGTCCGATCCCCAATGCCTGTGTCAGCGCACCGAGCGGCCCGCTCGGCCCCATCGCCACCAGCAAGTAAAAACCAATCACGGTCGGCGGCAGCACGATGGGCAGCGCGACCACCGCACCGACCGGCCCCTTCCACCAGGAACGGGTGCGCGCCAGCCACCACGCAATCGGCGTGCCGATCAGCAGCAGAATGAGGGTCACTACCGCAGCCAGCTTGAAGGTAAGCCAGATTGCGGAGAGGTCAGCGGAAGAGAAGGCGGAGTCCATTATTTCGTCATTGATATAACTACTAGCCATTCGACTAAGCCCGCACGCGGGCAAGTCGCTGGTTATCCGGCGCAGGCCGGAATCCAGTCAATTAAACAGCATCCCCGTAACGCGGGGACAAAACCCAAAGGTATTATGACGGTGTGGCAGGCATCCATAATTTTTCTTTCATACCTGAATGATAAAACAGGTTCAAGAAATGCCCATCAATTATTTCACCTCACCCGGCAACACAAACCCGTAACGCGTCATCACTGCGCGTACTTCATGTTCCATCATGAAGCGCGCAAAGGCCTGCGCCAGCGAGTTGTCAGCGGCGCGCTTGGTAATGATGAAACCCTGCTCCAGCGGCTGATGCAGCTTGTCTGAGATCAGCGCATAGCCGCCCTGCTTCGCCAACTCCGGGCTGAGTGCCAGCGACAACGCGATGATGCCAGCCTGCGCGTTGCCGGTCTGCACGAACTGCGCGGCCTGCGCGACGTTTTCGCCGTAGACCAGCTTGGCCTCCACCTTCTCCCACACGCCCGATGCTTTCAGTACCTCTTCAGCGCGCTTGCCATAGGGCGCGTGCTTCGGGTTGGCGATGGCAATCTTGCGGATGGTCGGGCCGGCGAGATCACTCAGTGTCATCTTGCCTACATCGCGCGACGGGCTCCACAACACGATGCGTCCCACCGCATAGGGCTGCACTTCTGAGGCGGCAAAGCCCTCCGCCTTGAGCGCGCGCGGGTAGGCGATATCGGCGGAAAAATACAGGTCGAAAGGCGCACCCTGCCGGATCTGCGCTTGGAACTTGCCGGATGAGCCGTAGATAGTTTCTACCTGATCGCCCGGATGCGCCTTGTTAAACAGCACGACGATCTCGTCCAGCGCGAACTTGAGATCGGCAGCGGCGGCGATGGTGATTTTCTCGCCCGCGTGTGCGCTCTGCTGCATGGAGAAACCAAACAACGTCAGCACAAATACAACTAGCGTAAATAATGGCCTGAATTTCATTTCAACCTCCTTACGCGTTGACTGCCAGAATGACGTGTGATGCTTTAATCAGCGCACAAGCTTTCACACCCACCTTGAGCCCCAAGGTCTTGATGCTGTCATTTGTCACAATGGCTGACACGGTCTTGCCTCCAGCCAGCTCGATGATGACCTCACCATTCACCGCCCCTTCCTGACAACGCACTACCGTGCCGCGCAACTCATTGCGCGCACTGGTTTTACAATCCTCGGAGGTGGTCAAAATCACCCAAGGCGCTTTGATCAGCGCATACACCTCGCTACCGACTTCCAGCTTGAGATGTTCCACGCTCTCGTTGGTAATCACGGCGACCAGGGTGTCGCCCCCGCCGATGTCCACAATCACTTCGGCATTGACCGTACCCAATTTCAGGCTTTTAACCTTACCCAAAAACTGGTTGCGCGCACTTGTCTTCAAGTCATATCTCCTTATCAGATGATAATACTCATCAAAATCGTCAACGATGCCCCCCAGCGATTTGAGTATCTGCTCGCGCTCCTGCTCGATACGCCGATACGCACCCACCACGCGGCGGCCATAAGTGGTCAGCGTGGTTCCTCCGCCTTTCTGCCCCCCGGCCTTGCGCTCCACCAGCGGTTGCTCGGAAAGATTGTTGATCGACTCCACCGCTTCCCACGCCGCCTTGTAGCTCATCCCCATCGCGCTCGCCGCCGAGGAAATAGAACCAGTCGCGTCGATGCGCTCCAGCAGTTCAAGGTGATCCCAGCGCCGCCCTCTGGCAATTTTCAGTTTGGGTAACAATGTTGCTGTTTCGTTGGTTTCCATCAGTTCAGCCATAGCTACCTCCTTATCGTTATTACTTTATACAACATAACGTTTGACTTGCCAAGCGTTATGTTGCAATATACATATCGCTATCGTTATGTAGTATTTTATACAACCAAGCCGATTCTACTTTTTTATATCCAGGAGAAATAGACGTGTCAAACCCCAACAAACTGGCTTTTTTTGCTGTTTCTGTATTATTAACAGCACAAAGTGCTATGGCAGACGAAACGGTTGATACCAAGGCTAAGCTCGAAGCGCTTCAGCAACAAATACAAGCGCTCTCTGCCGAGCTGCGCAGCATGCAGGAGCAACTGGCTAACACCAAAGGAGAAGCAACTACCGGCAAAGACCAGAGTAAAGGCGAAAAAGGTCAGAGCAAAGGCGAACCGATGTATGCCTCTTTCAAGGATGGATTGGTATTCGATGACGGCACCGGCAACTGGTCTATGCAGCTCAATGGCCGGGTTCAGGCGGATTACCGCAACATAACCCCCACTCAGTGGAAAAATGACACTTTCACCATCCGCCGTGCACGATTGGGCGGTACTTTCACCTACCTCAAGGATTTTGCCGTCCGGATCGAAGGGGAGTTTGCCAACGGCAATGATGGCGCCAAAGGCACATCAGCAATGACTTACGGGCATGTGGATTACAACCATTTTCCCGGCGCCAGACTGCGTATCGGCCAGTTCAAACCGGTATTAGGCCTCGAACGTGCGGAGAGCACCAACTTTACCGACTTCATGGAGCTCTCCTTGGCAACCGCAACGGGGCCGGTGTTCAACTCGACTTATGATCGCGGCCTGATGCTGTTTGGTGCACCGCTCAAAGGCACCTATTACAATCTATCCTATGTGAACGGCAGCGGCCAGAATAACGATTCATTGAAAGATTCCAAGGACTTTATTGGCCGGTTCGCCGCCAACATTGCCGACTTGGCCGAGTGGAAAAACTCATCAGTAGTGCATTTCGGCGTTTCCGGCAGTAAAAACCAAGTGGAGCCTTCCACTTCGCCTGCTGCCGGCACTGCTTATTCCACGGCGCTTTCAGCCTATACGGAATCGAACGGTATCACGTCCAATACGGCAGGTAACACCGGTGCTACCGCAACCAAGTTTTTCGGCACGGACGCTTTTATCGGCAATGTGGGTAAAAACCGCTTGGGTTTCGAGACCGCACTGGCGTATGGGCCAGCCAAGTTTCAGGGGGAATATATAACAACCAGTTTTAATAAATTTTCGGCAACAACTTCGGCAACAAAAAAGATTACGGCGTCATACGTCAGTTTGACTTGGTTAGCTACCGGCGGAAATTATGCCGATTCTTACAAGAACGGCATGTTTAATCGAACTTATCCGAAACAAAACTTTTCATGGAGTAATTCTGGTTTTGGCGAAGTCGAGCTCGGGCTGAGATACAGCATGTTCGATGCTTCCGATTTCAAGACAACAGCCCAAGGTTGCGTGGCTGGCACCGGATGTTTGACTACGGCAACGGCTGCAACAGCCTACGCCAACAAAGCCAATGCATGGACTGCCGGAGCCAAATGGATGCTGACGCCTTATGCGCGCCTGATGCTGAATTACGTGCGCACCAGCTTCGATACCCCGGTGATCTTCAACAGCGTATCCAGCAATGACGAGAAAGCCATCACCATACGCGCCCAATATGATTTCTGACAGAGGCGCATAACAAATAGCGTTTATGCGAAATCAGGCTCATCAGCCAATTGCAACAACTTTTCCACTTTTGCGCAAAACCATGCATCATAAGCATCGGTTTCGTCAGTCGTGGCGAATTGAGATTCAATCGGTGATAGAGCAGTATTCATGCGTACACTCTAGGTGTGACGAACGCAAAGTGCAAATGGAATAATTCACTGCTTGTACGGGTCATGCCGAGCAATTCTGTGGCTTGCGGCACCAGTACCGATTCCCTTAGCCCGAAATAAGCACCGTCACTTGCACCGCGCACATGGACAGCAGTATTTGAAGCCATTCTTATACTCTCTTGCAGCACTGCACAATCGCTAACACGCACAACACCCTACACGAACTTAATCGAACCTTGTTGGCCAGATCAGGTCTCATTCAGCATACTTTACATTTGACAGAATTCCCAAGTTTTGCCAAGCTGCGCATATGTCACGTCCCATCAGAAAATTTATCGCGTTGCTTCTGGCCATTTGGTTGCCGTTGTTCAGCGGCAATGCACTGGCTGGGGTGATTACCATGCAGTCGAAGGGCGAGGATTGCCACGCCGCAGTAACGCAACAAAATGAACATCGCTCGCATCATGCCCAGAACACGCCCGTGACCGCACACGCGCAGCATGAGCAACTTGCCGCGAACCCCGATATTTCTTCTTCCGGCCAACACGACCAGACCAACTCATCCTGCAAAAATCACGCCATCTGCCATCTGGCGTGCTGCGGGTATATGGCCAATTCGGTAGTGATGATCGTTGCAAAACAACAGCCGGATCACGCCTTTACACCTTACCTCGTTGCACTTTACACCCTTACCCTACCGCTGTTCGATCCACCCCCTCTCGCTCGCGCCTGACACGGGACGAATCGCTTCCATCATTTTTCCATCACGCTGGCTCTGTCGGCACAAAGTCTCGCCCCGAATAGATAAGCAGTCGCTTGCGACTGCCTGTTTGCCACGCATTCAAGGATTAGGATCATGAAAACAAGTAAAGCGAATTTCGCTAAAACACACTCACTGGCTCAGGCCATTTTGCGCAGCCTAGTGCTATGTACCGCACTGGCTGTGGCTTGGCCAAGCATGGCGCAGCCGCCCGCAGGCTCTGGGCAGGCCGCCTCGCCCTTCGCTACCCCAAGAGGCTCGGGACAGGCCGCTTCGACAGGCTCAGGACAGGCATTGCCCGCTGTAGATGTGTATAAAAGCCCGCAGTGTGGTTGCTGCAAAACCTGGGCGGAGCATCTCCAAAAAAACGGCTTTACGGTAATGTTGCATGAGGTGAATGATGTGCCTGCGGCGCGCAAAAAACTCGGCATGCCCAACAAGTTCGGATCATGCCACACCGCCAAGGTTGGGCAATATCTGGTCGAAGGGCATGTACCGGCGGCGGACATCAAGAAGTTGCTCAAGAACAAACCCAAAGCCATCGGCCTTGCCGTGCCAGCCATGCCACCCGGATCGCCCGGCATGGAAAGCGATCACCCGGTTCCTTATGACACGTTGCTGATTGGGGTGAACGGCGATACCAAGGTATTTGCGCGCCACTAAATTTCGCCAAGTGAGTACTTTAATCAAGGAGTGCAAATGAGCAAATCAAGTTTCCTGATTACTATACTGTTTTCCTTGTGGCTGTTGCCTGCCTATGCAATTGAGGATAGTGCACTGGGTTCCAATCTTGCCGGGCTATTGGACTACGCACGCGAGCACAATCCAGAGCTTTCAGCGATGCGCCACGAAGCTGATGCCGCAACACAACGCATCCAACCTGCTGCGGCCTTGCCCGACCCGGTGTTGCGCACCGAGCTGATGGATATTACCAACCAGGGTATGGATAAAGCTGCCAGCTTGCTGCCATCGCGCGTGGGCAGCACCCGCTACACGTTGACGCAAAGCGTGCCATGGTTTGGTAAGCGTGGCTTGAAGCAAGAGGCAGCCGAGGCCAGTGCAGCCCAGGCTCAGGGTCGTACCGCTGGGTCTTGGGCAGAATTGGCGATGCAAATCAAATCGGCTTACGCGCAGCGTTATTATGTTGCAGGCAGCCAAAAAATCACCCTCGACCTGCTCGATCTGGTGGTGCAGATGGAGAAAATTGCGCAGGTTCGTTATGCCAACGGTCTTGCCGCGCAGCAAGACGCGGTGCGCGCGCAAGTTGAACAAACAGTCATGAAAACTGAACTGGTCGCGCTGGACAATACCAAACGGCAAATTGAGGCACGGTTGAATGCTTTATTGTCGCGCCCTGCGATCATGCCGTTTGCCATCCCGCAGCACTTGCGTAGCATTCCTGCAACAGCCCGTTTGGAAAACTATGAGGCACTGGAAAACCGCATTCGTGAACACAACCCGGATTTGTTTGTAGATGAGGCAGGCGTCCGTGCGAGTGAAAAAAATCGGGATATTGCTTACAAAAACCGTTATCCGGATGTTGCGCTGGGCATTTCTCCAACCCAGTTTGGCAATGCAGTGCGTGAATGGGGCGTAATGATCGAGCTCAATATTCCGTTGCAGCAGGAGACGCGCCGCTCGCAGGAGCGCGAATCCGAGGCGATGCTTGCGGCGGCCAAGGCACGCAAGGAGGCAACCGCCAACCGCGTCCTGTCTGCGCTAGCCGAAAACCTGGCCAGCCTTGACGCGGCACAGCGCACCGAATTGCTAGGTTCCGGCGGCCTGTTGCCGCAAGCGAATGTCACCTTTGAATCCGCGTTAGCCGGCTATCAGACCGGACGGGGGGATTTTACGGCGCTGTTGGATGCGGCGCGGCAAATTCTGAATGCCAAGCTGGAAGTGCTAAAAGCCCAGACCGACGCGCAGATGCGTTTGGCTGAAGTGGAACGACTATTGGGAGAAGACCTATGAATACCTCAATAAATTTGTTTGTCTGGCGAATCGCTGCGTCGCGTGCTCGCTCATTCCTCATCTATCAATTTGATATGTTTCGTCATTCGCTGCGCGGCTCCTTGCGCCTCATCCAGACAAACAAATTTCTAGAGGTATTCATATGAAACCGCTCAGCGTAATAATTATTGGCGCTCTGGCTTTGCTGGGTGTGGGCGCAAGCGGATATTGGATCGGCACGCGCACGGCTACCCAAACGCCAGTTTCCACTACGGCTGCCAAGACAGAACGAAAAATTCTGCATTACCGCAACCCGATGGGTTTGCAGGACACCTCTCCGGTACCGAAAAAAGACGCGATGGGCATGGACTACGTTGCGGTGTACGAAGCAGGTAATGCGCCAGCCAGTGGAAATCAGGCCGCTTCGATGGGTTCGACAAGCTCACCACAGGCAGGCTCAGGACAGGTAAGCATCAGTGTCGAAAAGATACAAAAGTTGGGAGTAAAAACCGAGCATGCCGGAAAGCGCGTGCTCGATAAAACAATACGCGTCGTGGGCAAGGTGGAAGTCAATGAGCGGAATATCCACAACATCGCTCCCAAGTTTGAGGGCTGGATAGAAAAGTTGCATGTGAAGACCACCGGAGAGCCGGTAAAAAAAGGGCAGGCATTGTTCGATGTGTATAGCCCGGAACTGGTGTCGGCGCAGCGCGAATATGCGATTACCATGCAAGGCGTCGCGGCATTGAAAGATGCGGATGGCGATACCAGAAAGAGCATGCAAAAGCTCGCCGAAGCGAGCTTGCAACGCCTCAAGAACTGGGATATTTCCGAGCAGCAGGTAAAAGAACTGACCGAATCCGCGACAACCAGGCGCAGCCTGACCTTTCATGCTTTTCATACACCGGTGAACGGCATCGTGCTGGAGAAAAAAGCCTTGGAGGGGATGCGTTTCATGCCCGGAGAAATGCTGTATCAGATCGCCGATCTTTCCACTGTATGGGTGATGGCCGATGTTTTCGAACAGGACATCGCGATGGTAAGGGCTGGCGCCAAGGCCAAGGTGAAGATCAACGCATACCCCGACAATGAATTCGAAGGCACGATCACTTACATCTACCCGACTTTGAAGCCCGAAACCCGCACTGTCACGGTGCGGTTGGAGATCGCCAATCCGCATGGCTTGCTCAAGCCCGCCATGTTTGCGCAGGTGGAAATTTCGGTGACCGGCAAAGGCAAGGTGCTGACCGTGCCAGCCTCTGCGGTGATTGACAGCGGCACACGCCAGATTGTGCTGGTGCAACTGGCGGAAGGGCGCTTTGAGCCGCGTGAAATCAGCCTGGGCAACCGCAGCGACAATTATGTCGAAGTGCTGAATGGGGTTGACGAAGGAGAGCGAGTAGTCGTGGCGGCCAATTTCCTGATCGATGCCGAGAGCAATCTCAAGGCAGCACTCGGTGGGCTCGGGCACACGCACGGCGGTGGTGCGCCGGATGCGAAAGGAGCGAAGGAGCAGGCGAAACCAGTTGCGGTGGGATATCAAACAGAAGGCACGTTGAATGCCCTCAACACAGATGGCACGGTCAATGTCACGCACAGCCAGATCAAGATGCTGGGCTGGCCGGGAATGACCATGGATCTCGCGCTGGCCAACCCATCGCTGGTGACAGGCATTCAACCCGGCACTGCCATCACCTTTGAAATTGTCGAGCGCAATCCCGGCGAGTGGGTGATTACCAAGCTGCAAGCCAAAGCAGTTGCGCCTTCCGGCAATCCGCACGCGGGGCACTGACATGTTAAACAACATCATCGACTGGTCGGCGCGCAACCGTTTTCTGGTGATCCTCGCCACGCTATTCATCACGCTGGCGGGCATTTACGCGGTGGTCAAAACCCCGCTGGACGCGCTGCCCGATTTGTCCGATGTGCAGGTGATCGTGTTCACCGAATATCCCGGTCAGGCGCCGCAAGTGGTAGAAGATCAGGTCACCTACCCGTTGACCACCTCGATGATTTCGGTGCCGAAATCCAGGGTGGTGCGCGGCTTCTCGGTGTTCGGCGCGTCCTTCGTGTATGTCATTTTCGAGGACGGCACCGACCTTTATTGGGCGCGCTCGCGGGTGCTGGAATACCTCAACTTCGCTTCCGGCAAACTGCCCAAGGGCATCACGCCGCAGATCGGCCCGGACGCGACCGGTGTCGGCTGGGTGTACCAGTACGCGGTGGTCGGCGTGAACAAAACGCTGGCCGAATTGCGCGCCATCCAGGATTGGTATCTGCGCTATCAGCTTACCAAGGCGCACGGGGTAGCGGAAGTCGCGTCCGTCGGCGGCTTCGTGCAGCAGTATCAGGTCACGGTCGACCCGGTGAAGCTGCGCGCCTATGGCATTCCCCTGATGAAGGTTGTGCAGGTGATCCGCGATTCCAACCGCGATGTCGGCGGGCGTGTGGTGGAGATGGCCGAGTCCGAATACATGGTGCGCGGTAAGGGCTACCTGCGCGGCGCGGGCGACATCGAGAAGCTGGTAGTCAAGGCGGAGAAGGGCACGCCGGTACTGATACGCGACATTGCACGCGTCGAGCTCGGCCCGGACGAGCGGCGCGGCCTCACCGAGTTGAACGGTGAAGGTGAAGTGGTGTCAGGTATCGTCATGGCGCGCTATGGACAGAACGCGCTGGAGGTGATCCGCAACGTCAAGGCCAAGATCACCGAAATCGCCCCCGGTTTGCCGGAGGGCGTGACTATTCAGGCGGTGTATGACCGTTCCGACCTGATAAACCGCGCCATCGCAACCCTGAAAAGCACGCTGCTGGAGGAAAGCGCCATCGTCGCACTGGTGTGCATCGTGTTCCTGATGCATGTGCGTAGCGCGCTGGTCGCTATCGTAATGCTGCCCATCGGTGTGCTGATCGCTTTCATCGCCATGCGTACGCTGGGCATGAATTCCAACATCATGAGCCTGGGCGGCATTGCGATAGCCATCGGCGCGATGGTGGATGCCGCCATCGTGATGATCGAAAATGCGCACAAGCATCTGGAGCGGCTTGAGCAACAGCAATCCGT
>Ga0209211_10013614_pt1 | contig 10060 bp, 7 predicted proteins | sample RifGroA2_FD_183992 | JGI IMG/M metagenome (GOLD analysis project Ga0209211, IMG submission 183992) | Groundwater microbial communities from Rifle, Colorado, USA - Groundwater A2 (SPAdes) (version 2) | ecosystem: Environmental > Aquatic > Deep subsurface > Groundwater | place: Rifle, Colorado...
GAGCCGGTCTTTTTTAGGAACTCTCTTTTTTGAAAAAGATTTATGTTGTCCGATGCGATTTTATCTGCTTCTACCGCCGTATCAAAGAATACTCTCATAGGTTCGAGCCACTTATTTGGTGATTGTTCAAGAGTCTCTATTCTCTGCTCAATAGTCTTCTTCTCACTCATAAACTTTTCCTTTCTGTTAAGGTAATCTTCCCGACTAACAACATTGTCAAGATAAGAGTCTAAAAGTTTATTTAACTTGTCATTGATATTGAGCAGATCTTTTTTGAACTCTTGAACAATCACCAACACTTCTGACCGCTGTTGGCATTTATCATCTTCAAGTCTTTTTATTAGCCAACTGTGGTCAGAAGTGGACAAAGAAACTTTTTGAATATGTTGGTTAAGTTGGTTTACTAAAATCTCTTGACTGATAAAAGGTTGAGAGCAGGGAATAAACCTACTTTTATGGGTGCAGTGATAATAAATAAAGTCTTTCTCATGGTTAACCGTTATATAACGCCTAAAGTGATGTTCAGCGGTGACCATCATTTGGCACTCTCCACAACGGATAAGACCCGTAAAAGGGAATTCAAGAGATTTTAGTGGGAAAGTATGGCTTTTAGCTTTCTTAACCAACTGTACTTCATCAAAAAGTTTCTTTGTAATAAGTGGCTGGTGGATTCCTTGATAAATTTCCTTTTTAAAGCGAAAATGTCCATAATAAAAGGGGTTTGAGAGATAAAACTTTATCTTATCTTTTTTGAAAAATTTATTTTTGCATGTCATAATACCTTTTTCCCCAAGAAATATACTTAATTTTTCAAAAGTAAACTTACCGGTTGAATAAAGTTCGAATATTTCCTTTATGGCAGGAGCAACTTTAGGGTCAACAACTATTTTCTTATTCAACCGGTCATTGAGATAACCTATGGGGGCTTTACCTGGGCATTCACCTTTACGCACTTTTTGTCTCAAACCCCTTTTAGTATTTTCGCTCAAGGAATCCACATAGTATTTACTTTGACCAAAAGCGATTGATAACATGAAAAGTCCCTGCGGGGTATTCTGAAACCAGAAAGTCGGGAACTTTAAATCGGTTAAAATATTCCGGTCAAGTAAGTAAATAATACGACCGGCATCAACTGCGTTACGGGCTAATCTATCCGGGTGCCAGGCCAAGATACCTTGAGCTTCGCCCTTTTCGACTCGATCCAACATCTGGTTAAATATATCTCGCCCTGGAACCTTAGCTGTCTTACTCTCAATAAATACATCGACGATTACCAATCCCTCTTTTACAGCAAATTCGCGAAGCTCATCGATTTGAGCTGGGATAGATAGCAGTTGATGCACTTGATCGTCAGTCGACTTTCTGGCATAAAGAAAATATTTGGAAGCGTTGCCTAGACTTTTCATGTTATCAAATTAAAAAAATGTCTAATTGCAAAATAATAATACGCTTCTAGAAAAGATTTTCAATATCAATATTGATTTAATTACTCCAATAGTACGGACTAAGTATTGACTAGATAATGGAGTAGCAATTATTAGACATTTTTTTAAATAAAATCTCCTATATTTATTGCTTTTGGTCAAACCCACCGCGCGGGCGGGGGAAAAACATAAAATCGCATCCTCCCGCCCTAAGCGGGAGAATGTTTTAATCAAAAAAGGAGAGGACAATATAAATCTTTTTGAAAAAAACTAAAAAAGACGAGTGAAGAATAGTGGATTGTGACCTTCCGGATCAGTGGGCGGCGCTCCGCGCCGCCCGACAAGTCGGGACTAAGGTGGATCCGACAGGACTTGAACCTGTGGCCTTTACAATGTCAATGTAACGCTCTAGCCAACTGAGCTACGGATCCATCTAAACAATTTTACCAAATAATCGACCATTTTTATATTCGATAATTTTCACATTTTTTAATTTGCCAGCCTCAATACACCCGTAGGGTGTATTTGGAATATAGATAGGGAGTTGGTTATCAAGTAATCCTTCTCTGTATTCTTCAAACGTTTTTTCTAGAAACAGAACACTAGATTTTCTCCCAAGGTTGCTTTCCATAAATGCAGATTGCTTTTTTTGGCTTAATTCTATTAACGCCTTTGATCTTTTGTTTTTTTCTTCACTAGTCGGCTCTTTTAGCCTTTTTGCTATATAGTCGGCTGCAGTCTTTGTCCTTTTTGAGAATCTAAATACATGAAATTTTGAAATTGGTGAGTCCCTCAAAAAATTATACGTACCTTCGAAATCGCGATCCGTTTCATCTAAAAAACCTACAATTACGTCCGTCGCAATCAATGCTGATTTGTTTAATACTTTGATTAATCGAAGTTTCTCGTTTATTTCGCTACTTTTATAACCGCGCTTCATTAAGCTTAATATTTTGTCGGACCCTGATTGAAGTGGTACATGAAAAAAATTAACCAATCTGTTTTTAGGTTGGTATTCCTTATAAAAATCAAAAAACTCTTCACTTATACTCCAAGGATGGATTGATCCGAAGCTAATCCTTGGGACTTTTGTATTGTCAATAACATTTCTTAATAAATTTGTAAATTTCTCCCCGCTGTCATATCCAAAAGCCTCGGTGTTAATAGCTGTCAATATAACTTCCTTGATGCTAGTTGGTAGGTTTTGAATTTTTGTGACCAGCGTTTTGATTTTTTCTGAGTGTGGTATCCCCCTCAGGTAAGGCACAATGCAAAAACTGCAAAATCGCTGACATCCATCCTGAATTTTGATCATCGCTCTTCCCGAATCAAGAAACTTGTTTTTTAAATTTTTAACTACACCCCTGGGGTGTAGTTCGGGTGCGTAAGATAGCCTCTTCTTAATTAATTCAACTAGAAAATCTTTATTTACATTATCAATCATTAAGTCAATGGGTAAAGTTTTATGAAGATTATTTTTTATCCAGTAAGTAGCACTACAGCCTGTGACCACAATTTTCGTTTCTGGTAAATCCTTCTTTACTCTATAAATCAACTGTCGAGCCTCTCTCTCAGCCTTTTGAGTTACTGAACACGTATTTATGATGTAAATATCTGGTTTTTCGTTATCAAATTTAAAGCTATTTAAGGCCATTTTTCGGTCAATCTCTTCTTTTTCAGCCTCATTTACCCGACACCCAAAGCTATAGGAAAAATAAGATGTCTTTTTCATTTGAACATTATTTTACTAAATCATCTTGAAGAAGTAACTTAAGGAGTCTTTGTTACTATTGGTTTGACTGTTGGCGTTGGCTCGTTATAAATAAATTTAATTTTAATATAATTATTTGATGCTTTAGAAAGATCATAATCATATACAGTATCACTGCCGCCATTGTTAAATACTAAATGGAGTTTTTGAAGTACAATTAAATTTTCCTTCAAATCAAAATTACAAGCTTTAAAAGCTTCATACGTAAAATTAGAAAAAACGCAGGTGGAACATTGAGTAACGTCTAAACATTCAGAACTATCTAAATTAGTGGGTAAAACAACAGTTTTGGAGTTGCAGGAAACTGTAAGTGTAGACTTGCGACTGGTATACGACGAAACTAAAGTGGTAAAATCAAGATTTTCTGATAACTCATCAAACTTAAGTTTAAATTCAAACCAATTTGCCTTAAAAATCGTTTCATTGGTAGGTTTTAATACTTCAAGCGCTTCTTGCTTCGTCTTGAATTTTTTGTTTGAAAGTTCAATATTGTATAGACGGTTATTTTCATCTAAACGAACATCTTTTATTGCATTGTTATAAAATGTTTCATTTCCAAAAAAATTTGATTTATTTCCACCAACAATACTTATTAGCCGAATTGACTTTTGGCCTTTTTTTTCAAATCCGAGGCCCGGTCTGCCATACTGAAGTAGCTCTTCCCGTGAAGGAAGCGGTTTGCAAGTGTTATCAATAATTTCAACAACGCCAGTCTCATCAAACTTTTCAGTTTTTTGACCATTACCCCAAGCATACATATTCGTATCTGTGCATTTAAAATATTTACTTGCTTCGTATCCAAAATTGACATACTTACCTTCATTATGACATCCCATTTGTCCTAAACCTCCGCAAGGCTGGCAGGTTAAGTCAGTGTATGAAGGCTGTAATGGTTGATCACAATAATTACCATTAGCTTGATCGAAGCAAGAAGCTTGACCCATTGATCCACAGTTTCCACAAATCTTATCTTGTGTTAATTTATTAGGACTAAAACAATAATTTCCTGGAGGGCAAGGCTCCTGACCAAAATCTCCACAATCAGCAACGAGTGTATAACTTTCAGGTATACATATATTGGTGAAATTACGGGTACTAGTTTCATTATCATGGTATGGGTTATTTTCAAATCCACCATACAAGTAACCAATGATAGCTTTGTATAAATTTGAGTTTCCTTTTAATTTTCCTTGGTTATAATTATTCAGATCAAGGATATCAGGTAATTCTGGATATCTTTTACTTAGATAACTATAATAATTTTGACTTTCCAAAGCCTTTTTTAAACATGAAAGACCCGGATTACAAGAGAAATTAGACTTACATAAATTTCCCTCAGTTCCAGCAAACTCATAATTATAACGGCAACTAGTTTGCTCCCACGGTAAAGTTGAATAATCTATTGATTTTTCTTTAGAAACCCAAAAATTCAAATCAGCGGAACAAAATAAATTAGCTACGGAGCTATTGCAATAATCAGGAGCGTTAGCTACACAAGGATTCCCATAGCCACCAATCTGTCTAGCAGGCGCGGCTGCTTTAGAAAATAAGGTTAAATTACTTTGATTAATTTTTAAAGAAGTTACAATACTAAAGACAAAGACGACTATAAAAAAAATAAAAATTAAAGTTTTTTTTGATAAGCAAAAACGTCTGTCTCGCATACTTAAAATATACTGAAAGAATAGTTAAAATCAATGGTTAAATATATATAGGCCGTAACATATTAGTTCTTGACATTCCTATAGTCCTATGCTATAATACTTACCAGATCCTAAGGTTTTTCAGATTTTTTCTCGAAAAGCTTTAGGATTTTTTTTTAGAGTCTGTTCCCGACTAGGTCGGGAATACAGACTCTAATCCGCCAATTAACGCTCCCCGCTTAGCGGGGCAAGATTTGGTGGATTCGTTACAAGCATCAAAAACCATATGAAAAAACTAATCTATCTATATATCCTAATAACAATATTACTATTCACTTCGCCGTCTAATACTATGGCTAATACGGCCGGGACTTCTGCCGACCTGGCTTTAAGCTCAAAAATAAGCTCAAATGAGATCAAATCCATTAATATGCAGAAGAAAAGGATGGCAATTGGATCAGTACTTAGGAAGCATAATTCTCCACTACTTAATGATGTCGATAGTTTTATGGATACCTGTCAAAAATACGATTTAGACTGCTATTTACTTCCTTCGATTTCTGGAATTGAATCCACTTTTGGAAAATTCATATATCCAAACAGTTTCAATCCATTTGGATGGGGCCGAGGACTTATTATGTTTAATAACTGGTCAGAAGCAATTGATACAGTGGGCCGTGGATTAAGAGTAAATTATATGGATAAATGGGGCGCAACCACAGTTGAGGAAATCGGAAGGATTTATTGTGAGGGCGATACTTGGGCTTCTAAAGTAAATTACTTTATGAATCAATTTAAAGCTGAAGAAGAAAAAATAGCCTTGTTTTCACGCGATTTTCCTGTAAAATTATAATCAATGTATACACATAAGGTCAAAAAACTCCCTAAAAATACGATTGAAATATCAGTCACCCTGCCAAAAGAAGATATAAAAAAAGGCAAAGATGAGGCATTTTTAAGACTCCAGAAAGAACTAACCGTTGAAGGCTTCCGCAAAGGTAAAGTACCTGTCCCGATCGCCGAAAAACATCTGACAGCCGAAGCTATATATCAGGAAATGATGAAAGTAGTCCTCCCAAAGATTTATGACGAAATTCTCCACAAAGAGGCTCTGAAGCCAATCATGTCACCAAAGATTGAGCTAGCCTCGGCCAAAGATAATGAGGATTGGCAGATAAAAATCACAGTTGCAGAGCGACCGATTGTTGAGCTTGGAAAATATAAAGAAAAAATTAAGGAGTTAAAGGCGAATAATAAGAAGGCAAATATCTGGGTGCCCGGTCAAGATAAAGAAAAGAAAGACGATGAAGCAGAAAAAAGCAAGTTTTTAAATGTGGCTCTTGAGGCGCTCCTAAAAACTGCCAAAATTGAAATTTCAGACTTAATCCTTGAAGAAGAGCTAAATCATAGGCTCACAAGACTAATTGACGATGTCCAAAAAATAGGCTTAACAATTGATTCATATCTCAAATCAAAGAATTTAACAATGGATTCAATCAAGGATCAATATAAGCGTGAAATTGAAGATACCTACAAATTGGAGTTCTTACTATCAGAAATTGCTGATAAGGAAGGTATAAAAGTTGAGAATTCTGACATAGAAAAGCTATTTCTTAATATCAAAGATGACAAGGAGAGAGAGAAAGCAAGGGAAAATAGTTATTACTATGCATCGATCTTAAGAAAACAGAAGACTATTGATTTCCTTATTAGCCTGTAGTATAATAGGGGCACATGATAAAATCAACTTCGAGGCCAAAACCTCAAAATAATCCGGCAAAAAATCCACTTGAAACTATCCGTGATTTAGGGACATCGACCGCAAAAAGCGCTTTTAATTCAGTCTCTTCAATCGGGGGCGGGATGCTTGATCAGTTTTTCGGAGGATATGAGGAAGATGATGACAAATCAAATCTTGAAAAGTTCTCCAAAGAGACAAAAAAAACTGACACAAAGAAAAAAGAATTTAAGCTTTTTAGCTACAATGAATACTCAGAAACGACTCTAATTAAAAACAAAATCAAAGAACTAACTGAGCTGATTAGACGTGAAATTGACTTTCTCAAAAGAGATAATTCCGGTCTTATGAATGAGGTCAAAGACGTCGAAAAGCTGACCTTAAATAGCCTTCCGGAGAAGCCTGGAATATATCACATCAGATTTCTTGAAATTGTCCTTAATTTAGTCCGTCATCTTCGTGCTAAGGTTGGAGAATCGCGCACGTGGATGGAAGCTCTTATGTCTAAAAAGAAAAAAAGAGGCTCTCTATTTGCGGCCCGAAGTAAAAAATCGGGCACCCAATACTCGCTTTCTCAGGAGCTTCAGAATGCAAGATCAGTACAATGAAATTTTCAATTTTCATTTTTCAATTTTCAATGAAAACTACAACATTGAAAACTCAATAAAAAATAAAAAATTCAAACTAAAAAATCTATTCTAGAGCTTTTAAGAAGGTATTTACTCCATATGCCCAGCTGCCATTTGATGAAGGCGTGTACTTGCTCATTATCATTGAAGCCGTAACCAACCCCTTATTTATATAATTTTCTGATATCCCCTTAGCGACTGTCTTGATCGCCTGCTCATATGACTCAAACCTAGTTACAGTAGTCCCATAAATCCCCCACCCCCAGCAGTTATATGAATCATGAGGGATTACACGGCATAGATTTGACTCCTGCATGGCAATCGCGGGGAGGAGTCGGTAATCAAACTGGTACTGGTCGGATACCTTGACTATAATCTCTGCTTCATTATATAAAGGAGACCCGTACTTTCTAAAAAAAGATTTGAGATTAGCAACTCTTCCATCGGCGACTGTTATGTCTGTCTCATACGTTGGTGCAGTCTGACCAAGCGAAACCTGAAATTGCTTGCTTTCGTTTCTATTTTGAGAAATTTCAGCCAGTATCTTTTCTATCTCAGTTTGCTTTTTGTTAACAGAATATACTTTATCAATTAAAAAAAAATTAAATCCAACAAGAAGTGAAAAAATTACCAATAAAAAAACGGCCCTTTTTACCATAATTTAACTATAATTGAAGCTCTAAACAATGTCAACCTTTCTGATGTGTGCGTCAGGCCGATACACTCTAATATGATTCAACTAATTATTCACATAGCTAACGATTAATTATAACTTTAACTTAAGTTACAACATTTTTATTGTTATAATATATAGTCGTTGCTCCCATAGCTTAACGGATAAAGTACTTGTCTTCGGAACAAGTGATGGGGGTTCAATTCCCTCTGGGAGCACCACGTAATAAATTTACTTTGTAAATTTAAACGTGGTTGGAACGTTTAAATCAAAGATTTATTACGTTCCACATTTTGGGTCTGTAGCTCAACTGGTAGAGCAGTGCCCTCTTAAGGCATTGGTTGAGAGTTCGAGTCTCTCCAGACTCACAATGTTTTATTTAATAGTATATTTGCTGGCAATATTCTCGTTACTGATTTTTTTAATATCAATATCGATTTATACATTATTTTTAATTTACTCTTCAGTCAAAGGATCTCCTTATGTACCGACTAAAAAAAAAGAATTAGAAGTTATTTTGAAAGAACTCAATCCAAAGAGAGGAAAATTAATGATTGAGCTCGGGTCAGGAGATGGTCGGATGCTACGCCTTGCAGCAAAAAAATATGGGTTAAATGGGATAGGAATTGATATTAATCCACTCCTTAATTTTTGGGCAAATCTACTTTGGAAATTATCACGTAATAATACAAAATCATCTTTGATTTTTAAAACTGAAAATGTTTTCGACACCGACTACAGAAAGGCAGATTATTTATATATATTTTTGATGCCAAAGTTAATCGCAGAGCTTACACCTAAATTAAATAAGGAGCTTAAAAAGGGAGCGGTTATTATCTCGCATGGATTTCCAATCTTGACTTGGAAAAGGAAGCTATATAAAACTTTAAGCAGAAAACCCTTCCCCACTTATTTTTATTGTGTTTAGTTTTCAATTTTCAGTTTTCAAATTGGAAATTGTATAAATGAAAATTTATTGAAAAATGAAAATTTTAAATTGAAAATTAAATAATCTCTTCCTTACGCTTTCTTACAAATGAAATCCACTCCTCCACTATTTCAAACAGAAGCTTGAATGGAGCTTCAATAATGAAGTCGAAAATAAAAATAAAGAAATTAAGCTTTGCAATTTCTGAAGAAAAATATTTACCGAGTGAAAGAATCGGCATGAAAAAGAAATCAATAATTGGAGAAAAAATACTTTCTTTTGTCTCGAGCGCAAGCTCCTTAGTGATCTGCCTAATTCTATAAGAAAAGAAAGTGACGACCGAGACAAAGAATAGGAAAATAGCCTGACTAACTAAATTAAAATTAATTTGTGTTAGAAATTCATAAATTAGTGTAAGAGTAACGATGAAGGTAAGTGAATAAAAGACTGTAAATCCGAATACTAGCATAGGTCTTTTGGGAGCTGATTTCTTTGGCATATAGGCTACTTTGCTTTCAAAAGATTCGTCGGCGTCAACGATCTCAATGATCCTTTGATAGATTTTTTTAGTATTACTTTCACCTGGTACTCTAAAAAATGATAAAATAATACCCATTAAGACAGGGGGGAAAAGACTGTTTATAATAATAGAAGTTGTACTGACTTCCCCGTAAATATACATCGAAAGCGGGAACTCAAGGATAAGAGCAAAAATCATCTTAGTAAGCAAGATGTATATGAAACTACGAAAAGCCAAATTTCTTATTCTAAGACCCATGGCTGAGTATTTTTCCCGGCACATTTGATCAACTTCTGTCCATAATTTTTCTTTATCTGTAAGCATCCCCCCCATATCATCTTTCTTACTGTTGATTATGTCGAATAAAACCAAAAATGGAGGTAACTGTTTTCGTGTAAATTTAACTAAATTATCTACATATGGATTTGCAACCATATCATCAATCTTTTTAAAGATTGAAGGAAGTTTATTAGAAAATGAGCTAAGTTCTTTTTGAGAATATGAAGCCAGTGTTTTATAAAAAGTTGTAAAAAGATGATAACGTAAATATGATCGATCGGACTTGCCAAAGACTTTTTCAGTTGCGACTAAAAAGTAAGAATCACGCTGTGATTCGCTCAAACCTTCAATTTTAATTTTTTTCCTTAATACTTGATATATAAAGAATGTTAAATTCGATTGTTTCTGGGCGGATCCTGGTTTTAAAAGCTCTTCAATTTCACAAGTGACAAGAT
>Ga0209211_10013617_pt1 | contig 10058 bp, 6 predicted proteins | sample RifGroA2_FD_183992 | JGI IMG/M metagenome (GOLD analysis project Ga0209211, IMG submission 183992) | Groundwater microbial communities from Rifle, Colorado, USA - Groundwater A2 (SPAdes) (version 2) | ecosystem: Environmental > Aquatic > Deep subsurface > Groundwater | place: Rifle, Colorado...
CGACGCGGACGGCGAAGACTCCATCGTCATCCGGCCGATGATGTACCTCTGCTGCGCGTACGACCACCGCGTCATCGACGGCGTGGCGGGGAACGGCTTCCTGTACCGTGTCCGGGAGCTCCTCGAAGCGGGGGATTTCTCGTAGAAAGGGCGCACCGTGGAGATCGTCTGGCTGGGGGAGATCGCGTACCGGGAGGCGCTCGCGCTCCAGCTCTCCTACCTGGACCGCAGGGCGACCCGGCGGATCCCGGACACGTTGCTTCTTCTCACCCACCCGCACGTTTACACGCTTGGACGCGCCGGAGACGAGACGAACCTGCTCGTCCCGAAGGAATCGCTCGCGGCGGAGGGGATCCCGGTGGAGCGGGTCGGGCGGGGCGGCGACATCACTTACCACGGCCCGGGCCAACTGGTCGGCTACCCGATCGTCCTGATGGAGAAGCCGGACATCCACAAGTTCGTCCGGTCGATCGAGGCGGCGTTGATCGACGCCGTACGCGGGTTCGGCGTCGAGTCCCGGCGGATCGAGGGGCTGACGGGCGTCTGGGCGAGGGAGCGGAAGATCGCCTCCATCGGCGTCGGCATCCGGAAGTGGGTTACCTACCATGGGTTCGCCCTGAACGTGACGACCGATCTCTCCTGGTTCCGGCGGATCCACCTGTGCGGCCTCAAAGGGCGGGAGGCGACGTCGATCGCCGAGGAGGCGGGTCAGGTTCCGACGATGGAGGCGGTGTGCGACGCGGTCGCCGCCGCCTGCAACCTCCACCTGGAGGGGTTCGCGTGAACCGCCCCCCGGGGAGCCGCCCCGGCTGGCTGAAGGTCCGCGCCCCCGCCGGAAAACGTGTGGAGGAGGTGTCGGAGGCGCTTGCCCGCCACGGCCTGCGCACGGTGTGCCGCGAAGCGCGGTGCCCCAACGTGGGAGAGTGCTGGGGGGCGGGGACGGCGACCGTGATCCTGCTGGGCGACGTCTGCACGCGGGGCTGCGCCTTCTGCAGCGTGACCGCCGGGACGCCCGCTCCGCCCGATCCCGCCGAGCCGGACCGCGTGGCATGCGCGGCCGCGGACCTTTCGTGGCGGCATATCGTAGTCACCTCCGTCACGCGCGACGACCTCCCCGACGGCGGTGCGGCGCACTTCGCCGCCGTCGTCCGCGCGCTGCGGCGGAAGGCGCCGGGGACCACGGTCGAACTGCTGGTCCCGGACTTCGCGGGAGAAGCCGACGCGCTGAGGCGCGTCGTCGACGCCGCCCCCGACATCCTTGCTCACAACGTGGAGACCGTCCCGCGCCTCTACCCGGTGGTTCGGAAGGGGGCGGAGTACGACCGATCCCTCGATCTTCTCCGCCGCGCCGCAGCGATGCGTCCCTCCCTGTCGTTGAAATCCGGGATCATGGTCGGGTTCGGGGAGACCGAAGGGGAAGTCGTCGCCGTATTCCGGGACCTGTTCGCCGCGGGGTGCCGCTCGATCACGGTGGGGCAATACCTGCCGCCTTCAAGGGATCATCTGCCGCTGTCCGAATACGTCTCCCCGGAACGGTTCGACCTCCTCGCGGAATCGGCGCGCGGAATCGGCTTCGATCGCGTCCTGTCGGGCCCCCTCGTCCGCAGCTCCTACTACCGATCCGGGATATGAGCGTCAAACCCGCGACACGGGTCATCCTGCACCTGGATCTCGACGCCTTCTACGCCTCGGTCGAGGTGCTCGATCGCCCGGAGCTCCGTGGAATGCCGGTGATCGTGGGCGGTGACGAACGCCGCGGCGTCGTGGCGGCCGCATCGTACGAGGCGCGCAAATCCGGCGTCCACTCGGCGATGCCGACGGCGACGGCGAAGCGGCTCTGTCCGAAGGGTGTATTTCTCCCCGTCCGCATGTCCCGCTACGCGGAGATGTCCGGCAAGGTCTTCGCCGTCTACCGCCGGTTCACCCCATTGGTCGAGCCGCTCTCCATCGACGAGGCGTTCCTCGACGTCACGGGGTGCGAGCGCCTGTTCGGCGGCGGGGTAGAGGTGGCCCGGAAGATCAAGGCGGCGGTGAAGGAGGAGACGGGGCTGACCGTTTCCGCCGGAGTGGCACGGAACAAGTTCCTCGCGAAGATCGCGTCGGATCTCGGGAAGCCCGACGGCCTCGTGGCCGTCCCCCCCGGGAAAGAGCAGGATTTCCTGGACCCTCTTCCGGTGGGGAAGCTCTGGGGGGTTGGGAAGGTGACGGGGGAGGCGCTCCTGGGGCGGGGGATCCGGACGATCGGCGATCTGCGCCGCTCGTCGCGGGAGACGCTGGTGCGATCCTTCGGAGCGAACGGGGAGCACCTGCACGGACTGGCCCGCGGGATCGATGACCGCCCCGTCGAAACGGAACGCGAGGCGAAATCGATCGGCCACGAAGACACCTACGACCACGACCTGCGCGATCGCGGGGCGATGCGGCGGGAGCTGCTTTCGCTCGCCGACCGGGTGTCGTCGCGTCTGCGCAGTGGGGGGATGCGGGGGAAGACGGTCACGCTGAAGGTGAAGTACCAGGACTTCGTCCAGGTGACCCGGGCGATCACCCTGGCCGATCCCACCGACGACGGGGGAACGATCTACCGGTGCGCGCTGGACCTGCTTCTCGACACCGAAGCGGGAGCGCGCCCCGTGAGGCTCCTCGGGATTTCGGTGTCGAAGCTCGCCCCTCCGGCGGGTGCCCCGAAGAAGGACCGGATGGAGCAGCTCGGTCTCTTCGGCCGGGCGCGCACGGCGGCTCCGGAGCCGCCGAAACCGGTGGACCCGGAGAAAAAGGAAAAGCTCAACCGCGCGGTGGACCGGATCCGGGAGAAGTTCGGTCCCGGGGGGATCGTCCCCGGGGCCCTCCCGCATGCGAAGCGCAGGGGCGAATAGCCTCTCCTCCCGCTCTCATTTTTTCGACGGTTTTCCCTCCCGGAACGAGTGACAGGTGATGCACGCCCCCTTCGCGGCGTTGTGCTCCTTCATGTCGCTGTGGCACTCGAGGCACGGGTCACGCCCCACGACGGCCCACGCGTGCGGCTTGTGGCATTCCACGCAGGATGTCTCCGGGTGACCGCCCTTTGCGTGCAGGCCCCGGACCTTGTCGTGGCACTCCTTGCACGACGTCACCGGCTTCGCCTCCCCCGGCTTCCGGTGGCAATCCGTGCACGCCATCGTCATCATCGGCGCGGAGGTGTTGAACTTGTGGCACTCCACGCACTCGGTCGGCGGCCGGTAGCCCGCGGAGTGGCACTGGTTGCACAGGATCCGGGCGTGTTTCCCCTGCAGTTCCACGGGATGCCACGGAAGCTTCCTGTCGGGGGATATGGTTCCCAACGGCATCAGCGGACCCCGCTCCGGCATCGTGTGGCACACCGAGCACTCCGTGCTCAGAACCTTTCCATTCGTCGATACGTGGCGTCCGTCGTGGCAGCGGAAGCAGCCCGGCCAGTTCCGGTGGCCTATGTTGGAGGGGTACGTTTTCCAGTTCACTTTCATGGCAGGGAAGACGCTCCGGTCGTAGATCTCCGTCGCCGTCTTCGCCGCCTTCTCCACATCCGCCTTGCGCGCCTCGTAGAGGGCGGGGTACTTTTGCCGGTAAAAGCCCGAGATCTCCGCCGTGAGCCCTTTGTGGGCCTCCTCCCGCGTGGGATATTCGCGGACGAGCGCGTCCACCACCAGTTTCTTCGCCCAGGGAAGCGTCCGGGAGATGAGCCCGGTGGTCATTGCGCGATCCACCCCGGTCTCCGGCGGCAGGTAGATGTGCGTCGGGCGGTTGTGGCAGTCCATGCAATCCATCTCCTCCTTCGGGATGGCGGCGAGCTGTTCCTTGCTCCCCTTGTAGTCGAGGCTAAGGTATTCCTCCAGCAGGTTTCCCTTCTCGTCGCGGACCTCGATCCACGGGATCACCTGCTTCTGGCGGTCGACGGCGATATAGTTCACCTTGTGCTGGATGATCATGTGCCAGTGAATTCCCGCGGTCCCGCCCAGCGTGGAACTTCCCCCGCCCGTCTTCACCCCGAGGCTGATCTGTTCCGGGGTGTTCTTCTCGTCGTACCGGAAGTGGGGGATCTGCATCAACTGGGTCCCGAAGAACTTGGCCGGCCAATGGCACTCCTCGCACGTCTCCCGCGCGGGGCGCAGGTTCTCGATCGGGGTCGGAATGGGGCGCGGGTACGACTTCGTCATCACGGCGAGGACCTGGCGGGCGCCCGAGATCTTCGCCTTGACGTACCAGGAGGCGCCGTGCCCGACGTGGCAGTCCACGCAGCTCACCCGCGCGTGGGGGGAGGCCAGGTACGCGGCGTACTCCGGCTCCATGACGGTGTGGCACAAGGTGCCGCAGAAGGAGACCGATTCGCTGTACAGGAAGGCGTTGTACGTGATGAAGGCCATGAAAACGGCGAGGAACGTTCCTCCGAGGGAGATGTAGACGAACCGCTTCCTGTGCCGCGGGATGTTCAGGTCGACGAGGGGATACGGGAGGGCATCTTCGCTTCCCGCCCTGCGCCGGCGCATGCTCTCGCGCCGCATCCCGTACAGGAAGACCGCGACGCCGACCGCGAAGAACGCGGGAAACACCATGTACGTGAAGATGCCGATGTAGGGGCTGTGCCGCTTGAGGCTGAATTCGAGGGCGAGAGCGAAGATGATGAGGAGAATGCTTCCCCCCGAGATCATCGCCCCGACAAGACTGACCGCGTTTCGGTACAAGCCGCCGCGACGCGGCGCTTCTTCGTCCGCCATGACCGTCCCCCGCCAAGATAAAGAATTATGCGGAAGAGATTACAGGGATGCGGGCGGTATTGGAAGAAAAACGTTCAAATAGAAATTGGCGGGGGGAATCCGGAGGCACGCCCGCCGGCCGCCGAACTCTCCGTATTGATTTTCCACGGGAGGGTGGATACTATATTTCTCCCGGCAACGCGCCGAAGTGGTGGAACTGGCAGACACGCCATCTTGAGGGGGTGGTGGGATATCGGAGTTACGGCTGGCTAGCCATCCCGAGCGAAGGATGCCCTTCGTAGCCCCCGCTATGGGATCCCATTCCTGCAAGGGGCGGAGGAGGGCATTTTAAAAAGGGAATTTGGCTCCGCGCCAGGTTCCCTTTTTTCGTGTTTTCGGCCCGTGGGTCCAATTTGGGTCCCGCAGGTTCGGGATGTTCCTGCTCCAAACCGGCGTCCCCCGGTCCCTAGGCCACGCTTTCCCTTGATTCTTCCTGATGGAGTCCAAAAAAAACAAACAATTTCGATCCGGAAATATTTCAGTTACATATTCATCGGGAGTAGGTATAAATATCTACAAGACATGAACGACGCTCACCACAAATGGTCAATCGTGGGATTGGAAATATACCACTTGGAGTTCCAGAGGAAAAATGGATTGAAGATATTCGATGATTGATATGTAGACAGCCGTTCGGGAGGGACGTGATGCGGAAACCTGTCGGCCTGGTTCCGTCGTCGTGGCTCGCGGTCTTTTCCCTTACGATTATCGCTTGCCTGCTGGTTCCTGCCTGTCAACAGAAAGCCAAGCTCCCGGCCGCAAAAATCACAATCGCGATTTCGACCACTCCGTATTCCGGTGTCATCTACGTCGCGAACGAGAAGGGGTATTTCCGCGAGGAGGGATTGGAGGTCGCCCTCCGTCCCGCCATGTACGGAGTGATCGCCCTCGACGCCTTGATCTCCGGGGAGGCCGATTTTGCCGCCTGCGCGGAGACCCCTTTCATGTTCGCGGCGCTCAAGGGCAAGGGCATCCTCGCCGTCGCCGAGATTGTCAATTCCGTAAAGGACGTCGCCATCGTTGCGCTCCGTGACCGGGGCGTCGAATCTCCCGCCGACCTCAAGGGGAAAAGGATCGGGTACCCCTCCGGCTCGACCGCGCAGTTCTTCCTGGACACCTACCTGACCGTGCACGGCGTCCCGAGAGGTTCTGTCCAGGCGATCCACATAAAACCCGACGACATGGCCGACGCTCTGCGGGTGGGGAAGGTCGATGCCGTTGCGATTTTCCAACCCTACGTAGTCGTTTTCGGAAAGGAGTTCGGCGGGAATGCCGTGACGTTCTACGGGGAGACGATCTACAAGTCGTCGTTTGTGGTAGTCGCGGGGAAGAAATTTGTAGCGGAGCGCCCGGAGGAGGTGAAGAAGCTCCTCCGGGCCCTGCTGAAGGCGGAAGCGTTCGTCCGCGAGAACCCGTCGGAAGCGCTGGACATCGTGGCGCAGAGCATCGGGAAGAACAGGAGCGAGATGAAGACCTCCTTTCAAGGATTCGATTTCCGTGTGAAGCTGGACCAGTCCCTCCTGGTCAACCTGGAGAACCAGGCGCGCTGGGCGATCCGGAGCAAACTGACCGACCGGAACAAAGTTCCGAACTTTCTGGAGTACATCTACTTCGACGGGCTCAAGGCGATAAGACCCGAAGTTGTGACGATCGTCCGGTAACGCGGCCACGATGAACATCCGGGCAAAACTATGGCTTACGACGGCAATCTCGATCGGGACGGCGGTGGTCGTCGGGATCGTACTGTTCCTGTCGCTCCTGAGGCTGAACGCTGCCCGTGACGAAGCGTACCGGATCGAGATGCTGCTGAGAGAAAATGCGCTACTCCAGTCCGCGACCGCAGAGTTCCTGACCCATCACGAGGAGCGGGTGCGCCTCGAGTGGGTTTCCAGGTACGGGGCGGTATCGAAACTGCTGGACGGTTTGCAGGGCGACGACAAGGAGCAGGCAACCCTCATCAAGGGAATCCGGGAGAACCATAAGAACAGCGGCGCCGCCTTCGACCTGATGCTCGCGTCAGCGTCGAAAATCCGGGGCAAGGATACCGTGGCATCCACAGAGATGTGGTCGGTGCCTGCCATGCGGGAGATGGAGGCGGTCCTGGGGGGGCAGATCAGGCTACGGTCCCAGGACGTGGTTTCGGACCTTCTTCGAATGTCGGCCAAGGCTCGCAATGACATGGCGAACGAGCAGGACAGGATGGCGTTGGTCGCCGTGCTCTCCATCCTCCTCCTCGTGGCGGTGATCACGGCCGCGTTCCTCACGATCATGAAGAGCCTGGTGAAACCGATCGCCGCGCTCCGGAGGGGGACGGAGATCGTGGGCGCGGGCGACCTGGATTTCCGGATCGGGACGGACCGGGAGGACGAGATCGGAGCGCTCTCCAGATCGTTCGACGCGATGGCAGGGAAGCTGAAGTCCATCACGGTCTCGCGCGACGCCCTGGAAGACGAGATCGCCGAGCGCAAGCGGGCGGAGGAGGAGCTCAAAGAGTCGGAAGGGAAATTCCGGGTTATCTTCGAGGGTTCCAAAGATGGGATCATTCTGGCGGACGTGGAAAGCAAGAAATTCTATACGGGCAACAAAACCTTTTGCGACATGCTGCAATATACCCTTGATGAGATCAGGCAACTATGTGTTGCGGATATCCACCCCGAGGAGGACCTCCCCCGCGTTCTCGACGCATTTGAAAGGGGGGTGAAGCAGGAATCCGAGTTGGCAGGCGACCTCCCGGTACGGAGAAAGGACGGCTCGGTCTGGTGGGCCGAAGTCACGGCAAGTCTGGTGACGATTTCCGGTAAAAAATACCTGCTGGGAAACTTCCGGGACATCACGGAACGGAAACGGTCGGAAGAAGCCAGCACCCGCCTCAGCATGGCCGTAGACCAGGCTGCCGAGGGGATCGTCATAACGGATCCAGAAGGGAGAATCGAATACATCAATCCTTCTTTCGAGCGGATAACAGGGTATCTCCAGAAGGAAGCGGTCGGACGGAACATGCGGATCCTCAAGAGCGGGAAACAGGACGAGATGTTCTACCGGAATATGTGGGAAACCATTTTTCGTGGAGAAGTGTGGAGAGGGAATTTCATCAACAAGAAGAAAGACGGCACGCTCTACGAAGAAGAGTCCATTATCTCCCCGGTTCGAACCGCTTCCGGGAAGATTATCAACTTCGTTGCCGGGAAACGGGATATCACGCAGGACATCATACTACAAAAACAGCTCCAGGCCGCCCAGAAGATGGAGTCGGTGGGCACCCTCGCCGGAGGGATTGCGCACGACTTCAATAACGTATTGACCGTGATCATCGGGTATGGAGAAATGCTTAAGCTCCGGATCGCGAACGACCCAAGAGCGATTTCAGACCTCGACGAGGTCCTCCAAAGTGCGGAACGGGCGGCGATGCTCACCAGGCAGCTCCTTACCTTCGCCCGTCGTCAGGTCGTCGAGCCCGTCAATCTTGACCTGAACGAGGTGATGACCGGTCTTGTGAAACTCCTTCGGAAGATCACAAGAGAGGACATTGAGATCAAAAACTTCCCCGCGGAATGCTCGGTGATGATCCGTGCGGACGTTGGGCAGGTCGAGCAGGTCGTAATGAACCTCTGCTTCAACGCCCGTGACGCCATGCCGGAGGGGGGGCAACTTGTCATCGATACCAGAGTGACGTTGCTGGAGGAAGGATACTTGAAGCAGTATCCGTACATGAAGGCGGGCCGGTACGCGGTGCTTTCGGTGAGCGACACAGGGGTAGGAATGGACGAGAAGACCCAGGAGCGCATCTTTGAGCCATTCTTCACCACGAAGGGACCGGATAAGGGGACAGGCCTGGGACTTGCCGTCGTTTACGGGATCGTGAAGCAGCACAATGGCTTCATTCACTTGTACAGCGAGCCGGGAAAGGGGACGACGTTCCGGATATATTTTCCGGAGGTGGACGCCCCCGCCGACGCCAAGGTCATCGCATCCCAAGGGGTGGCCCGCGGGGGGAGCGAAACGATCCTGCTGGCGGAGGACAATGAATCCGTACGGCATCTCGCAGAGCAGACACTGATCTCTTACGGGTACAGGGTACTTGTCGCTTGCGATGGAGAGGAGACGGTCGACATCTTCCGCCGGCACCAAAAAGAAATCGCGATGGCCGTGCTCGACGTCGTCATGCCGAAGAAGGGGGGGAAGCAGGCGTACGACGAGATGATCACAACGATTCCCGGGCTGAAGGTCCTGTTCATGAGCGGCTATTCCGCCAACGCGATTCACGACTCGTTCGTCCTGCTCCCAGGGGTTCCGTTCCTTCAGAAACCCTTTAATCCTGGCGCATTGGCGAGGAAGGTGCGGGAAGCCCTAGACGGGGAGTTATACTGAAGAAATAGGATATGTGTTCGTTCGAGGTTCTTTCATTTGAAGGGCCTCGACCGCGGGATCGCATAGGGGAACCGTCCGCGCCGAGCTCTCGGTCTTCGGGCCCCACGCCTCTTTTGATCGGACGTGGAGGAGGCGATTCTTGAAATCCACTCCATACACCCAAGAATGGTCTGGGTGGCGGACGATCCCAGACGAGGATGGTTGGTTGGAGGGAAAGTCGTGTGTCCCATTTGTGTCCAAAATCCTGGGAAGCCTACGGAAATCTACCTAAATCTACCTAAATCTACGGAAAGTGTCATGCTGGCACAGTTGTAACTATTCGATAAACAAAAGGATTGTAGTGTCTTTTAAGAGGTAAGGCTGCTTGAGGGGGTGGTGGGGAAACCCGTGCGGGTTCAAATCCCGCCTTCGGCACCAGCCTTCACTCCTCATTGCAAAGCAAGCCAGGGATATCGGAGTTACGGCTGGCTAGCCATCCCGAGCGAAGGATGCCCTTCGTAGCCCCCGCTATGGGATCCCATTCCTGCAAGGGGCGGAGGAGGGCATTTTAAAAAGGGAATTTGGCTTCGCGCCCGGTTCCCTTTTTTCGTGAAATCACATCGAGTGGCTGAAAAGTGGCTCGCAGGATTTTTTTCTTCACAGTACTCCTATCAGCGTCCATGTTCGCGGTCTGGATCGGGGGAGAGCCGATCACGGTTGGTGTGTTTACGGTTGGTGTTTCCCTCTCGCCCCTGATAGTGTACAAATAGAAACAGTTGGATTTTCCATCCGACTCTTCAAGGCGAAAGGGGACTCCCGCTTTGCCTTCGAGTAGAACTCTTCTCTTCTCTTCTCTTCTCTTCTCTTCTCTTCTCTTCTCTTCTCTTCTCTTCTCTTCTCTTCTCTTCTCTTCTCTTCTCTTCTCTTCTCTTCTCTTCTCTTCTC
>Ga0209211_10013618_pt1 | contig 10058 bp, 10 predicted proteins | sample RifGroA2_FD_183992 | JGI IMG/M metagenome (GOLD analysis project Ga0209211, IMG submission 183992) | Groundwater microbial communities from Rifle, Colorado, USA - Groundwater A2 (SPAdes) (version 2) | ecosystem: Environmental > Aquatic > Deep subsurface > Groundwater | place: Rifle, Colorado...
GGATTTGAATGCAGCGCCTATATTATCAGGACCATTGTTAATTGTTGTAAATCTGACTGCGATTGAACTTTGATCTGTAAGACTAGCAGCCGGTGTTATCGTAAAATCCCCAGGGACGAGGTCATACTGATTACTTGCTGCAAACGTACCTGTGATATAATATTTCTCAGAACTATAGGCACCACCATATCCATATATTCTAGTATACACATAACCACTATTATGTTGGACTTGACAAGTTTCAGTTAATCCTGTTCCAAGCTGAGAAGTACATGAATTAGTGCCGCAATCACTATAAACTTGTAAATCATAATCTTTTGTTGATGGAACTTGTAAAGTAGCAGTAAATGTGCCACTTGAAGGAAGATTCCATTTGAACCAATCAACATCACCACTAGGATTAACATAATCGTAATAGGTTGTGCCTAAATTTAATGAACCTGCACCGGAACATGCATCATTTGTATCTAAAGGAGTTACTGCTTCAAGTTGTGTGTCATTATCTAATATAGTAATTGATCCATTCTCTGAAACATAAATCTTCATTTCACTTACTACCTTCTCTTGCTTAGATGCTGATTGTTGATAATTTTCTAAAAGAGGATAATTTTCAGATTTTGTATTTTCAGGCTCTGCAACAGATATAGGTATGGCATCGAATTTATTGAATTCAGAAATTGCCTCTGCATAGGATATAGGCATGCCAACTATTAAGAGGATAACAAAGATACATATACAAATTTTAATTTTTTTAGAGTTTATCATCTAAACCATCGAAGTATTTTTGCTAACATTGAATTTTCTGATTTTGAAATTGTTTTTTCAATATTCTTAACACTAACACTTGATGTTGAATCCTGTGATTGTGTTATAGAACTAGCTGTAGCCTTAGACTCTATTGTTTTTACAGTCTCTGCTTTTGCAGTTGTTTCGCCTGGAACAATTATATTTTTCTCTGGAACTTTAGCCTGGACAACTGCTTGCATTGACTTTTCTGCTTTTGCAGTTGTTTCGCCTGGAACAATTATATTTTTCTCTGGAACTTTAGCCTGGACAACTGTTTGCATTGACTTTTCTACTTGTGCAGTTGTTTCGCCTGGAACAATTATATTTTTCTCTGGAACTTTAGCCTGAACAGTAGTTTGTGTTGATCTTTCCACTTGTGCAGTTGTTTCTGTAGGGACTACTAGTATTTTTGTTTGCATACTTAGAGAGACATTTTTTATTGATTGTGTACTTTCCAATTTTGCACTTGTTTGTGATGGGACCACTAGAGGTTTATCTTCTGTTTTTTGAAGAACAGATGCAGTAGTAGGATTTTTTTGAGGCACTGCAATTGCTTCAGACATTGTTGTTGATACAGGCAATCTGAGCAATCCATTTTTATTAAGGTTAATAGGATTAATCAGACTAGATGCCACATAAGAACTGCTTTCCAACTGTGAATTGGATGTTGAAGCTGGTTCTGCAAAAGCTATGCCAACTATTAACAAAATTATCCCTAGATATAAGCTAATTTTTTTCATTTTATTCCCCTCCATAAACTAAATTAATCAAGATCATTTGTTTAAAAAAACTTACAATAGATAAAAAATAATGCTGAAATAGATTCTCCATTTTTATTAGCTTAAAGTAATAAGAAGAGATAGAATTATCTAAGAAATGTCTAATATAAGTTACACTCCCCCACCTTGGTTGTTTTCCTTTTATTGGAATCGCCTGCTTTTTTATATAATTTAAGTAATTACATATCAGCATTTAATTCTCAGATTTTGCTTAAGTAAAAAAATAAAAAAGCACTAAAAGTACTTTACAAACCTCTTTTGTTGCTATACGCAATGAACTGCGCCGTAATTGCTGTATATAAAAATAAAAGTCTCTTGATCAACTAACCTTTCCCCTCACTAGCATAACTACCACAATAGATGTATTACATGTTTATATTGGTGTTTATCATAAAATGGATTGTTTATTCCATAATAGATAAATTTATATACTAATACGGAATACTTATTCCATATGGATGAAAAAGATAAAAAAATATTAAAGGTTCTCGAGGGAAACTCCAGACTAAGCATTCAAGCAATAGCTAAGAAAACCCTAGTGCCTATAACAACAGTATATAATAGGCTCAAAAAGCTTGAGAGCACTGGTGTTATCAAGAGATATACCATCGAATATGACAATAAAATGCTTGGAAAGACAACCTGCGCGTATGTGATGGCGCAGCTGGATAATTCTATTTTAAAGAAAAATAACCTCACAGAGCATGATATCGCAAAGAAGATAAAATCCCATGACCTTGTTGAGGAAGCAGACCTTATAACAGGAGAATATGACATCCTTATAAAACTGAGAGCTTGCTCAACAGAAGAGATGAACGGATATATTGTAAAACAACTAAGAGAGGTTGAATCTGTGGCTAGGACACATACATTGGTAGTTATAGAGGAGATGTAGGGTAATAAACCTTTCTACACTTTTCTCGCAGTAACCCCATTATGCTTTCTAATTACATCCTTGAATCCTGCTCTCTGAAATCGTTTGATGACACCTAATGCAATATCAATACTTCTGTTCTTTGCGCCTGGAGCGCCTGTGTAATGATATATCTCTCCCCCTTTCTTCAGGACGCGAAACAATTGCAAGTAAAACTCACCTGAATACATCTCTTGTGAGAGCTTGAACATCGGAGGGTCATGGATGATCGCGTCAAAGAAATTGTCTTTATAGGTTTTGATTTCAATTACAGCATCGCAAATCTTTAATTTTATTTTGTTTTCTTTTTTCTGTATTTTTTCATCTGTAATGCCTTCAAAGACTTCATTGCTCCAAGGATTGTGCTTTGCTATCTCCACAATGTTTGGATCACGTTCGTGAGTGTAGATTTCAGTTACTTCTTTCTTCTTCGCAGCTATTAATGCAGTATACCCCAATCCAAAGCAAGTATCCAAGACTTTGCCGTGAACATTTATCGCATCTATCTTATTTTTTGCGTCTATGATCGCATCCTGGTCTTTGATATTATGCATCCTTATTCCTGAGAGCTCTATTGTTGGAGCAGTTTTTTCTCCTGTCGGAAATAATTTTAGGAAGGTGTTAGTTTCCATCGAGAAAAGCTGGATCTTATGTATCTGGTTATTTTTTATCAGATAACAGACTGTGTTATTCTTGATTATCTTTTTTAAGTCATCTAAAGTTATTGTTTCTGTTTCAACCGCCTTAGAGGTTTCATGGGTTAATATTATTTTTATATTTTCTTTATCAGTACCATCAACTTCTGATTTACTAAGAGTCAACCCTAAATCAAGAGAAAGTTCTACTTTGATATGATTAAATTTAATTTTATTATTAGTTATTGCTTGCAGTATTTTCTCTGCTTGGAATGCGGATAATATGATCATTAAATTACTCCCTCAATATCCTGATAGTCTCTCTTTGAACTTTCAAAACCAATTCTTTTATCTTCTTCAATTGTCCTAAATCAATGCTTGTCTCCACACCATAAGTTGAAATTTCTCTTTCATGTCTTGCTGTCGGATTTGTCAGGCTTTCTTCAACATCTAATGTATCAAACTGATAAACAAGATCTTTATCAAGATTAAGCTTTTTATCTTCTATAAGCTTAAGCAGCACTGTTATGGTGCATGACTGATTTTTTGAGGCATATCCGTATTTTGCCAATATGGCTAAAAAGCAATGATAGATAGCATAAAATCCCACATTCAAAGCCCAATCATATATTTCTAATCTTTCGAGAGTCTGCAATACGCCATAATTGTACTCAGATTTCTTAACGTGCTTTTGCGCTAAATCTAAGTCTGGTTTTTCCTTAACAAGTCTTCGTGAATCTTTCAGGCACCATTTTAAATTATTGTCTATTTGCGGCATTTCTTAATTACCTCAACGTATTTTTCTGCATTGTAGAATATAAAATTATCAGTTAATATACTATAAAATACCTTATCTTCCTTGTTAACTAGTATGTCTTTTTCTGCAATGTCCATATATCTTATCGGTTTATCTATCTGTTCAGATTTTCTTATCTCTTCTTTAATCTTTTTTATTTCATTTGATAACTTATTGTCATAAACAAGCAAAATATCAATATCATTGAAATCCCTATTTTGTAGAGAAGAGCCAAATACTATCCCCAGTTTTATATATGGCTTAAACTTTTGTAAATTATGCAATAGAACAGCTAGCCATTTTGGAAACTCCTTATCTTCCAAACTTAATAGATATTCAATGAATTTAATAGCTAGATTATCCCTATAATTATATGAGAAATACACCGAATTACCAATTTCTTCTTTTATCAAAAGCTGTTTATCATATAGAATATTGCATAATTTGTTTGCATGAGCATGATTTATACCAAGAAGTCTGGCTAATTGCCTGGCATTATACCTATCTTTATAATGCTTAAATAAATACTTGATTATCTGAAGTTCTATCTTTGTGAATTGTATGTTTTTAACAGCCATATGTATGCTAATAACATACATAATATATAAACTTTACGATTTTTAATGGCAAAAAACGCCCCTTAATGTATTCACTAAATTGAGCTTCACCCTTGATAACGGAAACCACCTAAATAGATGATAAAAAGAAATAACCGAATAATCGCTAATTATACCATCCCTATAGATGATACATCCCATCAAACTTCCTGTCGTTTATGTTATTAACAACCACCCTTCCTTCTCCTCTGTGCTTTATCAGGATGAGATTCCTTTTCTTGCTGCGCATATAGACTCTGCCGTTTCTGTGCTCTATCTGTTTTTGGATGAACGCATTTCCCCTGATCTTGCAGAAGTTGTAGATCTTGTCTGCATTGTTTATTGATTTGCCGATTATTGCAGCAGATTTTCTTTCTGTAGTCTCATTTTGCGCAAGACCTATAATCTGCTTATCTTCCTGCTTTGTAATTAATTTCGCTATATTTTCAAATATATTTTTTGTAATTCCCACTTCAGACACCCCCACTAAAATTAAAGATTACTGACTAAAACCAATTTCTCCCGAAAAGACTGTATTCAAGACTTAACTTAAAATATTGATTTAAAATACTAGATATACATTATCTACCCCTACTAATTTGGAAGACAGCAAAGTATATAAACCTTATGGATATGTATATTGAATGGCAACTATACTCTTATTATAAAGTATATACTTAAAGAGATATTAAACTCAATTAGAGGTTTATTATGGCTAAAAGCAATAATAGCATAACTGCTGAAAAGACATGGAAAGAAATATTTTCTACTGTGCCTTTTCTAAGCAAGGAAGAAGTCAGGCAAATGAAGGAAGCCATAAAAGTATTTAGAAAAGACTATGATTTTGAATAGCAAGGGATATAAATGCAAAAACACAAAAGAAACCTTGCGCAAGAGAATAAAAATATTGCAGCTGAGCGAGTTAAGATTCTTTTTGAACAAGCTAAATTAAGGTTTAAAAAAAATCCTGAATTAAGCAATCGATATATGCAACTTGCAAGAAGGATGGCTATGAAGTTCAGAGTCAGATTTACCTCTGCGCAAAAAAGACAATTTTGCAAGAAATGCTTTTCGTATTTAGTTCCTGGAGTAAATTGTCGCGTCAGGGTTTATAGAGGAATGATAAGGTATAATTGCTTGAAGTGCAAGAATGTGGCTAGGATAAAGATTGGGAAAGGAATTAAATGATAATATAAGAAAAAATAGAATAGTGTATTAATTGTTATTTTTTACCTGCACCAGGTGTCCAGACAAATCCTAAACTAGCTTCAAGTTCTTCTCCCTGTGCAAAACTAACAGTTATAAGTCCTGTAGGTAATACTTGGTAGCTAAGAGTTAAACCGCCTTTCCATTCTCTAAATTTCTGACTGTGCTTAACTCTGGAATCATCTGCACGTAATGTTAGATCTTCATAAGATATTCGAGGAGCAACCAACCATTTTCCACCCATCCATTCACTTTCAGGTGTCCATATAAGAGCAGCATCTAATGAGCTAACATCATCTCTGTTTGTTCCTGTCAAATCTCCACCGTAACTTTTGCTAGTGTTTCTATATGCTAATTCTATTGAAGAAATATTAAGCCAAGTTGGAAGCCAAGATGGCACATGAACCATCCCAAATCCTGAGTCTTTGCCTGAAACATCTCCTTTTAATTCACCAACTAAACCATCTGCAGTATATTTTGCAGTTTCTGAATTTGCATCAACAAAGAAAACATATTTTCCACCTGGCAATTCTAGAGTTTGTGTTTTTAATCTTAAACCATAACCAAGATTGTTTTTCTCGCTGTAATTGCCATTAGAGGCTCCTGTTGCTACAGCTAAGTTTGGCTCTAATAATAGATAAGGAATTTCATAACCGCCTGTTAATTTGATTCTGACACCTTTCTTTTCTTTGCCACCAAGATTTGCATCAATAGAACCATGTTCAGGAGCTAAGAATGCAATTGACGTATTCCAGAATCCTGTTGGCTTTGGATTAGGCACATCGCCAACCAATCTAAAATCCAAACCAATATTTGTTTGAGTATCTCCTTCAGCAACACCTGCACTGTTTTGAGGGCTGTGACTAAGTGTTAAGCCCAATGCCTTAAATGCTTCTTCTCTTTCAGCACCAACACCAAATTTCAAATCATACCATCTTGAAAGAAGAGTAGAATTTTTAGAGCCTTGTTCTGAAGGAATAGGTGCAGCTTGAGCTTTGGATGGCAAAGCTAAACTTAATGTTAGCAAACATGCAAGAGCATATAATACTCCACCACCTAAAGGACTTCGTGCTGGAATACTATTGTTGGTTAAATCATATAATGCATGCTCTGGCACCAATAGTCCGCTTTTTCTAGGAAAATAATCTACACCATCTTGCTTGACTACATCAGATATATCATTTGTTGCCATAGTAAAATCCTCTAATCGTTAATAAATACAAGAAAACATCATGGCATTTTTAAATTTTGTGTTTTTATTGCCACTTTAGAGTGATTTCAAATATTTGGTTTTTGCAATAATTTTATAAACAGGATGATTTTTTGCAATGCATATTCAAGTGCGTTTGTTAGAATTTGAAAACGTAAATTTCTTTTTGCCACTCTGCCGTAACTAATAAAAAGAAACCTTTAAATAGGAGTAGGCATTATTTCAGGTAAATAAGGGGGTTTTTAGGTAAGATTGCTTATTAAATATAGCGTTAAACATAATGCTAGCGCTAGAATCTTGGGGGAAATTTTGATGAGAGACAATAGCAGATTTAATGAAAAGGGTAATGTTAACGAGCTTAGACAGACAGCAGGCGGCTTTAGAAATGTTAATCAAGCATTTGATATTTTAGGCATAAACTTGGAAAAGATAGTAGATTCGCAGATTCTTCCTTCTCAAAAGAATATATCCAGAATAAACATCCAATATGATGAAACCAATGGTACCTATTACCAGGTAGCTGTAGTTAACGGCAAAAAAGTTAGAAAAGATGTTTCTGAAAAAACATTTATCGCATACGCAAATCTTTTATTTGGCGCAAATGGAAAGGTGCCGCATACAGAAATAAATGCTTCTCAAAGTGGTGTTACTCAGCAATCTGATGTTCCATCTGAATATGGCAGCAATAATGTTACATCCATCGATGAATATAGAAAAAGAGTTCCTGCGTATAATGGTTCAACTCCAGGCATGCGTGCTACACGTGCTGGAGTTGTTATGCTTGCATTAGCAGGAGTAGTAGGAAACATTGCATGTAGAAATGAAGAAAGTGATATCCCAAGACCTGCTCAAGGACCTGTTTCTGGAACGCCGAATCCTGGAGATATCGGAACAACATTAACAGATAAGGATAAGTTTATGGAAGCTACTTTTAGTGTAAAAGCTGATGGAAGCGTTTCTGTTGAATTGCCTTATGCTGGCAATGGTTACCATGGCAGAAATATGGCAGGTGCAAATCTTGCACTTAACCCATTTGTAAATGGAAACCTTGCTCCTACAATGAAAAGCTCACAATCTAACCCTAATGCAAATACACCTCTAAGAGCTAATCGTTATGCATTAGATATTTTAGACATTATTTACGATAATGGATTTCAAGCTGAACCAACACCAGGAACTGGTAGGCTTAGATATGTAGACAGAGCAGCTAATGGAACACCACTTGCATTAAAGGATCTAATGACTAGAGAGGAATGGTACGATGTAATGGCAGGGTGGTTTAACTTCATAGAAGATAGTTTTGATTACGAAGCAGATGATAGAGCTAACTTAACTAACCCAAATGCACCTACACCTGTTGTAGAGTTCAGGCAAGGATTATATTCTGGAACATTGGACGATGCAGTAGATCCTACAAAACAAAATAATGATAGTAGCTTGAGTTCTGTTGCACTCTATATTAGAGGTGGTGTTGACCATGCTAGAAGGCTTATACTTTTACCTAAAGCTGAGGCAGCAAAGCTTGTAACTAAATACAGCAAAGATACTACCTTACCAAAAGGAGTAGTCAATAATCTTGTGGAGGGATTAGTTGATTATGATACAGCAGGTCCAGATGGCTTGAAACCAAATGAAACATTATCTGCAGAGAAATTTCAACCATAGTTTCAGTCGTAATTTTTATAATTAACATGAATTCAAGAAAATTTACAAAAAGTTTGACAATTATGTTTTTAATAGTTATAGCTAGCTTAGCGACTTTAATCACATTGCCTGCAGTATCTGCTGCATGCAATAGGAATAGTGTTTGTGATGCTGGAGAAAATACTTTTACATGCCCAAGTGATTGTAAAGTGCAAGGCCCAGTATGCGGAGATGGTGTCTGTGATCCAGCTGAACAAGGCAATTGTCAGGTTGATTGCGGTAGTCAATGCTCATTGACTAACGGCGGCATTGAGGCATGTGATGGAATTGATAATGATTGTGATGGATTTGTTGATGAAGGAGACTGTGCAGGAACTTCTCCTGTATCAGGATCTGCAGTAGATTATTCGCCTGACTTAGTCATTGATTTTAGAACCAAATGGTTCTCACCAAAAGGAATAAGTTCTGTTATATTTCAACATGATTTTACTGGACAGACTTCTCCTAAAGACATAACAAGCACTAAAGATTCAAGCGATCGTTACACCTACTCAACTGCCCTGTCTGCAGGAAATTATTTTTGGAGCCAGACAGCAACAGATTCTAGTGGAAAAACAGCAACTACAGGAAATTTATTGTTTACAGTCAGGAAAATAAGCCCCATATTGACTCTTAATGTTAATCCTGCATCAATAGAATATGGACAATCTGCAGCTGTTTCATGCAACGTAAGTACGCCTCAAATAGATATAACCAATGCATTATCTAGAGATGGAATTACTACCCAAAATCCTGATAATTCTGTTTCATCTTTATCTGCAAACACCTATTCATATGTATGTGCAGTTAACGAAACACAGAACTTTACTGCAATTGCTACATCACCAAAGTCTTTAATTATAACTCAAAAGCAACCAACAATACAATTATTAATAAATAATGATCCAACAAATAATATTGTTGAGCTAGGACAGGATGTAGATTTAACAGCAACCTTAACTGAACCTAGCGGTGAGAATGTTAAAGTATTATTTAATTCTGCAGTAGAGATTTCAGGAATTTCCCCGCAAACTATACCAAAGAAAAATTTACTAGTTGGAAATTATGACGTAGCTGCTGCATTTGATGGAAATAATAATTATAAATCAAAATCAGATACAAAAACTTTAAAAGTAAGAGATAATACAAATCCAGCGATCATTATAAATGATGGTACTGATGCTGGACCAATAAAAACAGATACAATAAGATTGACTGCTAGTGATTTGGATTTAAATGTAAATTCCTTGGCATACGGCTTTAGTGCAGACAGCACTTGCGATGCAAATGATAATTATCCTAACTCATTTACAAATGGGGTTGATTTTACTGTTACAGGAGATAACACAGATTTCTTGTGCGCAAAAGCAGCTGATAACAAACCAAATATTAATTTCACACTAGTTGGGCAATTAAATACGGATAATACTGCACCAATAGTTGAAATTAATATT
>Ga0209211_10013619_pt1 | contig 10057 bp, 10 predicted proteins | sample RifGroA2_FD_183992 | JGI IMG/M metagenome (GOLD analysis project Ga0209211, IMG submission 183992) | Groundwater microbial communities from Rifle, Colorado, USA - Groundwater A2 (SPAdes) (version 2) | ecosystem: Environmental > Aquatic > Deep subsurface > Groundwater | place: Rifle, Colorado...
GGGGTTGCCCATGCTGCCGACCACCGAGCCGATGCTGATGATGCGCCCGCCTCTCGCCTTCATCATCGCGCGCAGCACCGCGCGGCTCAGACGAAACACCGACTTGAGGTTGGTCGCCAGCACGTCGTCCCATTCTTCGTCGCTCATGCGCGCCAGCAGGTTGTCCTTGGTGATCCCGGCGTTGTTCACCAGTATCGAGGCTTCGCCGAATTGTTTGCGCAATTCGCCCAGCATGTGTTCGGTTTGCGCCGCGTCGTTGACATTCAGCACCATGCCCGCACCCTTGATTTCCGCCGCATCCAGATAGGCGCTGATGGCCTGTGCGCCGTTGTCACTGGTGGCGGTGCCGATCACCGTTGCACCCTGTTTGCCGAGTTCCAGCGCGATGGCCTGACCGATGCCTCGGCTGGCTCCGGTCACCAGTGCGATTTGTCCTTGTAGTGTCATGTGTTACTCCTTATGCAGATGTAATAAAAATCGGTACCTAGGGTGCGCTATGCGCACCAATGCTAATGGTGCGTGGAACGCACCCTACAAAATTGTTGTTATTTTTGTTAAGTCGGTGGCAATGTCGCAGCACGATCTATATGCCACTCGGCATCCGCAACGCGTGCTGCGGGCAGCAATACCCCATGCGACATCTGCTCCAATGCGCTACGCTTTCCCGCGCCCGCTACTAAAAATATTTTCTGCCGTACTTTACTCAACGTGTTTATACCAAGCGAAACCCGCTCTGGCGGCGGTTTGGGCGAGTTGAATACCGGCACGACCAGCGCCGCGCTTTCGGTGGCCGGATTATCGGGGAACAGGCTGGCAGTATGCCCGTCTTCGCCCATGCCCAACAACACCATGTCCAGTGTCGCAATCTGCTCCAGCATAGCCGCATAAGCGGCAGCGGCAGCATGTGCCCCCAACTCGGACGGAATGAAATGGATGTTACCGGGCGGAATGGCGATATGCTCCAGCAGGGTAACGCGGACCATCGTGTCGTTGCGCTGGGCATCGCCCCTCGGCAGGCAGCGCTCGTCGCCGAGATATAGCTGGACATGAGCCCAATCAATGGCGAGATCACGCAGCTTTTCGTAGCAGCGGCGCGGTGTTTCGCCGCCTGCCAATACAAGATAAAACATGCCGCGTGCGGCGATTGCCTGCACTGCCGATTCTGCGATGCGCTGCGCGACCGCAAAGCTCAGGTCGTCAAGATTGTCGTGGATAAAAACGGCATTGGCGTTAATGTGAAACCCGCGTAGCGATTCGTTCGCCCCCTCGCCCGCTTGCGGGAGAGGGTTGGGGAGAGGTAAACGGGCAGGGCGAGTTTCATTATCAGGAGCGGCATTTTTGCCATGCTCGTTCGGCAAGATATAAGTGTTCATGTTGCCCCTTCGGCAAGTTGTGCGGCGCGCAGCGCCGGGCCGAACAGCGCGGCGCGGTCGTTCATAATCACCCTGACCGGCATGGCTTCGAGCAGCGGACGCATCCTGCCCTTGTTCAGAAACGCTTCGAGAAACGCACCAGCCTGCAACAGCGGCAAAATTTTTGGCGCGATGCCGCCGCCCAGATACAACCCGCCACGGCTCATCACCTTGAGCGCGAGGTTGCCCGCTTCCGCGCCGTACAGGCGCACGAATCTGTTCAGCGTCTCGACGCATATCTCATCACGCCCGGATAATGCGGCAGCGGAGATGGCTGCCGCCGCATCGCCACTGCGCATTTCTTCCGCCAGCCATTGCGGTACTGCGACATTGTGGCGAATGCACAGGAACTCATGCAGGCTCACCAGCCCCATGCCGGATACGACGCGCTCCCAACTGACATGCCGATACTGTTGCTGTAAATGATGCAGAAAGGCAATCTCAAGTTCATCGCCGGGACTGAAGCTGGTGTGTCCGCCTTCGGTGGCGAACGGCTGATGGCGTTGCCCGTTCCATAACAGACCGGCCTCACCCAGCCCCGTACCGGCGGCAATCACGGCGGCATTGCCGCAAGCGCCCGGCGCACCGGCTTGCAAGATCAGCAGGTCTTCCGCACCCAAGGCAGGCAGGCCATAAGCGGTTGCTTCCAGATCGTTGAGCAAGGTGCAGCGCGCAAAACCGAACTGCCGCTGCAATGCATCGGCATCAATGCACCAGGGCAGATTAGTGGTTTGCACCACCCTGCCCTGCACCGGGCCGGCGATGCCCAAGGCAATATCAGCGGGAGCTTCGACGCCGGAAAGAAAATCGCCGAGCAATGATTCAAATGCGGCGTAATCGCGGCTCGGGTAACTGGCTTCGCGCACAACATGAACCCGCGTGCCGCTGACCTCGATGACAGCAAGACGCGTCTTGGTTCCGCCGATATCGCCCGAAAGAAATTGTTTCAAGATATCAATACGCTTCCAGCTTTGCACCATCCAGATTCAACGAATGGCGCCAGAATTGGTCATCGCGGTCGAACAGCCGGTATGTGCCGCGCGGCCCCCAACTGCCAGCCTGGTAAGTATTGATGAAGTCGCGCTCCATCGCCCATACCTTGAGGATCGGATCCACCACGCGCCATGCCGCTTCAACTTCGTCGATGCGCAGGAACAGCGAAGGATCGCCCTGCATCACGTCCAGCAACAGGCCGGCGTAAGCGTCGAAATCCTCGTCGCTGTCCTTGCGGTAGGTGGCATCCAGGCTGAGAGACCTAGTGTGCAAGTCCAGCCCCGGCACCTTGACCTGCATCTCGATTTTCATGCAATCGTCGGGCTGAATACCCAGCATGATCCAGTTCGGCTGTGGCGGCCCCTGGCGTGTTTTGCGCAGCAGATCCTGCGGCGGGTTCTTGAAGCGGATGCAGATTGCCGAACTGCCTTCCGCCATGCGCTTGCCGGTGCGCAGGTAAAACGGCACACCTGCCCAACGCCAGTTGTCGATGAACAATTTCAGCGCCGCATAAGTTTCCGTGGTGCTGTCCGGCGCCACACCAGGCTCTTCCAGATAACCGGGAACCGTCTGTCCATTGATGGTGCCACTGGTGTACTGGCCGCGAAATGCATGGGCATGCACCGAGTTCTGCGTGATCGGCCGTATCGCCTTCAGCACTTTCACCTTTTCATCGCGCAAATGCTCGGCGGAGATGGTCAATGGCGGCTCCATCGCCACCAGCGCCAGCAACTGCAACAAGTGGCTCTGGATCATGTCGCGCAGCGCACCGGCCCCTTCGTAGTAACCGGCGCGCCCTCCGATGCCCAGGGTCTCGGATTGGGTGATTTGCACATGGTCGATGTAATGGTGATTCCACAGCGGCTCCAGCAGCAGGTTGGCGAAGCGGAACACCATCACGTTCTGCACCGTGCCCTTGCCGAGGTAATGGTCGATACGATAAATCTGCGGTTCGTTCAGATGCTTGTATAAGCTTCCTTGCAGGGTCTGCGCGCTCAATAAATCGTAGCCAAACGGCTTCTCGATCACCACACGACGCCAGCCATGTTTTTCCTTGAGCAAATCAACCTTGCCCAATTTATCAACGATATCCGGAAACGCTGCGGGACTAACCGACATGTAGAACACCATATTGGGAGGGAAACCCGCCCCCCCTTCCAGCAACTGCTGCAAACGCTGATAGGCCGCGTCATCGCCGGGCGGAATGGCATGATAGTGCATGCGCGCACAAAAGCGTTCCAACGCCGTTTGGTCTATCCCTTTCGGATAGATCGGCTGCAACATTTTGACAATTTCATCGATCCATTCCTCGCGCTGCCGCAGCTCGATGCTGCAACCGAGTATGACCACATGCTCCGGCAAGCGCTTGGCCAGCTCAAGGCGAAACAGCGACGGGATCAGTTTGAGCCGACTGAGATTGCCGGCTGCGCCGAATATCACCAGTGTGCAGGGTTCCATGGTTTTCATGTTCGGGGCGCCCTGTCAGTTCGTTTGCTTGACTGCGTGGCCGCCGAACGCATTGCGCATGGTGGACAGCAGGCGATATCCGTAGCCGGTTCCGTCCTGGCTGGTAAAGCGCATCTGCAACGCCAGCGTCAACACCGGAGCGGCGACGCCCTGATCGATTGCCTCCACTACCGTCCAGCGCCCTTCGCCGGAGTCCGGCACAAAGGGCGCAATATTCGTCAATTCCTGGTCATGCTTCAGCGCTTCAGCGGTGAGATCGAGCAGCCAGCTGCGCACCACCGAACTATGCCGCCACAACTCGGTGACCTGCGCCAGATCGAGGGAAAATTCCTTCTTGCCGCGCAGCAGTTCCAGCCCTTCGGCAAACGACTGCATCATGCCGTACTCAATACCGTTGTGGATCATCTTGGTGAAGTGCCCCGCGCCGACCGGCCCGACATGCGCCCAGCCGCGATCCGCAGCGGGTGCCAGCGCCTGTAGGATGGGCGTCATTATTTTGGCCACTTCGGGGGTCGCTCCGACCATCAGACAATAGCCGTTCTCCAACCCCCAGATACCGCCGGAGGTGCCGGAATCCATGAAGCCGATGCCCTGCTCCGCCAGCCATGCGCCGCGCCGCTGGCTGTCGTGGTAATTCGAATTCCCGCCGTCCACAATGATGTCCCCTTTTGAGAGCAGCGGCACCAGCGCGCGAACCTGTTGCTCGGTCGGCTCGCCGCTCGGGAGCATCAGCCAGACGATGCGCGGGCCGGACAGTTTCGCCACCGCGTCGGCCACCGAGGTTGCGGCGACCATACCCTCCTCCGAGGCAAGCTGCGCAACCACATCTGTCGTGCGGTCGTAACCCACCACTTCGACACCGCCACGGCGCAGCCTGCGCACCATGTTGCCACCCATCTTGCCCAGCCCTATCATCGCCATTCGCATAAGATTCTCCCTGAGAAAACAATCAGCCAAAAATAATCAGGTTACACAATCGACCCATGCCGCCCGTAAAACCTGCCATAAAACATTACCATACATGTGGATTATATGCCTTAATTCACAATTTCATGTATGCGCAGGCGAAGCTGGCAGGGCAATCGCATCAAATTTTCCTAAGTCCAAACAATGTTTTGCGGTAGTAAGCCAGAAGTGGCGAAGAGGATGCTGCGGGTGTGTATCCCGCCCTTGCACTTTGATGTATCGGGGGAAGGTCAGGTTAAGTTTGATGCGATTGCCCTGCCAACATAAGATCATAAGCAAGCTGCTTTACCGCCAGTATCTAAACAGCTATATTTCGGCCACTTGGATTTCGGGAGCAAATCGTGAGTGACAATACGCCACAACACATCAGGCTGGACGGCATTGCGGACTATACAGCGGCTCTGGACACGTTGTGTGATCTGGCGCAACACAGTCTGTATTTATTTGATAATGACCTTGATGGATCGGGTTTTAACGCGGAAAACCGCTATGAAATATTGCGTAAACTTTTGCTTGCCAGCCCCATGTCTCGACTGCTCGTGCTAGTTCATGATACGCGTTACTTATCCACGCTATGCCCGCGCATGATGCTGTTGCTGCACCAATTCGGTAGCAGCATGTTCATTTACCAGACGCCCAAGAATTTACGGCAAATCACCGAACCGTTTGCCGTCGCAGACGAATCGCATTATGTGCGCCGCTTTCATTTTGACGATCCGCGCGGCATCCTGGCACAGCACGATCCTGAAAATGCGCGCGCCTTGAAATCACGTTTTATGGAAATGTGGGCAAGCTCCCATCCGGGAATATCATCCACGAGGCTCGGGCTATAGTAAAAAATTGCAAAATTTGCAAAATTGCTGGATTTTCCGCGCTCAGATGATAGAATGTGCGGCCTTTGGTTTTGGGCGCGTTTTTGTTTTTTAAATGCGCTTGGATCCAGGTGAAATTTTTATGATTTTTTTTAACCAACACTCCCGAGGAAAAAATATGAAACTATCTGCTCTTGTTGCTGCTCTGTTGGCTCTTGCTTTGACCGCATGTGGCGGTGGCGCTCCAGCTCCTGCTGCTGCCCCAGCTGCACCAGCTCCTGCTGCTGCACCAGCTCCTGCTGCTGCTCCGGCTCCTGCTGCTGCACCAGCTCCTGCTGCTGCGCCGGCTGCTGCTGCTCCGGCTGCTGATGCTGCCGCCGCTCCTGCTGCTGCCGCTCCGGCTGCTGCCGCTCCTGCTGCTGCTGCCGCTCCGGCTGCTGCTGCTCCTGCTGCTGACGCTGCAAAGAAACACTAAGTATTCAGCGCTTCACAGCAACAAAAAAACCGACGCAAGTCGGTTTTTTTGTGCCTCGAAGCCAATTTTAAATAATTTCCCGCCAGGAAAATCCATTTTCCTGCATTGCCACACATACCCAATCCGCCTCACAGCCAAGTGCGCCGCATAAGGCTTGCGAAGCGAGTTCCGCCGTGTTGTTCTGACGGCTCAAATGAGCGGCAATCAAATGCTGTAATCGGCTCGTATCCAGCCGACTCAGTATACCGGCAGCATCCTGATTATTCAGATGCCCCAAACGCCCGCCCACGCGTTGCTTGATGCTATATGGGTATTCGCCATTCATCAGCATCCGGCTATCGTGGTTGCACTCCAATACCAGCGCATTGCAACCGCTCAGAGTGCGCTCTATATGCGCCGTGCTGCATCCCGCATCGGTCAATACGCCCAGCCGCCTTATTCCATCGTTGAAAATAAATTGCACCGGTTCGGCGGCATCATGCGGAACAGGGTAGGGAGTAATTTCAATATCTCCAATTACAAATGCTTGATGGGGGTCAATTTCATGGAGGTTAACACCGGTAAGGATTTTCGGCTGACTGTGCAATGTGCCATGGGTGAGCCAAACCGGCAGATTGAATTTGCGCGCCAGCCGCGCCACACCGCCGATATGGTCACCGTGCTCATGCGTGACGGCAATGCCGCTCAACTGCTCTGCGGATACGCCCAAACGCGCCAAACGCGAGAGTGTGTCTTGCAGCCCGAAACCACAATCCATCAGCACATGCGTCCGATTTGCTGCAACCAGCAGCGCATTGCCTTCGCTGCCGCTACCCAGTGAAGCAAATCGCATGGAATTACTGGTTAATATTTTTGTAAATTGCCTCAATCATCTGCTTGGTGGCGTCCCCGCTAACGCCGTCCTGGCTGGTGACGGACACTTCACATGCCTTGCCGCCATCTTTGACATTCACACGGTAATGCGTGTTGGTAATCTCGCTATTTTTCCAGAATTGCAAATTATCCAGCCAGCCGCTTTCTGCTTTGGCAGAGCGCAGGGAGTAAACACCCTTGGCACGGTCATTGGTCTCCACTGCCAAACCGGCGCGCTCGATAGCAAGGCCCACCTTGCGCCATGACTTATCAAATGTATCATTCACCACGATGACGCTGCTGCCGTCAAAAACCTCTTGCAGGCTTGCTGTCCCTACCGGTCCTGTTGTATTGATGGAAGATGCGGGTACATTAATGGAAGATGCGGAAACTGGCGTCGCGCCAATCTCGACCTGATCTATATTCTTGTAAATAGCCTCAACCATCTGCTTGCTTGCATGGTCGCTTACACCATCCAAGTCGGTGACGGACACTTCACACGCTGTGCCGTCATCTTTGACATTCACGCGGTAACGCGTGTTGGTATTTTGTCCGTTTTTCCAGAACTGCAGCTTATCCATCCAGCCGCTTTCTGCTTTGGGTGGACGCAGAAAGTAAATACCCTTTGTGCGATCCTTGTCTTCTACGGCAAAACCCGCACGCTCGATAGCGAGGCCTACCCTGCGCCAGGATCTGTCGAACGCATCATGCATCACAATGACGCTGTTGCCGTCAGAAGTCTCATACAGCCTGACTGCCCCCGCCGCCGAGCCGGGCACACCGCCCGCCACGCTGCTGGCCGTTTGAGCTTCGCTGCCGCCGAAACGCACCATCAAGCGCTGCAACATGATGGTTTCCTTCTCGGAATCATTGGCTCGCACTTGCCACTGGGATATATTCTGGTCGGCAGACATGTCCACTTCCATGCCGCGATGGGAGATGTATACCTCAGTACTCACACCATCCTTGCCGCGCTCCAGACGCACACGATACTGGTCGCGCTCGCCGGATGAATTGACCCTATCAAGCATTTTTTCAAACCAGTTGCGAGGGGTATTGGGGCGGTTCTCTGCCCAATCGGTTTCGATCACGCCTGCCGCCTGGTCTTCACTCTTGATAGTCAAGCCGCTTTCCTGCAAGAAAGCCTTGACCACCAGCCAGACATTGTCCGGTGTGTCTTTCACCGCCAGCCAGCGTTGTGCGCCATTGCGCTCCAAACTCACATTCTTCATCTGCGGCAATACTGTACCTGCGCGGCCTCGTGTTGCCGCTACGCCGCCCTTGCTGTAATCGGAAAAAGTCGCGACAGATCCGTCATCGCCCTGCGGCACTCTATAGCGTTCATCCCTGCCGGGAGCCGTCAGGTCGGGCGGTATCTCCAGCGCCGGTGCTTGCTCCGCACCGGAGCGATAGTCGATACGCTTGTTGCCCAAGCCAAGCGTGTTGCATCCCGCCAGCATAACCAGCACAACGCTGAACATTCCAATATGTAAAACTTTCATTGTTTCTCTCTCCGACTGCATTGCTTAATGTATAAGTACACCGGCTTGGCGCATGGCCTGCTCGACAGAACCTTGCGCCCCTTGCGACAAAGGCGTGAGCGGCAAACGCAACGCGTTTTTTATTTTACCCATGCGTGCCACCGCCCACTTCACCGGGATCGGGTTGGCTTCGACAAACAAATTCCGATGCAGCCCCAGCAGGCGAAAATTGATTTCGCGTGCCTTGGCAATCTCGCCGTTCAAGGCCGCCGCGCACATCTCGTGCATCAGCCTGGGCGCGACATTCGCCGTTACCGAAATCGTGCCGTGCGCGCCGAGCAGCATTAACGCCAGCGTACTGGCATCGTCGCCGCTGTATACCGCAAAATCTTCCGGCACGCGTTGCAACAGGTCGCTGCCGCGCTCGATGTTGCCGGTCGCATCCTTGATGCCGACGATATTGGGAATCTGCGCCAGACGCAACACGGTATCGTTGCTCATATCGGCAACGGTGCGTCCCGGCACGTTGTACAGGATATGCGGCATATCCACCGCTCCGGCGATGGCCTTGAAATGCTGATACAAACCTTCCTGGGTCGGCTTGTTGTAATAGGGAACAACTGACAGCGAAGCGTCCGCACCAGCCTTTTTCGAGAACGCCGCCAGCTCGATAGCTTCTCTGGTCGAGTTCGCGCCGGTTCCGGCGATGACAGGAATACGCCCGGCGGTGTGCTCGACAGCAATCTGGATCAACATCTCGTGTTCTTCCACATCCACCGTCGGCGACTCGCCGGTTGTGCCGACCACCACGATACCATCAGTACCCTGCCCGACATGGAAATCGATCAACGCGCGGAATGCCGCCAAATCGAGGCTACCGTCCTCATGCATCGGGGTAACAATTGCAACAATACAGCCCTTGATCATTTGGCTCCCATTATCCTTGCCAACAAAAACGAAGCGGGCATTCTACCGTAATACGGCGATACCCCAAAGGTCAGGATGAAAAACTCAAGCAGGCGCTAAGTTTTTTCCGGCGGGCGCAATACCTGAGAAATAACATCAAACCCAAAGCCGCGCGATTGCAGAAAGCGCATTTGTTTGGTTTTCTCCCTGGCTTCTTGCGGCAACACACCGAACTTTCTTTGCCACACTTCACGAGCGGCATCCAATTCGCTTTCCTTTAATGCGGGCAGCGCGGCATCGATCAACTCTTCCGCGATACCTTTTTGGCGCAACTCGTACGCGATACGCTGAGTGCCGAAACGGCTGCGCCTGGTATGCAGCAATTGCGTGACGGCGCGCGCGTCGGACAGCCAACCGCGCGCCGTCAAATCATCCAGCAGCGCATCCAATTCTTCCGGTCGCGGGTTTTCCGGTTGCGACAGACTGAAATCACCATCCGTGCAGGTATGGGGAAGCAATTTGCCGCGCAGCTCGGCACGGCTAAATTCACGGCGCGCCAAGTATTGCAGGGCGCGCGTGCGCAGGCTTAACTCAGGCTTTTTCCTCACCCGTGTGCCCGGCTAATAGTTTTTCAGAGGATTTTGTGCTCGCTTTTGTACTGGCTTTTTCGCCCGCCTTGGCTTTGGTCTTTTC
>Ga0209211_10013621_pt1 | contig 10056 bp, 9 predicted proteins | sample RifGroA2_FD_183992 | JGI IMG/M metagenome (GOLD analysis project Ga0209211, IMG submission 183992) | Groundwater microbial communities from Rifle, Colorado, USA - Groundwater A2 (SPAdes) (version 2) | ecosystem: Environmental > Aquatic > Deep subsurface > Groundwater | place: Rifle, Colorado...
AAAATACAATATGAATTGTTTTGAGGATTAAAAAGACGCCATACCTTTTCTGAAATCCTCAAAAAATAAGAAAACTGAGGTCTTCTCAGAGGCAATGTCTATTTTTGGGATGTCCGATATTATTGATTTTATGGATTTTGTCTCAGATGCTTTATTCCAATTTTTTCTCAACATATGAACTTGATAAGCTAAAATTCGGCCATCGGCTTCATCTTTTGCTATTAATACAGGCACAGTGCTGTCACCGTTTTTGTCATCTTCAGATACTTTTCTGGCAGCCCGTAATCTTCTTTCACCATCAATAAGAGTAAAATGCTCTGCTTTAGTTGGGTCTTTCTTTACTATCAAAGGCTCTAAAATGCCGTGAGCCTTAATCGATGATATTAGCTTTTGGAATTCCGGGTCGCTTACGATTTGGTGTTCTTTCTCGCCCCGAGGATTATTAACATCAAATGAAATCTTGCTTAATTGGACATACTTTGTGTCTTTTTCTAACGATTTCATAAACCCTCCATACTAATTAAACTACTGTACTGGTATTTATAAAGATAAATGGGACAGACTCTTCCCACTCCATCAATCTTCCTTTCTTTATTCTCACCAAACTTTTTGATAATTCAAGCACATCCCATTTATGTTGTAATTGATTTTTTTATTTTTAATTCTTTCTGCCTATTCATCCTTGCCCTGACAAACTCCTCCAAATCCCCATGCTTTACACGCCATTGCCCTATCTTCACAGCACGAATCTGCTTTTCTCTAATAAGCTCCCGCACTCTATATTCAGAGAATTATAGAAACACCATCCCTAATTCCTATCCCGCTTTCCTCCGCCACTCTTTTGATTCCTGCTAAAGTGGAGTTTCATATTTAATCAACCCTATTTTACCTTTTTGTAATAGCTCACCCCCACCCTAACCCTCCCCCATCAATGGGGAGGGAAACAAAATTTTGGCGTCCTTTTAACGCCTTTCATTTCTTCACCACTTCCCAATAACCACCCTTGTCCGGACCGATGCGATTGAGAACTCCTTTTTTCCTAAGATAATAGATAATGAAAGATAATGGGGATTTATTTACCATTTCCCCTTCCATTATCCCTTATGGTATAGAAATATCCCACAAGGCAGTCGAAAAACGAGGTGTCATTTATCAGGACTTCAAACCTGTCTTTCAGGCTTTGATGTTTTTCGTTTATTATGAATGATAAATCGGTATTCATAAGCATACTTTTTAATATTTATTTTTATGCTGCGACTCTATGCTCATTAATTATAATTAATATTGTTTACTATAATCTGCGGCGAATGTCAATTTAGCTTAATATCTTCCCAGGATTCATTATATTATTTGGGTCAAAGACTTTTTTAATTTTTCTTGTTACTTCCATACCCTTAGCTCCGAGTTCATCAACTATATATTTACTCTTTGTAATCCCAATGCCATGCTCTCCTGAGATTGTGCCTCCAAGTTCAAGTGTTGCCTTAAATATCTCCCCAACTGCCTCATCCGCCCTTTTCATTTCTTCTTCATTTTTACTATCGGTCATTATATTTACATGGATATTTCCATCACCTGCATGACCAAAGTTTACAATATTGAGCCTGTATTTTTCTGCAATATCTCTTAATCTCCTGATAATATTAGGAACTTTATTTCTCGGCACTGTTATATCTTCATTTATCTTTGTCGGTGAGAGATGTCCAAGGGCAGGGGATATAGCCCTCCTCGCCTTCCAGAGAGATTCCCTTTCTGCTTCGTCCTTTGCAATCCTTACCTCCCTCGCACCTGTTTTACTGCATATATCCCCAATTTTCTCTATCTGCCTTTTGGTAGAAATTTCATCCCCGTCCACTTCTATTAATAATAATGCCTCTGCATCAACAGGGAGTCCTGCATGAATATAATTCTCAACACATCGGACAGCGGACTGATCCATAAACTCTAATGATGAGGGCAGTATCCTATTTGCAATTATCTTTGATACTGTTGTTGAGGCATCATCAATCTTCAAGAAGACTGCCAATGCTGTCTTTATTGACTCAGGAAGGGGTATGAGTTTTAAAGTGAGTCGGGTTATTACACCGAGTGTCCCTTCAGAGCCAACTATCAATTTTGTCAGGTCATATCCAACTACACTCTTAGTAGTCCTGACACCTGTATTGAGGATTTCTCCATCAGGCAGGACAACATCAAGACCGAGTATGTAGTCCTTTGTTACACCATATTTAACAGCCCTCGGTCCACCTGCACAGGTAGCGGCATTCCCGCCTATAGTGCAGAACTTAAGGCTCGCCGGGTCGGGTGGATAAAATAACCCCCTTTTTTCTACCTCCTGCTGGAGATTATATGTCACCATTCCCGGCTCTACAACGGCAACCATATTCTCTTCATCTAATTCAATCAGACGATTCATATCGGTAAGAATTAGTGCAATACCGCCCATTATTGGAATTGAGCCGCCGACGAATCCTGAACCTGCGCCACGAGGCACAACAGGTATCTTTTCCTGATTTGCGATTTTTACAATGGAAGATATTTCATTTGCATTTTTAGGTTTGACAATTACATCAGGGAGGGCAATTTTTCTTGTTGCATCATAGGAATAGCAAATCCTGTCCTCATCAGAGGTTAAAACAGCTTCTTTGCCAACAATATCTGTGAGTTTTTTAATTGTTTCTTTTTTCACGGCAAATTACATAGCCACCAAGGCACAAAGGCACAAAGGGATAATAAAAGGATAATTTATTTTTTTTGTGTCTTCGTGTCTTTGTGGCATTCCTTTATGTTTTCAGTATAATAAACAATTGACTACCTTTCAAATTTAAAACATAATGTAGCGTAATAATTTAACCTTTAAAAATTTTTATGCCGCTTTACATTTACAATACACTTACAAGAAGAAAAGAAGCCTTCAAGCCCATTGTAGAGGGTGAAGTCAGGATGTATGTATGCGGTGTTACTGTCTATGACCTCTGCCACATAGGGCATGCCAGGGCTGCAATTGTCTTTGATATTATATATCGGTATTTAAAATATCTTGGTTATAAAGTAACCTATGTCCGAAACTTTACAGATGTGGATGATAAGATTATAAAGAGGGCAAACGAAGAAAAGGTCTCTTCAGAGGAGATTGCAGAGAGGTATATAAAAGAATTTTATACTGATATGAATGCACTCAGTATTGAAATCCCAGACTGTGAACCAAAGGCGACAGTGCATATCCCTGAGATGATAGAGATGATAAAAAAACTCATTGAAAAAGGGTATGCATATCAGGCAAATGGAGATGTCTTTTATTCTGTAAGAAAATTTACAGAGTATGGCAGTCTTTCAGGGAAAAATACGGATGAGCTTTTAAGCGGTGCAAGGGTTGAGATAGACGAGAAGAAGAAAGACCCCCTTGATTTTGCCCTGTGGAAGGCAAGCAAGCCCGGAGAGCCGTGGTGGGATAGCCCCTGGGGAAAGGGGAGGCCCGGCTGGCACATAGAATGCTCCGCAATGGGGCAGAAATATCTTGGGGAATATTTTGACATTCATGGAGGCGGGAGGGATTTGGTATTCCCCCATCATGAGAATGAGATTGCCCAGTCTCATGCGGCAACAGGGCATCCTCCTGTGAAATACTGGATTCATAATGGTTTTGTCAATATTAATAAAGAGAAGATGTCAAAGTCCCTCGGCAATTTTTTTACAATAAAGGATGTTTTAAAGAAATTCAATCCTGAGGTTATAAGGTATTTTCTCCTCTCAAGCCATTACAGGAGCCCTATAGATTTTTCCGACCAGAATCTAAATGAGGCAAAGACTAACTTAGACCGTTTTTATGACCTTTTATTGTTTGCAGAGGGGGTATCACCCTCCCCTCAATCCCCTCCCATCAAGGGAGGGGAAATTACCTCTCCCCTTGCGGGAGAGGGGTGGGGTGAGGGGGAATTAATGCAAAAGTTTGAGAATGCGATGGGTGACGATTTTAATACAGCACAGGCGATAGGGCATTTGAATACTGAATTGCATCATCTAAATAGCATTAGGAGTAAAAGTTCAGAGTTCTTGAAGGGAGTTGCAAACATTAGAAAGATTGGGGATGTGCTTGGTCTCTTCGGTCAAAATCCTAATGAGTATTTTGAGAGGGAAAAATCAGTGGGACTTGCCTCCATTGGTATATCTGAAGATGAGATAAAGAGGCTTATAAATGAGAGAGAAAAGGCGAGAAGAGAAAAGAGATGGAAAGATGGAGACAAGATTAGGGATGAATTAAGTCAAAAAGGAATTATCCTTGAGGACTCACCGCAGGGGACTGTATGGAAAGTAAGGAGTAAGCAGTAAGGAGTATGGAGTAAATAATAAAAAAAACTGCCTACTGCCTACTGCTTACTGCCTACTCTGTAAATGGTTACCATATAATTTTGGAGAAAAATGAGCGAGGTTATATACGGTATCAATCCAGTCCTTGAGGCATTGAGGTCAGGGGAGAGGGAGTTTGTTAAAATACAAATAGCCGCTGGAAAGAGCGGGAAGGGGATTCTTGAAATAGAATCTCTGGCAAAATCAAAAGGAATAAAGGTAGAGATAACTCCTAATTCCAAACTCCCAACACAGAACTTTCAAGGTGTTGTGGCGATTGTATCCCACAAAAAAGAGATTGAACTCCATGAGTTGGTAGAGCAGTTATATAGAAAAGATAGTAAGCCTGTAATTGTAATCTTAGACGGAATAGAAGACCCCGGAAATCTTGGGGCAATAATAAGGTCAGCAGAGGCTCTCGGTATTGGTGGTGTAATTATTCCAAAGGACAGGGCAGCAGGTGTTACCCCTGTAGTGGTAAAGAGATCTGCAGGTGCAATTGAACATATCCCGGTTGTCAGGGTTACAAATATTTCCAATACAATTGAGGAATTAAAAGAAAAGGGTTTCTGGATTGTAGGTGTTGAGGCGGGTGCAGAAAAGAACTGTTTTTCATTGTCCTATAATGACCCGATAGCAGTTGTATTCGGGAGTGAATCAAAGGGGATGAGGAGATTGACAAAGGAAAAGTGTGATTTTATAGTATCTATACCAATGAAAGGGAAGGTATCCTCGCTTAATGTGTCAGCAGCATGTTCAATTATTTTTTATGAGATTTTGAGACAGAGGCTTCAGTAAAAGACTTCGCTCTAACGAGGCTGTCCGATAATTGTCATTTCTGAGGTGTTAGCCGAAGAATCTCGCTTTTTATAACGCATTAAAAATGGGATTCTTCATCTGCTATGCTCCATTCAGAATGATAAAAACGAATTGTCGGACAATCTATGAAGGGGATGTATTTTAGGGCGGTGATAAAATATGAAAAAAAGATATATCTTTCTGACAGGTATAGTTCTGACATCCACTCTTTTCTACCTTTTTTTGTCCATGTTTTCCCATCTTCAGAGTTCAATAGAAAATCAGATAAGGGAAGAGTTTAACAAGGAGCAGAGCCTTGTTACAGAGAGGATTGCAATTCAGCTAAGCGAGATATTTGTTGATGATATATCAAAAAATATACATTTTGTAAGACAGTCTTTTACCCTGAATAAGTTAATAGAGGCAATAAATTCTAAAAATAAAAAGGAGATAGACTTCTGGAAGAAAGGGGCAGAAAAGGTTTTTTTGCAGACAAAAAACAGAATTTTTAAACATAGTTGCCCACGATTTAAGAACACCTCTGACATCTATCAGGTCGTATACTGATATGCTTCTCATGCATAAGGATAAACCTGAAACAATTAAAAAGATATTTGTTGAATTCCTTGAAGTAATCAGGCATGAGGGGATGAGGCTTGAGAACCTTGTAAATGACTACCTTGACCTTGCGAAGATAGAGGCAGGGCAGATGATATTTAAAAGTGAGCCTGTGGATATAAAAGGGATAATCAATAAATCATTGGCAATATATTATGGAGAGGCAATGGAATATGGGATTAACTTAAAATCTACTATATCATCAGATTTGCCGACTATTAATTCAGACGATGGAAAGTTGCGACAGGTTGCATCAAATCTTCTGAGCAATGCTGTAAAATATACGCCAAAAGGCGGGACCATTACTATATCTGCTGAAAAGAGGGGTAAGTATGTGGAAGTATGTGTAGAAGATACGGGACCCGGCATATCTGAGGAATATCATGAAAAGATATTTGAGAAGTTCATTCAGGTGCAGAATGGTAAGGAGAGGGTTAAAAGGGGGACAGGACTCGGTCTTCCGATTGTAAAATATATAATAAAGCATCTTGGTGGAAGGGTCTGGGTTGAGAGTGAAGAGGGGAAGGGGGCAAAGTTTTTGTTTGCATTGCCGATATAAACTCAAAGAAAATAGGATTAAGATAGATAATTGCTAAAATGCAAAGTAGTCAAAAAGTAGTCTGCCGTTACTGTACAGTAACATCTCTTGTTCTTATCTAATCATTTGATTATCCATATTGGTTTTAAATATAAGATTTTTTATTGTTACCTCCCTGTAACAGTGCCATTTTTTCTCCCCTAATTTATCATTAGTGTAAAGAATTAATAACATCAATAATATCAAATTGTTAAATAAGAATATTCAGAATCTTTGAATAGTGGCATCCCTTTTGCTGATATCTAATAGACTGATTGTGTAAATAATTTGGTCCGGTTACTTATTGGTGGTAATCGAATCCATATCGATTCACCTCCTCCTCACATAAGGAGCCGGGTAATTTATTATACAAAAATAAGAATTGAAAGGGGGTGAGCTGTGAAAAATCTGAAGACATCTTTAGTCATGGTGGTTTTGTTAATACCTTTATACCTTGTTTTTACAATGTTAAATGGTAGTGCTGCACAGGCAGATTCCGATAACCATGAATCTGCTGAACATATGGCATTAGAATCATCCCCTGACCACGAGGCACTTGAGACGAAGGTTCCGTCAGGCAAATTGGCAGAGGTTAGAGCCTTTAAAAATTTAGTCGCATCAGATGAAAAATCTCTGTCAGAGGCTAAGGCTATATATGGAGGAAAAGGCACTTGTTTTAACTGTCATGGCGAGAAGGGGATGGGAGACGGTGAACTGGCAAGCTCTTTTGACCCAAAACCAAGAAATTTTACAATCCCTGTCTGGCAGAAGGTAAGGACAGACGGTGAGATATTCTGGATTATTACAAATGGGACAGAAAGCGGTATGCCTCCATTTGGAGATATGCTTTCTGATGAAGAAAAATGGGGACTTGTTAATTATATAAGAGAACTTGGAAAAACTGGCGGAGTTGCAAACAAAAGCAATTAAGATAAAAAAGAATTGTCTATAAAAGATTAAAGTTGAATGAAGGAGGGTAATTTAATGAATAGGAAAATCAGGTTGGGGATTTTGTTTCTGACAGGGTTATTTGTTAGCTTTGCTATCAGTAACATCAGCAATGCAGCAGATGAGGTTGCAAAATTGACAACAGCCCCGGAGGTTCCGCCTGCACTAAGCAGGGCGGGTGGGGCTAATGTAACGGTAGAACTTGAAACATCTGAAAAAAAGGGGACACTGGCAGATGGTGTTGAATATACATTCTGGACATTTGGTGATACCGTTCCAGGTCCATTCATCCGTGTCAAGGCAGGGGATAATGTTACATTTAATCTGAAAAACAGCGGGACAAGTAAAAATATTCACTCAATTGACCTTCACGCCGTAACAGGTCAGGGTGGAGGTGCAAAGGCTACACAGACGCCTCCCGGTGGAAAGACTGCCTTTTTCTTTAAGGCATTGAACCCTGGTATATATGTCTATCACTGTGCAACAGCCCATATACCAACACATATTGCAAATGGCATGTATGGTCTCATTCTGGTAGAGCCTGAAAAGGGTCTTCCAAAGGTTGACAGGGAATACTATGTATTTCAGGGTGATTACTATACAAAGGGGAAGACAGGTGAGAAGGGGGCACAAGCGTTTGATGTTGAAAAGATGAGGGCTGAGCAGCCGACCTATGTAAAATTTAATGCGATGGCAACACCAGGAAATCTAAAGGCAAATGTTGGTGAGACAGTGAGATTATATGTAGGAAACGGAGGTCCGAATCTTACATCTGCATTCCATGTAATAGGTGAGATATTTGATACGGTATATCAGCAGGGTGCTGTAGGCTCTGAGCCTGCAAAGAATGTCCAAACCACATTAATTCCACCAGGTGGTGCAGCTATTGTTGAATTTAAGGTTGATGTCCCTGCTGCGTATATACTTGTTGACCATGCAATATCACGTGCAATAGATAAGGGTGCTGTAGGAATACTTGAGGTTACGGGTGCGGAGGTACCACAAATATTTAAGCCTCTGAAGGTTGGTGGTGCAGATGCCGGTCATTAAAATATAGCCGTAAAAATGCCCCACTTATTTTACTGGTGGGGCATTAAAATGTATTGGTAATCCCCCTTATCCCTTTATTTTTAAGAAAGGGATAAAGGGGGGTTATCAATTTTTTTATTTTATCTATTGACAATTTATGATTTAAGTCATAGATTGATATCATTATTAAATTTATTATTTTAAGGACTTTTAAAATTCATTTTATAAAAGGGGGCGGTTCATGAGAAGATGCGGCTTCGTTGTAGTATTGTTGTCTCTTGTTTTTTTCATTGCAGAGGCATCGGCATCAGATGTTAAGTTAGGCGGAGAAATAAGGGTCAGGGGTGAGAGTGTTTCAAATAATACAACAGGGGCAAAGAGTCAGGAGCAGATAATACAGAGGACAAGGCTCAATGTAGATGCAAAGATAGATGAAAAGACGAAGGCATATATCCAGATACAGGATAGCAGGGCATGGGGGAGTGACGGAACAAGTGATGGCACCGGCACAGCACAAGACAATGCTTCAACATCAACAACCACATCAACAACAACAGTCAACTCTGAATCAACCGATATAAAACAGGCTTATGTCCAGTTTGATGGTATTGCAGAACAGCCATTATCATTGAAGTTAGGCCGTCAGGTTATGGCTTATGGAGATCACAGGCTTATTGGTGGATTTGAGTGGTCAAATAATGCAAGGAGCTTTGATGCCCTAAAGCTTATGTATAATACAGATACCTTTGGTATGGATTTATTTTATTCAAAAATAAAGGAATCTGTTACAAATGATACAACTGATTTCAAGACAAACGGCACAACAGATGATAAAGATTATACCTTCACCGGTCTCTACGCAATTATTAAGGCTATCCAGAACAACACCATTGACATTTATGCACTTCAGGATAAGAATGATTCGACTGACAGGAGTGTCCTTACATATGGAGCAAGGCTCAATGGTAAATTTGCAGATGCAGACTATACTGCAGAATATGCCCTGCAGGGGGGCGATAACATGAAATCAGGGGGGACTACAATCTCTCAGGAGTCTAACGCCCTTGCTGTAAAAGCCGGCTATACCTTAAAGGCTATTATGGGTTTAAGGATTGGCGCCGAGTATGACACTGCAACAGGAGATAAATCCTCAACATCAGATAAAATAGAGTCATTCCAGAATCTCTATCCCACAAACCATCCTCTTTATGGTTTCACTGATGACATAAGCTGGTCAAATATGAGTGCCATGTCTTTAAATGCAGGGTTAAAGCCGACAGAAACTCTATGGATAGGTGCTGAATATTGGAAATACAGTCTGGCTGAGAAGGATGCAAATAATAAAGATGATTTAGGCTCGGAGATCAATATCATGGCGAGGCAGAGTTTAAGTTCAAATGTTAAATGTGAACTTTCTTGGGTAAGAAGGAGTGCGGGAGAGGCGAGTGGAACTTCAGATTATTATGCCAGAACAATTGACAAGGATAAGACCTCAGATTTTGTATATTTACAGATCAATGCAGCATTTTAATTAGGCTGCCTTCGGCAGCAACACACTGTAGGGCAGGGCTTTAGCCCTGCATAAGCAAGCCTAAAGGCTTGCCCTACATTGAAATTTCTTTTAATTAATTATTTTATTTGAAGGGGGGTGAAGGGGATATGAAAGAGGAGGGGAAGATATCAAACTGGCAGATTTTCTATGATGATATTTCTATGATGTTTGTTTTAGGGGTAGTAAT
>Ga0209211_10013622_pt1 | contig 10054 bp, 9 predicted proteins | sample RifGroA2_FD_183992 | JGI IMG/M metagenome (GOLD analysis project Ga0209211, IMG submission 183992) | Groundwater microbial communities from Rifle, Colorado, USA - Groundwater A2 (SPAdes) (version 2) | ecosystem: Environmental > Aquatic > Deep subsurface > Groundwater | place: Rifle, Colorado...
TCCCTGCGGTTTTTTTGGTCTGGCTACTTGCCAGTATACCCCGCAAACCCCATTACGAACGCGGCCAGGGGGGTGGAATCACCGGGGGTTCCCTGTACGGTCAGTCTCGGGTCGCCTCCGAAGCTGTCGGTAGTCATTGTAAGGTCTATGCCGCAGCCGCGGACGCGGTACTCGCTCCGTGACTGGAAAGTGTTGTCTATCTCTATCTCAAGCTTATCCGGCCCGTCAAAGTTCTTTCCGAAGCCGCTGCCTTTGGCCGCATACTGCACGCGCGGGCCGAGACTGTTCTGCTGCAGCCTGAAGTTGGAGAGGCCAGTGCCCTCCACCAGTATGTCGTTGCCGAACTTCCTCAGTTTGAATTTCATCGTCGGATTTTCGCCGAAGGGGTTGGTGGCTTCTGGGATCCTGGGCAGATAATTGGCCAGGGCAAAAAATACCGCCACGGCCCGTATATCGGCCTTGTTGCCCAGGCGGGTTTCAATCTCCATATCACCGGGCCAGCCGCCCTGTTTGGAGAGCTTGGCGTAAATTCCCTTCGCCGCTATCATGACGGCGGAAGAATTGCCGAAGCTGTCGTATTTTATGGCGTTGTCAAAACCGAGCTGGCTGCCGAACATATTGCCCTCAACATCGTACTTGGCGAACGCGCCGGTCTGTGAGGGATCTTTTTTTATATCCAGGCTGACTCCGCCTCCGAAGACCTGGTATACAACGTTGAAAGGCCCTGAGAACCCCGAAACTTTTGAAACCGTAAAGTTCAGGGGCCCGGCGTAGCAGTCCATTCCCAACAGCTGAAGGACCGCGAGGAACAACACCGCAGTGGTCGTCCTTTTCATCTAATGTCTCCTTTATTCAACCCGCCGCTTGTCCTGCCGCAGCTTGCCTACACCCTAGTAGTAAAGTGTAACACCTGCACAGGGTTTCAGCAACCGCCTAAAGACCCGTGTCTAACGGTTTTTTAGGCTAGCGATTTATAGGACTTTAGTCCTGGGTATAAAGAAGTTATTGCGCGGTAATTTCAAACTCGGGGGGATTCTGCATATGGCGCTTTACCAGGCACTGCCCAGCCGCCTTTATTACGGCCTCTTTGTATTTGGAGGGGAAATCTTTGGGGAGCATTATTTTGAAGTGTATCTTTTTAGCCAGGTGAGCGGTTTGATCCCAATCCATGGACAAGATTATTTTCAGGCCTTCCGTGCTTAACCCGCGCGATTGTATGAACCCTAACACAAAGATGCCCGCGCAGGTGCCAAGCGACGCCAGGAAAAGATCAAAAGGAGTGGGGGCCTGTCCGCCGCCGCCCGCCTGGACAGGCTGATCGGTGGCTATTTCAAAGCCGTGAAAAACAGCGTTTACTTTTTTGTCGCCGGGGAAGGTTATTTCCATGTTGTCCATAAATGTTCCTTAGTAAGTAAGAATCGCCGCTGTTTTTTCGGGATGGGGGAGGCGGTTGAGGGCTAAAATCCCGTGCGGTGTATTTCCTTGTTGATTCCCGGGATAAGAGTGTTTTTTCCGTCAGTTACGGAGTATATCTTAATGATGTCGTCGTAAACTTTAGTGAAGCCATCCACCACCGCGGGATCAAAAGCTTTTCCGCTTTCTCCTACCACATAGTCGCGGGCCTTTTCTGGTTCCCATTTTGGTTTGTATACCCGCGGCATGCAGAGCGCGTCAAAAACGTCCGCCACGGAAACTATTCGCGCGTAGATCGGTATCTGCTCGCCTTTTATTTTAGAAGGATAGCCCGCGCCGTCAAATCTTTCATGATGGAAAGACGCCACTTTGCAGGCTATCTGCAAAAGCAGGCTTTCGGCGTTGCACAATATCTTCGCGCCGTAAATGGTGTGTTTTTTCATCTCGTCATACTCCTGCACGACATAGGCAAAGTGGGAATCTCGGACGCCATACTTTTAAAAGTATGGCGTCCGAGATTCCCACTTTGCCTATGTCGTGCAGCGGGCTCGCGTAGCGTATATTCTCCACTTCTTTTTCCGGCAGGCCCATGCCATGAGCTATCGTGGCGGAATATTCGCTGATATGGCGCAAATGTATGGCGGTGTCCTGCTGGTCTCGGTATTCGGCGGTCATTGCCAGGCGGTAAATTGTTTCAAGCTGCGACTTGGAAAGATTTTCATAGAGCTGGGCGTTCTCTATGGCCGATGCCGCCAGAGACCCCAGAAGCTGAAGTATGCCTTCTTCTTCGGTGTCAAAATATCCGTTTTTTTTGTTCAACACCTCAAATACGCCGATAATATGGCCGCCGACGTTCTTAAGCGGCACCGCCAGTATCGTTTCGGTGCGGTAGCCCGTAAGGTGGTCTATATCCTGATTAAAGCGAGGGTCGTTATAAGCGTTCTTGATGTTTACGGTGTGGCCTGTGGAGGCCACTTCCCCAGCGATCCCTTTATTGCCTGGCATGCGGATTTCGGTGTTCTGCATGTCCTGCGCCACTTTTGACCATAGTTCATTGGTATGGCGGTCCAGAATGAAGACCGTGCAGCGGTCGCAGTTCAATATCTTTTTGACCTGGGCGGCTATGATCTCAAGCAGCTTATCCAGGTGGGTTTCTTTGGAAACCACCCCGCCGAATTGAACCAGCAGGTTCAGGCGGTTTTGCAGTTCCTCTTCTTTTGTCATAGGGCCGGTGATTTCATTCTAGCATTTTTCCGGTTCGCCGAACTTGTCCAGAAACACGCTGTAGTGCACTGCTTTGGCCGAAGGGTAAGCGGTTTTCAGCCCTCCGTTGATCTGTATAAGGCAGGAGGTCCCGCCCACAACCACGGTGTCGGCCTGCGTGGAGGCGATATTCGTCAGTTTTCTCTCAAGGACGGAGTTGGACATTGAGGTTTGAGTGAAAGCGTAGGCGCCGGCGCCGCCGCAGCACCAGTCGCTTTCCGGCAGTTCCCTCCACCGCTCAAGCGCCAGCTTCTTTATAACGACGCGCGGTTCGCGTCTTATGCCCTGGCCGTGGCAGGCCCGGCAGGAGTCGTGGTAGACCACTTTTCCGGCCGAAGAGGCTCTTTCGGAACGCTTGACCTTTTCCGGGGGGATAATTTCCAGTACGTCTCTTACTGCGGCTGCGAAAGCCGCGGCCCTGGGCCGCCACGCCGCGTCTCCGGTAAAAAGCTGCTCATAGGCTTTCATGAAAGCCACGCACGAAGAGCAGTCTCCCACCAGCACGAAATCCCCCAGGCCGGCTTTGAGATCCTCGTAGAGCAGAATGTTCTTTTTGGCGAACGCTTTAGCGTCTTCAAGGCGGCCGTAGTTATGGGCAAGCAGCCCGCAGCAGGAATTCTCTATAAAAACTCCGTCGCCAAGATACCTTTGAAGATTGCGCACCGTGGCAAGCGCCACTTCGGGGAAAACGTAATTGGGGCCGCAGGGGGCGAAGTAGGCCCAGGCCGCCTTTGTTTTTCCTTCACGCGCCAGCGCCTGATCCCTGGCCAGTATTTCGGAGGCGAATCTGAGCGGCGCCTTGCCCATTGCGTTCTGTGCGTCCTTCAGCGCCGGCATGCCGGTAAAATCATAAAGCCCCATCCAGCCGGCCAGGCGTGCAAGCCCAAGACGCTTCAGCAGGTAAGCGGTTTTAAGCCAGAAAGAGAAGAGGTTCGGGGCGTTTAAGAGGGTCTCAACCGCAATTTTTGAAAAGAGGTTCTCCCCGTGGCCGGACAGGCTTCTGCGCCCCTCAAGCGCGATATCTGCGGTGGGGACCTTCGCGTAGCAGGCGCTTGTGCAGGCCCCGCAAAGCAGGCAGGTGCTAAGCGCCTCGGCGGCAGCGCGCACGTTTTTTGTCCTGCCTTCCACCAGCATACGCACGAACTGGTTGCGCCCGCGCGCGGAAATGGTTTCGCGCCCGGTGATCATATAGGTGGGGCAAACCGTTTCGCAATAGCCGCATCTGTTGCACTGGGCTGTCGCGTCGTAGAGCGTGCGCTCTCCCAGGCTGGTCAGCAGGGTTTTTAGATGCCGGTTTTCCGCGGTGATGTCATAAAGCTCGTTGATGTCGTATTTGCTCATATGTCAGAGAATAGCAGGATAGCCAATAGCGAATAGCAAGAGCGGATAAGTGAATAGTGATATTCGGCTTTGCCGCTATTTGCCGTCTTGCCGCTCACTATTGGCTTCCTCATACTATCCCATATATCCAGGGGTTAAGTAAATTTTCCGGGTCAAACGCATTTTTAACGCGGCGGTGATAATCATCCGGTTCAAAAAGCGGCGTGTGCTTTTCGTAATGTTCCGGTTCCCGCGTGTGAGCGGCGGCGGCGCTTATCTTCAGCGTGGCCGAAAGTATCGCCCCGTAAGCCCCGAGAGAGCCGCATAAAAGTTTTACGGCGTCGTATCCGGCTACGTTCTTTATCGTATTGCCTCCAAGAAAAATCGCGGTGCCGTCGGCCATCGCAAGATCCAGCCCCAAAAGCAGGTTTCTGATCCCCGGAAAAGTTTTTGAGGCGATGTTGCCGCCAAGGCTGCCTTTCAGGCCTGGTACGGCAAGAGAGAACCCCTGTTCCTTAAGTTGCTTTTTAAGCTCGCTTATTTTTATCCCGGCTTCCGCCCTTACCGTAAGATTATCCCTGTCCAGGTCCAGTATTTTATCCAGGTGCTTAAGCTCAAGCGGCCTGGCATTGCGCGCGGCGGAGCGATCTATTTTGGTTCCCAGTCCCAGCACAGCCGTTTTTATCCCGTCTTTCGCTCTTAAACGAAGCTCATCCAAAACTGTTTTGGCCTCGGAACTTAAAGGGGGGATTTCCACTGGTATCCTGTGGCGGTTCTCAACGGACACCGGCAGGATCTTGTCGGGGTTGGAGAGCCCCTCCGGGTCAAAAGCGTTCTTAAGCCGTCTAAACAAATTCAGGGTTTTTTCGTCGTAGAGCCAGGCCATTGCTACCCTTTTTTCCACTCCTATGCCGTGTTCGCCGGAGATGCTACCACCAAGGCTTATAAAAGCCCTCAGTATTTCATGGCCGGCCTTTTTAACCCGTTTTACTTCCTGTATGTCCCGGCTGTCAAAAACGATATTCGGATGCAGATTACCGTCTCCGGCGTGGAAAAGCAGCGCGGCCGTAAGTTTGTAGCTGGTCAGTATTTCCCTGGTTTCTTTCAGCGCCTGGGGGAGCTTCGGCCGTGGGACCACGCCGTCTTCAACCAGCACGTCCGGCGCGAGCCTTGCCATGGCCGGGTAGGCGCCTTTGCGTATGGCCCACAGGGTTTCCCGTTCCTCTTCCGTTTCTGCGGTCCTGAAATAAGTCGCCAGGTTTTGGGCGCATATGGCCTGAACGCGTTCGGCGGTCTCTTTGATCCGCGCCCGGTCCGCGCCGTCCAGCTCTATGATCAGCAGCGCCCCCGTGCCGGAGGGGAGCGAAAGTTGCTTGTTGCCTCCGGCGGCCTCAAGCGAAACATCGTCCATGGCTTCAAGCGCCCGCGGAATTATGCCTGAGCTTATTATTTTTGTCACGGCCAGCATGGCGCTGTCAAGAGAGGCGAAGGCCGCCGCCGAGGTTTTTACGTATTTCGGCTTTTCTATTATTTTCAGCCAGGCTCTGGTGACTATGCCCAGCGTTCCTTCGGACCCTATTATCAGGCTCATCAGATCCGGCCCGGGATCGCGGTAGGACCAGGTTCTCACCTCACCCTCGGGCGTTACCACTTCCAGCTTTTCAACATTGTCGCTGGTGACGCCGTATTTCAGGCATTGCGGCCCGCCGGCGTTCTCTCCTATATTGCCGCCGATGGTGGACACTTTCTGGCTTGCCGGGTCCGGCGCGTAAAAAAAACCGAAAGGGTCCAGGGCCTTCTGCAGTTCAAGGTTTACCACTCCCGGCTCAACCACGGCCACGCGTCTTTCGGTGTCTATGCGGTGTATTTTCTTCAGCGCCGAGAGATTCAGTATCGCTCCGCCCTTCAGCGCTATAACGCCTCCGGAAAGGTTTGTCCCGGCTAGCCTTGGAACAAAGGGAATGCGTGCTTTATGCAGCGTTTTTACCACCGGAGCGACCTGCGCGGAGTCAGTGAAGCGTATCACCACTTCCGGGCGGGCTTTGGCCATGCCGGCGTCGTACGAGTACATCAGGATCTCTGCCTCGTCCGTGCGCACGTTCTCCTGGCCCACTATGGCCTCAAGCTCCGCTCTTATGGGCGCGATTTTATCAGGTTTGAACATATAAAACGTGGCCTTGCGGCCAAAAACTTTCCTGCGCGCTATTTCGCCATTTGGAGCTTGCGCGCGTCCTTCATTGGACGCAATTTAGCCGTGAAGTGGGCGAGCGCTTCCGGCGCTTCCACGATTTCAAGGCCTTTAAGCGAGGTTTTGGTTTCGGTTATGAGGCCGAAAACCTCTATCACGTAGTCTATATGGCTTTGGGTGTAAACACGGCGCGGAATAGCCAGCCTTAACAATTCCATGGGCGCCGGCAGGAAATTCCCTTTGGAGTCTCTGCGCCCGAACATGAGAGTACCTATCCCGACGCTCCGTATCCCTCCCTCAAGGTACAGCGCGGTAGCCAGAGTCTGAGCCGGGAAGTTGCGGGGATTTATGTGAGGCAGGAATTTTTTCACGTTCACATAAACGCCGTGCCCGCCGGGGGGATTGACTATCGGTACGCCATGGCGCAGCAGCCCCTCGCCCAGGTACGCGGCGGAGCGTATCCTGTATTGCAGGTAATTTTCATCCAGCACTTCCCGCAGCCCTATGGCAATGGCCTCAAGATCGCGGCCGGCCAGTCCCCCGTAGGTGTTGAATCCTTCGGTCAGGATCAGCAGTTGGCGCACCTTGCCGGACCAGTCCGTGTTGTTCATGGCGAGGAAACCGCCCATGTTCGCGAAAGCGTCTTTCTTTGAGCTCATCATCGCGCCGTCGGCCAGTTCAAACATTTCCTGGGCTATTTCCCGCACTGGCGTGTGGGCGTAGCCTTTTTCCCTGAGTTTTATGAAATACGCGTTTTCGGCGAAGCGCGCGCAGTCCAGGAACATGGGAATGGCGTACTTGCGGCAGATGTTCTGCGTGCTCTTGAGGTTCTCCATGGAAACAGGCTGGCCGCCGAGCGAGTTGTTGGTCACCGTCATTATGCACAGCGGAATGTTTTTAGCGCCGGTCTCGTTTATGAATTTTTCAAAGGCTTCCGTGTCCATGTTGCCCTTGAATGGTCCAGGTTTGTCAAAGTCCAGTGCGCCTTTGGCCGGGAAATCAACGGCCTTGGCGCCGGAGGCCTCCACGTTGGCCCTTGTGGTGTCAAAATGCGAGTTTGAGACCATGTACTTGCCGTGGCCGCCTATCGCGGAGAAGAGTATATGTTCGGCTGCGCGTCCCTGGTGGACTGGAAGAACTTCTTTGTAGCCTGTCAGGCTCTTTATCTCGTTCTCAAAATTATAATAGCTGCGAGCTCCGGCGTAAGATTCGTCTCCCAGCATTATACCGCCCCACTGGGCGGCGCTCATGGCGCCGGTGCCGCTGTCGGTAAGCAGGTCTATAAGCACTTTCTCGGCCCTGAGATTGAAAAGATTGTAATGCGCCTGCTCAAGCAGCTTAATCCTTTCCGCGCGCGTGGTGAAACCCAGGGGTTCCACGCTTTTTATTCTGAAGGGCTCAATAATGGTTTTCCATGTATGTTCCATATTTCTCTCCTCCCGTCATTTTACAAATATAGTCAGCAGTATGAAATAAACGCCCATGAGCGCCGCGCCGTAAGGGATGGCGGCCGCCGCCCATTCCCTTGCTCTTATCCCCAGTTTGGCGGAGCTTATTATGTTCGGGATATTTCCGGGGATCAGCATGCCCCCGGAGATTAAAAGCCCCATAATAGCGAAAAGGACCTGCCTGTCGGTCATGGCCGGAGTAAGTTCTGCTGCGGCCAGGGTGGCATTGTCCAAAATCGCGGAAGCGGAATTCGCCCAGAAAAGCGCCCAGGTCGGAAGCGGCGCTATGAATTTTTCGGCCAGGGGAAATAAGCCGGCGCCCAGCAGTATAAGGGCCATCACGAATATATAAACCTTTGCGGAGCGCAACAGTATACTACTGTTGGTTTCGGCGTGGTCTTCTTTCAGACCGGCGGCGCCGGTGGCGGCCAGGGCGGCTCCGCGGCTTGCCATGAACGCGCTTAGCAGCACTCCAGGCACTACCCATACGCCAAGAGTTTTAAGGAGGTAGAAAAAATCGGCGTTATGCGGCGGGAATTTAAGCTTTGCGACCACTATGGTAGACAGAGGCTCTCCTATCGGAGTGAGGGCCGCGCCCAGTCCTATGGCGTAGCAGGCGTAAACGGTCAGGCGTATTTCATATTGGCGCTCAAACTTGAATATCGTAACTATCTCCGCCAGCGCCAAAGCCGAAATTATTGCGGTCCCCAGGCTTGAGCCCAAACCGAGAGCGATGACTATCAGGAACACGCTTAAGGAGGCGCCGAATCTTGAGATAAGAAGGTTCAGCCATACCTTTATCCTGGGCCGCGCGGCCCTGAAGGCGAAACCCATAGCGGTAACGGCTGCGGTTATGGCCATGGGTTCTCTAAGCGCTTCCTCCGCCAGTCTCAAGCTCCAGACTCCTGAAATGCTTACGGCCATAACGCCCATAACACAAAGGAAGATCTCAAGCTCCTCCTCCACTCTTTTTACCGAAAAAGGAAGAACCAGCGTCCCCGCCATTATCGCCGACAGACCGGCTACAACGAAATAGTCATTCATGTGAAAACCGAAAATACCGATTTGCTATACTTTGATGATATTCTATTACTTTTTAACGTGCTGTAGGTAAGCGGAAGCGGTTATATGTTCAAACTTAACAGGCCTGTGGGGCTTTTTTTATGCGGGGGGGGAGCTCTTGGCAGCTGGCAGTCCGGAGTGCTGGCGGAGCTTGTTAATTCCGGGCTGATTTTTGACGCGGTAGCCGGTTTCAGCGTAGGCGCGCTTAATGGCGCCGCCTACTGCTATGGCAAGACCGGCGAGCTTAAAAGCATCTGGCAAAACATGAAACCGGGCGGCATTTTGAGGTTCAGTCCGCGCTATCACAATATGCCGCTTGAGCTTTACAGGCGCTGCGACAATAACCCGCTTTCCAGGGCCGGTTTTTTTCTTCAGAACAGCCTTTCCAAATTTTCGCTGTTTTCGCATAAGCCGGTTTACTCTTTTCTGGACGGCTGGCTGAACCGCCCGGACTCTGTTTTCAGGAAGAATGTAAGTTTCTATGTTATCAGCCATACCGTTGAAATGAAACTTCCCCGCATAGACTGCTTTGACTGTTCCTCTGCGGCCGGTTCCTGGAAAAAAGGGGGGCGAGGAGCCGGCCCCGGTGAAATATCTCGGGGCAGCGCTTCTCCGGCCTCCGGGCCGCCGCTTTCCTTCGTTGACGCGCTTGTGGCCAGCTGTTCCATCCCCTCCATTTTTCCTCCGGTAAAGCTGGCCGAGCAAGGCCGGGAGTATCATCTCGTGGACGGGGGCGCCATAGGTATCGCCACCATAAATCTCAATATCTTTGAGGGTTGCCGGACCGTGATAATGATAAGCAACACAAGGCCGGAGGACCTTAATTTTACCGCGGCCGGGTTCAGCGGTTATTTTGAAACCAAGTCCCGCAGAATGCTGGCCCTGCACACTGATAAAATATACGAGTCGCGGGTCTTTATAAAATCAAGCCCGGATGTCCACCTTATAATGCCGCCGGAAAACTTGGGACTCCGGGTGCTTGAGTTTGAGGGCGAAAAGTGTTCCCGCGCTTTTGCCATAGGCGCAAAAGCGGCTGAGAAATTTATTAAGCGTCTGCACTAACCCGAAAAATATCGGAACCGGATAATGCTCAAAGAACTATCAAAAAAGCAATTACTTAAACTTCTTGATATCCCGGAAGCGAGAATCCCCGGCATCCTGATATTGCGCGGGACCCGGAATCTTAAAGCTGCGTATATAGCGATATAAAAAATGTTTTAGCAATGTTTATGATATAGGATCTCCTAAAATGCGATTTTTGAGGATGTTTTTATCGGGAAGCGCAAAGGTTTAAACATTGCTTATGCCTCGGTTTATGGCGATGCAATGGCCTCGGAAGTCACACATGTGTTCGGCAGGC
>Ga0209211_10013623_pt1 | contig 10053 bp, 6 predicted proteins | sample RifGroA2_FD_183992 | JGI IMG/M metagenome (GOLD analysis project Ga0209211, IMG submission 183992) | Groundwater microbial communities from Rifle, Colorado, USA - Groundwater A2 (SPAdes) (version 2) | ecosystem: Environmental > Aquatic > Deep subsurface > Groundwater | place: Rifle, Colorado...
ATTGCCAATATGTGGGAAAGGTTTGAGAGAAATGCAAGAAAAGTTCAAACTCAAGATATTTTAAATGACATAGAAGAGGTTATGCGAAATTATGAAAAATACAAAAAAAGAATTGAAAAATTTATTTCTAATGATAAAAATCGCGATGGAAGTTCTGTTGCAGCGGATTTAATTTATGATTTTTTGCTAAAATAGCCGGTGTCAAACTTTTTAGAACAATGATAATATTAAAATTATTAAAAAATAATAACTCATAAATGAATTTTTTGAAATTTTCATTATTGCTTGTCTTCATCTCTCTGGTCGTGGGGCTTACTCCCTCATTTCTTAAACTTGCGTTTAGCGGTATTGAGCCGGCTAAGGCGATTGCTTTTAAGAAAACGGCGACAAAGGTCGGAAAAATCAAATATGTTTACGCTAGAAAGGTGAAAATACCAGTTTATTTGGCGGACACGGAAGAAAAAAGAATAAAAGGGTTGGGAGGATTAGCTTCAATTCCTCGCGGTTATGGGATGTTTTTCGTTTTTGACGCTCCTGATTATCAAAGTATTTGGATGAAGGATACGCTGTTCTCAATAGACATAATCTGGATTGACGAAAACAGCAAAATCGTTCACATAGAAAAAAATATTTCACCCGATACTTATCCGAAAATTTTCACCGCCCCCGTCAAAGCGCGCTATGTCTTGGAATTGAATGCCGGAATGTCAGAATATTACGGTCTAAAAACGGGCGGGAAAATAATTTTCGGATTAAGATGATCTTTTCCACAGTTTTCTTTAATTTTTTATAAAATTTTAAGACAATATTTGTCACCTGAATTTTTTTTTGGAAATAGTTTCTTTCTTCCCGATATTTTTCAACGAATTTTTTAATGCCGGCTTTACATAAGATATTTTTTAATCTCTCGTACTGATTTTGGCTTGCGCCCTCTTCTTTTGTTTTTTTATTTAAGGTAAAATTGTTTATACAATTTTATAAGCGGGTAATTTTTTAAGATTTATGGTCAAAGATTCAAAGAGTGGCGACAAGGGAACAAGTTTTATTGAAAAGGTGCAAAAGAGAGACGGTTCAATCGCGCCTTTTGATCTTGGAAGGGTAACGAATGCGATCAATAAGGCTATGATTTCCGTTGGAGAGGGTTCCGAAGAGGAAGCAAAGCTTGTCGCCAACAAAGTCTTGGCCGATTTGGTAAGAATCGTCAAAAAATTCAAAAATTTCGTGCCGACCGTTGAGGGAATACAGGATACGGTTGAAAAGGAGCTTATATTGAGCGAATATGTGAAAACCGCCAAATCATATATTCTATATCGAGACAAGAGGTCAAAGCTTAGAGAGAAGGGAGTTCAAGTTCCGGAGAAAGTTCGCCGTTTGACCGAAGAAAGCAAGAGATATTTCAAGAGCCCTTTGGGCGAATTTGTTTATTACAGATCTTATTCAAGGTGGATTGATGAAGAGGGAAGGCGCGAAACCTGGATTGAAACGGTTGACAGGTATATGAGCTTTATGAAAGAAAATCTGGGCAAACTGGTGAAAGATTCCGAATACAAAGAGATTCGCGAAGCGATTTTGAATCAAGAAGCGATGCCGTCAATGAGACTTCTTCAATTCGCCGGACCCGCCTCAAGAAAGACTAATGTCTGTGCCTACAACTGCTCCTTCATCGCGCCGTCAATCTTTCAAGATTTCGCCGAGATTATGTATATTTCAATGTGCGGAACCGGCGTTGGCTTCTCCGTGGAAAGCCAAAATATTCAAGCTCTGCCCCAGATCAAAGCGCAAACAGGAAAGAAACTTCCGACTCATATAATCGCCGACACAAAAGAAGGCTGGGCGGATGCTCTTTATCTGGGAATAAAAACATGGTACGAGGGAAATGACATAGAGTTTGATTATTCACAGTTGCGTCCAGCCGGAGCAAGGCTTAAAACCATGGGCGGGAGGTCTTCCGGTCAGGAACCTCTCAAAAGGCTTCTAGATTTTTCGCGAATGAAAATACTCAAGAGGCAAGGACGGAGAATTACCAATTTAGACGCGCACGATATTATTTGCTGTATCGGCGATTGCGTTGTTTCCGGCGGTGTTCGCCGAAGCGCCCTTATATCTCTCTCCGACCTTGACGATGAAGCTATGCGGGATTCCAAGAAAGGGCAGTTTTATCTGACTGAACCGCAAAGAAGCATTGCCAACAATTCCGCCGTGTACCTTCAAAAGCCGACTAATGCCGAATTTTTGGACGAATGGGTCGCTCTTATGAAAAGCGGAGCTGGAGAAAGAGGTATATTCAACAGAGGCGGATTAGCCAAAACATTACCGGAGAGAAGGCTTAAAGTTCTCAAGGGCTATATAGGCGATTTGGGGACGAATCCTTGCGGGGAAATTATATTGCAATCAAAACAATTTTGTAATTTGTCGGAAATTGTCGCCAGAGCGGAGGATGATGAGAAATCGCTTTTGAGAAAAATTAAAATTGCCACTATCTTAGGGACTTATCAAGCCACTCTCACCAAATTCGGTTATTTGTCTAAGACTTGGGAAGAAAATTGCAAGAAAGAGAGACTGCTCGGCGTGTCTATAACCGGCCAATGGGATTGTCCGGCGGTCAGAGACGCTAAAATTCTTCAGAAGCTTAAAAAGGAAGCTATTCGCATCAATGAATTATACGCCAAGAGATTTAACATCAACCCTTCAACTTGCATCACCTGCGTGAAGCCGTCCGGCACTTTATCGCAGATGGTGGATTGCGCTTCGGGAATGCATACCAGGCACTCGCAGTATTACATAAGAAGAGTGAGAATTTCAGCTACCGATTCTTTATTCAAAATGCTTCGCGATCAAGGAGTCCCTTATCATCCGGAAGTGGGGCAATCAAGAGACAGCGCCAATACTTACATATTTGAATTTCCGGTAAAGTCGCCGGAGGGGTCTCTCTTCAGAGATGACCTTACGGCTCTGGAACAGCTTGAGCACTGGAAGCTCGTCAAAGAAAATTACACCGAGCATAATCCATCAATCACCATATCGGTGGGAGAAGAAGAGTGGATTGATGTGGCTAATTGGCTCTACAGAAATTGGGACATCATCGGAGGACTGTCTTTCTTGCCGAGAGCCGACCATGTTTACCAGATGGCGCCTTATGAGGAAATTGACGAGAAGACCTACAACGAGACCGTGAAAAGATTTACCCATATTGATTTTTCCAAAATTGTAACTTACGAGAAAGTTGACGAGACGGAAGTGAAGAAGGAGCTGGCTTGCGTCGCCGGAGTCTGCGAGATTGTTTAAAGCTCATCAATAACTGTGAATTACGAAACCCTCATTTTCCGTCATTGCGAGCCGGTACTCCGGCGTGGCAATCCAGAGTTTGCCGCGCATAATAATAGATTGCTTCGCTTTGCTCGCAAAGACAATGCGGTAATATGATAGTTTCGTAATTCAAAGTCAATAACGAAATTAAAATAATTTCAACGTGCGCTTTGAACATTCTCTAAAATAAGGCTCGGTTGAGGGGTTTTAATGCCCATTGACTTTTCTAAAATATTGATTATTATTATTTGCAGGTTTTGTTATTTATTTTCTTCATTTTTTCCAGCAGGGAAAGGAGAGGGAATTATGTTGAAAGCAGAGATTCAATTTAGACAAATCAAAGATGCTAAAAGAGAGGGGCGTGTGGATGCGGAAGGAAATCTTTTGGTTGTAAACGAGAGGGGGGTTCCGCATAATTGTAAGCCCACCTTCCTGATGAAAATCTTTGCCGCGCTTGACAAGCTTATGTACAGGCAATAGATCTCCATAAGAAAAGGTCTCAAGAATCCGTCAATTTATTTTGACGGATTCGTTTTTTATGGCACATTTGCACCTTTTTCAATTTTATTGTATATTATTTCCGTCTTTGCGCTGGATAGCCGCTGGGTTCCGACTTGTTCGGAGCTTAGAGGAAAGTCCGAACACTCTCCCTCCCCAGTTTTAGGCTCTCGAAATTTCTATAGTCTAAAACTGGGGAGGGAAACAGGGTAGCGGGTAACGCCCGTCTGGAGCAATCCAAGAGGTGCGAACAGAGACGCCAAACTTTGAAAAATGTTTGGGCGCTTCCGAAAGGAGGCGTAGTCGAACACCAGCAATGGTGTTCGGGTGCAACGGCAAAATCCTTACCCGGGTGCAAGGCCGTGTTCCTCCTCAGTTTTAGGCTCTTGAAATTTCTATAGTCTAAAACTGGGGAGGGAAGTGCCGCTTGAGTCGCGCGGCAACGCGCGACCTAGATAAATGGCTATACATCCAGCACCTATTTTGTACATAAATAATGTTATGCAAGCATTATTATGACAGAAAATAATTATTTCATTATTTTAACTTATGTACAAAATAGGTGCTGGAGGACAGAATTCGGCTTATAGGCGCAAAGGCATTAAATCAAAACCGTTCCATCAAAAGTGGAGCGGTTTTGATTTGCTTGTTTGTGATGGCACTTGGCAGTTTCACCGCCAAGTGACTATGCTCATTCTCCCCCTGACAAGGGGGATTAAGGGGGTTTGAGCCAATAAGCTACATCGGATGTAGCTTATTGGCTTTTCAAAATTTAACAGTTTAGCTGTGGATAACTCCGCGTTTTTTCCGCTGTTTTGTTTGTCTTTTTCTGTTAAAATAATTAAATACTTTGAATTACGAACCCCCGTTTTTCCGTCTTTGCTTTTCGTCTTTGCGAGCCGGTATTCCGGCGCGGCAATTTGGAGTTTATCGCGCGCAACTATAGATTGCCGCACTTCGCGCGCAATGACGATAATAATATATGCAGTTTTGCGATTCAGAGTATAATATTAACTAACAACTAATAATTTATTACGAAGTTATTTTATAAAAAATAATATGGAAGAAAACAAAATAGAAATAAAAATCGGCAATCCGCCCAATCAAGAAACAAAGCCGATGAAAAAATATTATCGGTCTGAAAAAATTTCTTACATTTCTTTGCTTGTCAGCGTTTTTTTGCTGCCATTATTTTTTATACCGTCTCAATTCGCCTCACTTGAATTTGGCAAAGTTTTGATAATGGTTTTCGGCGTCCTGATTTCTCTGATTTTTTGGAGTTTGACCAAAATCAAAGACGGGAAATTTGAATTTTCCTCAACCGCCCTCTTTCCGAGCGCTCTCTTTATAATCCTTATTTATTTTCTGTCGGCGATGTTTTCCGGAAGCAAGATGAATTCGCTCTTGGGGCAGGGTTTTGAGTTGGGAACTTTCGGTCTGGTTCTTATCGGGTTCGTCCTTATGTTTATAGTTTCGTCTGTTTTTAAGACAAAGGACAGAATATTTTATTCTTACATATGTCTGCTAGTTTCATCTTTTATCGTGTTTTTATTTCAAACGGCCAGACTTTTATTAGGCGCTGATTTTCTGTCCTTGGGAGTTTTCAAAGACATTACTTCCAATGTGATAGGCAAATGGAACGATCTTGGTATTTATTTCGGCCTCGTCGCCCTTCTTTCGGTTGTCACGATTGAGCTTACCAAATTCAGCAAGACGATGAGGTTTTTTCTGTATTTTATTTCCATAACCTCGCTATTTTTCATAGCTTTGATCAATTTTAAGGTCGTCTGGTTTATCATCGGCTTCTTCGCTCTCATTTTCTTTATTTACTCAATTTCCTTAAAAATTAGAGGTGAAAAAGTCAAGTCCGAGAGCTTGCTTACTGGTTCCAAAAGAACGCCTTATTTTGTGCTTTTTTTCCTCATAATATCAACGCTATTCATTATTGACGGTTTTAGAAGTAAGCATATTATCGGCGATTCAATAGCTGATTATTTCAAAGTCTCCAATATTGAAGTCAGGCCGTCTTTCCGTGGGACTTTGGAAATTTTGAAAGGAAGTTTCAAGGAAAATCCGATTTTGGGTTCAGGGCCTAACAAGTTTTTGAATGAATGGCTTCTGTTTAAATCAGACGGGGTCAACAATACGATTTTTTGGAATTTTGACTTTAGTTACGGAGTCGGCGTCATACCGACTTTTATAACTACGACCGGAATATTAGGTATGATTTCCTGGATTATTTTCTTCGGATTATTTCTTTATATCGGGTTTAAGAATATTTCTGCCAAAGTCGGAAATTCATTTTCACGCTATTTGATAGTTTCCTCATTTTTAGCCAGTCTTTATTTGTGGGTAGTCAATGTGTTTTATGTCCCGAGCGCCGTCATATTTTTTCTGACTTTCTTTTTCACGGGGCTTTTTATCAGCGTTCTTGCGAGCGAGAATTTAATACCCTTGAAAAGTCTTGCTTTCTTAAGCAATTCGCGCCGAAATTTCATCTTCATATCTGTTTTAGCGATTATAATCATATCTTCAATCACCGGAAGTTATGTCTATTTTCAAAAATTCTTTTCCAATATCTATTTTCAAAAATCTCTGAATTCGCTGAACACCTCCGGAAATCTTGATGATGCCGAAAGATACGCGGTAAAGGCGGTCTCTTTCTCAAAGAGCGATTCTTATTACAGATTGTTGTCAGACATTTATCTTGCCCGACTAAATTCTTTGTCTTTGCGGAAAGATCTCACGAAGGAAGCTCTAAACAGCCAGTTTCAATCAATATTCCAAAATATGATTAAAAGTTCAAAAGTGGCCATTGATTATGATGGCTTGAATTATCAAAATTATCTCACAGCCGGACGGGTGTATGAGTCGGTTATTCCAGTGGAGGGAGCTTACAAGATAGCTTACGAAAATTACAATAAAGCGTTGAATTTGAACCCGAAAAGTCCGCTTATCAATTTAATGCTTGCCAGACTTGAAACTTCCAACAAGAATAATATCAAAGCGAGAGAATACGCGATAAAATCTCTTCAATTGAAAAATAATTATACGGACGCGGTGTTTCTTTTGGCTCAAATTGAAATAGCGGAGGGTAATATAAAGGAGGCGATTAAGCTCGTTGAAGCCGGCTCAATTCTGGCTTCCGATAATCCAGTCGCGCATTTCCAATTGGGCGTTCTTAAATACAGCGACAAAGAAAAAAATTATAAAGGCGCGGCGGAAGCTTTTGAAAAAGCTGTGTCCCTTAGTCCCTCCTATTCCAACGCGCGCTATTTTCTTGGCTTAAGTTATTACAATTTGGGAAGAACGGCTGACGCGATAAAGCAATTTGAATCGGTTCAATCTCTCAATCCCGACAACAAAGAAGTTGAGTTCATTTTGAAGAATTTGAGAGAGGGAAGAGCGCCGTTCACGAACGCCGCGCCACCAATTGACGATAAGCCTGAAAAAAGAAAAACTTTGCCGGTAAAGGAAGACGGACCGAAAGAGATAAAGAAGAAGGCGGCGAAACAGAGATAATTTTACTTTGAATCGCGAAACCGTATATATTCTTGCACCGTCATTCTCGTCCCGAAGCAAGATTCGGGATAAACTCCGGTGGTAATCCATGATTATGTGCGGTAAACTCTGGATTGCCGCGTCGGAATACCGACTCGCAAAGACGGAAAACGAGGGTTTCGTAATTTATAGCAGATAATCAATTTTTCTCGCGAAGATGGTAAAAACCGTATTAAAAATTTTTCACAGGGAGATAAGCGGACTTCATGAGGCCGCTTATCTTTTGGCGTTCTTCGCGATTATGTCCCAGATTTTGGGGTTAATCAGAGACAGGCTTCTGGCGTATTCTTTCGGCGCGAGCAGTACCCTTGATATTTATTACGCGGCATTTCGGATACCCGATTTTATATTCGTCACTGTGGCTTCCGTCGTGTCAATTTCCGTTCTCGTTCCGTTCTTCATTGAAAAATTAGACCAAAGCGCGATTATCGGCAAGAAATTCATTGATAACATATTTTCTTTCTTTTTCATTTTGATATTCGGGGTCAGTCTCTTGGCTTATTTTTTAATGCCCTATCTTGTTCCGCTTATTTTTTCCGGTTTAAATGAGGCGGATAAGATGCCGAAGCTTATAACCCTCGCCCGCATCTTGCTTTTGTCGCCCATATTTTTGGGACTTTCAAATTTTTTCGCGAGCATCACTCAAGTTTATCGCAGATTTTTGATATACGGTTTAAGCCCTCTTTTTTATAATATCGGAATTATAATCGGAATTTTGTTTCTTTATCCGATATTCGGTTTGAAAGGTCTCGTTTTCGGAGTGATTCTGGGAGCTATTTTTCATTTTGCCATACAGATACCTTTTGTCCGAAAACAAGGACTTCTTCCCAGATTTTCATTTTCTATTGATTTTGCTGAAATAAAAAGAGTCGTCTTCTTGTCTATTCCAAGAACGATTACTCTCGGCATACACCAGATAGGACTGATTTTTTTGATTTCATTCGCTTCAAGAATGATTGAGGGATCAATTTCCGTGTTTACTTTTTCTCTGAATTTGCAATCCGTGCCCCTTTCAATAATAGGGGTCAGTTATTCAATCGCGGCTTTTCCCACTTTATCGCGGCTTTTTTCGTCAGGCCAAAGAGACAGCTTTTTGGGGCAGATTATTATCTCATCAAGACATATTATATTTTGGTCAATTCCCGTGAGCGTTTTGTTTATAGTCCTCCGAGCTCAAATAGTGCGAACCGTTTTAGGGGCAGGAAAGTTCAGCTGGGAAGATACCAGACTCACGGCTGCCGCGCTTGCCCTATTTACCATATCAATAGTCGCCCAGAGCATGGTGCTCTTGTTCGTAAGAGGCTATTATGCGATGGGCAATACGAAAAAACCTCTCTTTACCGGCTTGTTCTCCGGCGCGATGATAATTTTTTTCTCTTTCATTCTAATCGCGGCATTTAACAATTTTCCAATGTTCCGATATTTTATTGAGTCATTGCTTAGGGTGGACAATATTTCGGGAACGGCGGTTTTGATGCTTCCTCTTGGATATTCATTCGCCCTTGTCGCCAATTGTGTTCTTCTTGGAATTTATTTTCACAGGGATTTTCCCGATTTTTTCAAAGCAATCGCCAAGACGCTATTCCAGAGTTTCAGCTCTTCAATCATTATGGGCTTCGCCGCTTATTTGAGCCTTAATATTTTTGATAACATTTTTAATCTTAATACTCTCATCGGAATATTTTCTCAAGGTTTGTTTTCGGGACTCATCGGCATATTCGCGCTTATCTTGACTCTAAAACTTTTGAAGAGCAGAGAAGCTGACGAAATATGGAAAACTATGCACAAGAAAATTTGGAAGGCCAAACCCATCGCTCCGGATGTCGCGGAATTATGATTTCTGAGTGTTTTTTGATAAGCTGTCATTTATGAAGATAGAAAATATTCGGAATTTTTCCATTATCGCCCACATTGACCATGGGAAATCAACTTTGGCCGATAGGATGTTGGAAATAACGGGTACGATAGAAAAAAGAAAAATGCAGGAGCAGGTCTTGGACAGTATGGAGCTTGAGCGGGAGCGCGGTATCACGATCAAAATGCAGCCGGTCAGAATGATTTATAATCTGCCATCCTCAACCTACCACCTACCACCTACCACCTACCACCTGAATTTAATTGACACTCCCGGCCATATTGATTTTTCTTACGAAGTTTCGCGCGCGCTTAAAGCGGTTGAGGGCTGTATTTTGCTGGTTGACGCGACTCAAGGTGTGCAAGCCCAGACTTTAACTACGCTCAATATGGCAAGAGAGCTCGGTCTTGCCATTATTCCTGTTGTGAGCAAAATAGACTCGCCGCTCGCTAGAATTCCCGAGGTTAAAAATGAAATCGCGACTTTGCTTGATGTCCCGTCTGACCAAATTCTTGAAGTGTCGGGAAAAACGGGGGAAGGTGTGGAGAGACTTCTTGAGGAAGTCATAAGAAGGGTGCCTCCTCCAGCTTCGGAATTTCCGGAGAAAAATATTTTCCGGTCGCTTATTTTTGATTTTCAATACTCAAATCATCGCGGAGTAATCGTCTATGTGAGAGTGATGAGCGGAGAGGTCAGGAAAAACACGCCATTGATTTTCAAAGTCGCGGACAAAACCTTTACTGCCCTTGAAGTCGGAGTTTTTTCGCCAAGCGAAGTCCCGACCGAATCTCTTTCGGCCGGAGAAATCGGATACATTGTCACCGGAATAAAAG
>Ga0209211_10013624_pt1 | contig 10053 bp, 9 predicted proteins | sample RifGroA2_FD_183992 | JGI IMG/M metagenome (GOLD analysis project Ga0209211, IMG submission 183992) | Groundwater microbial communities from Rifle, Colorado, USA - Groundwater A2 (SPAdes) (version 2) | ecosystem: Environmental > Aquatic > Deep subsurface > Groundwater | place: Rifle, Colorado...
TGCTATTCTAAGCACATCCCATGGTATCTTGACAATGTATTCGCCCTTGAGCGAGAACATTACAATAATGGTGAATAGCAAGGCTATCAGTGTAATCGGGCTGATTTTTGGTATAAACTTATGGTGGTACCATTCTCTGTCTTTGATTGATATTAGTGTAAATCTTGTAATAATTCCTGCAATGAATGGGATCCCAAGATAAATGAAAACAGATTTTGCAATCTGTCCTATAGTTATATCAACTACACTTCCTTTCAAGCCAAACCAGGCCGGCAGAATGGTTATAAATATCCAGGCATAAACTGAATAAAACAGTACCTGAAATATACTGTTAAAGGCAACCAGTCCGGCACAATATTCTGTATCGCCCTTTGCCAGTTCATTCCATACAATAACCATTGCTATGCAGCGCGCTAAACCTATCATAATCAAGCCCCGCATATAATTTGGGTAACCCGGCAGAAAAATTATAGCTAAAAAGAACATAAGTATTGGTCCGATTATCCAGTTCTGCAAAAGAGATATGCCAAGAATCTTCCAGTTTTTAAATACATCTCCAAGCTCTTCATATTTTACTTTAGCAAGCGGGGGATACATCATCAGAATCAATCCAATGGCAATAGGAATATTGGTAGTTCCGGAGTTAAAGGCATTCCAGAAATCAACTACCGGAGGAATGAAATATCCCAATCCAACACCCAGTACCATTGCGGAAAAGATCCAAAGCGTAAGATAGCGATCCAAAAAAGACAGGTTTTGAGATATTCCTTTACTCATCTTCATACTCCTTATTTTTAAAAAAATTCTCTATTCTTTCTTTTATTGCATCCCTGACCTTTCTGAATGCCCACAGGACCTCTTCCTCATCCCCTCTTACACCTACCGGGTCAAAGAAAGGCCAGTGGAGTCTTCTTTTTCCTGGTAAAGTAGGGCAGAACTTCTCGGCAGAGCTACAGAGGGTAATTACGGTTCCTATTTCATCTATTGGGATTTTCTCAATCCCTTTTGAATACTGATTTAAAATATCGATCCCTGCTTCTTTCATAACCCTGACAGCTCTTGAGCTTAGCCCGGCAGGGAAAATTCCAGCGCTAAAGACCATAACATCATCCGGAGCTATTGTTTTAGCAAAACCCTCTGCCATCTGACTACGGCAGGAGTTACCGGTGCAGAGGAATAAGATTCCTTTTTTTCTTTTCTGGTTATCAGTCATAGAATATTTTTATCCTAAATTTACCCCTAACCCTAACCCTCCCTGCCTGCCGGCAGGCAGGTCCCACAAGGGGAGAGGGAATTAATGGGTGTCCATCTTCCTCAAAGGAGAAAAAATTACTCCCCACATTCAGTAAAAAGAATAATTATTTCCCTCTCATCTCCTCTACTCAAGGATAAGATGGTTATTACTACTACTTCCTCTCCCCTTTGGGGAGAGGATTGAGGTGAGGGGGTTATTCACATTTTTTATGTTTCTGAAACATATTAAGGTTTTTAATATCCTTCCTGAGTTCTTTGTATTCTTTAAAAGCATTTCTAATGCATTTTACCTGAAGATAGTGGACATTGTTTCTTGGCTTTGACAGAGAATAATGAATCCACACACCGTTCCTTCTGTCATCAACAAGCCCGGTGTTTTTAAGATATGCCATATGGCGCGAGATTGTGGATTGTGGGAGCGAAAGCACTTCCATCAAGTCACATACACAAAGCTCTCCATAGGTCAAAAGGTGCAATATCCTCAGCCTTGTTTCATCTGACATGGCTTTAAAAAGTCTTGCTAAATCTTTCATAGACTAAATCCTTATATCCGCTTATGCGGATATATAAACAAAATTGTTAGATTTGTCAATACAGAAATAGCAGTTAATGAATCTTCATGCTATGGTTGTGACGTTAAGTTTGCAGGTTAGGGTCATGATGTCATTTTGGCAGTCAGGTCAGGGTTAGGTTAGGGAAAAAACTAACTACCTTGCCTAACAACAAAACTGGCTTCTTTACCTTTACCTGACTCCTTAGCCAATATCAGAGAAAATTAATTGGACACATTTCTAAATAATGAACGCCTTCACAATGTTTGTAGTCCCCGATTTTCCGACAGGAAGCCCGGCAGTCATTACCACCGTATCTCCCTTCCTCACAAGCCCGGAAGCAAGAGAAACCTTTTTGGCTTTATTTATCATATCATCAGTATTCCTGAAGTAATCAACAAGCAGCGGATAGACTCCCCAGCAGAGGGATAGCTTTCTTGTTGTTTTAATCTCTGGACTTACTGCAATAATTGGCTGGCGGGGCCTGAACCTTGAAACCTGCATTGCACTATAGCCGGACTGAGTTGGGGTTATAATTACTTTTGCTCCCAAATCAAAGGCTGCAAAACAGGCCGCCTGGGATATAGCATCGGGGATTGTTTTTTTCTCATCTGCGGCCTTCTCATAAAAAAAACCTTTTTCCGGCAGATAGTCTTCTGTCTTTTCAGCAATCCTTGACATAATTCTCACCGCTCTTACCGGATATCTGCCTACTGCTGTTTCTTCAGACAGCATCATGGCATCTGTCCCGTCAAGAACTGAATTAGCAATATCAGTCACCTCAGCCCTTGTGGGCTCCGGATTCTCTACCATTGAACGTAACATCTGGGTTGCAGTTATAACAGGTTTCCCTTTGAGATTAGCTTTCCTTATTATCATCTTCTGGGTTCGTGGTATCTCTTCAAGAGGAATCTCCACTCCCAGATCCCCTCTTGCAACCATTAAGCCGTCAGAACATTCAATTATTTCATCAATGTTTTTTACTGCTTCTGGTTTTTCAATCTTGGCTATAACCGGAATTGATGCACTATTTTTCCTGATTATCTCCTTCGCATTTTTAATATCAGCACCGCTTCGCACAAAGGAGAGAGCAATAAAATCCACATTGCATTTAATTCCAAGTTCAAGGTCTTTAATGTCCTTTGCCGTGAGGGATGGGATTTTTAATTTTGTGAACGGAAGGTTTATCCCTTTTTTTGAGGAAACAAACCCGCCTCCTCTTACTTTGCAGCTTATTTCTGTTTTAGACTTGCCAATGACTTCAACTTTAACCGAGCCATCTGCTATCAATATGGTATCGCCTTCCTTAACATCCCGCGGGAGGTACTTGTAATTTACTGAAATCCTTTTGGCATCCCCTAAAATATCCTCTGTTGTTAATTTAAAGACTGCACCGTTTTTTAGGAAGACTCTATCATCTTTTAAATTGCCGATCCTTATCCTTGGCCCTGTAAGATCCTGCAGGATTGCAACCGGTTTATCAAGTTCAAGTGAGATTTTTCTGATATCTGTTATAAGCTTTTTATGTCCTTCTCTTGTTCCGTGGGAGAAGTTAAGCCGCGCTACATTGACCCCGGATAATACAAGCTGCCTGAGGATTGTCGCTGAACTGCTCGCAGGCCCTATGGTCGCAACAATTTTTGTTTTGCGCAAAATCAATCTCCATCTCCAAAAGACGTTCCAACTGATCTAGCATATTTTAGAAGAGGGGAGTCGGGGGAGACTTTTTTCAAAGTCTTAATAGCTTCTGCAATTGGGACAGAGATAATTTCCCTTCCTTTCAGAGCAACCATGCTGCCAAATTTCTTTTCAGCTATTAATCTTACAGCTTCACTCCCAAACTTTGTTGCTAAGATTCTATCATATGCAGTGGGAGCACCCCCTCTCTGAACATGGCCTAAAACCGTTACCCTGACCTCAAGTCCGGTCATTTTTTCAAGCTGCTCACTAACATAATTTCCTATACCACCAAGCCTGATAGGATCAGGGCTATCCTTGATAAGTTTCTTTACCACCATCTCTCCTCCCTTAGGCATGGCTCCTTCTGAAACAACAATAATGCTGAATCTTTTCCCAGCCTTGCTTCTTTCTAAAACCCTCTGCGCTATCTTTTTTAAGTCAAATGGAATCTCTGGAATTAAAATAACATCAGCCCCTCCTGCTATTCCTGAGTGGAGCCCTAACCATCCAGCATAACGTCCCATAACCTCAACTATCATAACCCTGTGATGGGATTGGGCCGTCGTTTGTAGTTTATCAATTGCATCTGTTACTACAACAAGAGCTGAGTCAAATCCTGAAGTTGCATCTGTAAGATTCACATCATTGTCTATTGTTTTGGGTATCCCGATGATATTAATCCCTTTTTTACAAAGTTTATATGCAATCGAAAGGGTTCCATCTCCTCCAACGCAAATTAAAGCATCAAGTTTATTTTTTTTAAGATTTTTAATGGATCTGTTAGAGAGGTCTCTATAGATAATCTTTCCATTCTTTTTTACAGGATATTTAAATGGATCAGCTTTATTTGAAGTTCCAAGTATCGTTCCACCCTGCCTTAGAATTCCTGATACAGCTATATAGGAAAGCTTTAAAAATTTGTTTTCAACTAATCCCTCATATCCATCTTTAAATCCAATTACATCAACGCCGTAATCATTTATAGCGGTTTTAACAACTGCCCTTATTACAGCATTAAGTCCAGGACAGTCACCTCCGCCGGTTAATATCCCTATCTTTTTAAATTCTTTCATTTTACTCACCCTATACTTTATTATGCATAAAAATATCAGAACTCTAAAAGTTTTGCAATAAAACAGAGATATGTAACCAATAAAAATCATTGCTTTTGTATTAAAGTTAATATATTTTAATTTCATTATGCGTGCATTAGTTACAGGAGTGGCTGGTTTTATTGGTTCTCACCTTGCTGAGAAGCTTTTAGATATGGGAATAAATGTAATCGGGATCGATTGCTTTACAGATTTTTATCCCCGTAAAATAAAAGAATATAACTTAGCCAAGTTGAACTACCAGCCTGGCTTTAGCCTTATTCCGGGAGGATTAATCAATCTTAATCTTTCCCAATTTTTAGACGGAGTTGATTATGTCTTCCATCTAGCTGCCCAGGCAGGAGTGCGCTCAAGCTGGGGTAAAAATTTTTCTGTATATTCAGAAAACAATATCTTAGCGACCCAGCGGCTTCTTGAGGCCTCAAAGGAATTTCCCATAAAGAGATTCGTCTATGCTTCTTCCTCTTCGGTTTACGGCGATACAGACGACCTTCCAATGCGGGAGAACGGTAAAGTAAGGCCTGTATCACCTTACGGGGTAACAAAACTTGCAGGCGAACATCTCTGCGATTTATATTATAAAAATTATAATATCCCCGCAGTCTCTCTCAGATATTTTACAGTATTTGGCCCAAGGCAAAGACCTGATATGGCATTTAACATTTTTTTAAAAGCGGTCTCAGAAGACAAAGAGGTAGTTGTCTTTGGCGATGGGGAGCAGACAAGAGACTTTACCTTTGTTTCTGATATAGTGGAAGGAACAATAAATTCTGCATTAAGTGACGACAGGGCAAAAGGAGAAGTATTCAACCTGGGGGGCGGTAACAGAATAAGCCTCAAGAAGGTTCTGAAAATTATTGAGGGGATAGTGAAATCTAAAATAAAGGTAAAGTATATAGAAAAACAGAAGGGGGATGTAAAAAATACCATGGCTGAAACATCAAAGGCAAAAGAGATAATTAATTTTTCTCCTGCGGTAGGAGTTGAAGAAGGTCTAACACAGGAATATGAATGGCTTAAAAATGCAAAGGAGAAAGGAATTATTTAACCCAAGATGAAAAGCTAAAAAGCATGGCTGTACTGCGTACTGAGTATTTCGTACAGCGTCTTACGCGGTACACTGTACACAGTACGATAAACGTTCAGGACTAATCCATTAACCTGTATCTAATGATACACCAGATAGCAATAATCCCGTCCTTCCATGTAATTTTCTTCCCCTCAGAATAGTCCCTGCCATAATAGGAAATTGGAACTTCGTAAATTCTATATTTTCTTTTTGCGATTTTTGCCGTAAACTCCGGTTCAAAACCAAACCTGTTGGACTTCAGATTAAGGCTTTTTAGTATTTCAGCTTTAAAAACTTTGTAGCAGGTTTCCATATCAGTAAGGTTGAGGTTTGTGAATATGTTTGAAAGAGTGGTCAGCATCTTGTTGCCAAGGTAATGCCAGAAAAGATGAACTCTGTGGGGACCAGCCAAAAACCTGGAGCCAAAAACTACATCAGCCTTCCCATGCAGAATTGGTTCAATCAGTCTCCCGTATTCATTTGGATCATACTCAAGGTCCGCATCCTGCACTATTACAATATCACCTGTTACATGATCAAATCCGGTTCTGAGAGCTGCTCCCTTGCCGCTGTTTCTTTCCTGGAAAAATATTTTATATTTATTATCTCCCAGGGACTTTAATATCTCCCTTGTTCCATCAGTAGAACAATCATCAACAAGGATTATCTCCTTTTCCAGATTTACGCTTTCAACCTTCTTTATAAGATCAAGAATGGTGGCTTTTTCATTATAGACCGGAATGACTACTGAAATCTTCATAATAAATCACTCATCTGTAAAAATAGATAAGGTAAACGCAGGTGCAACCCCATAAGATCAAATTAATAATGATTGGCAGATCTGTTAACAGTATTAATTCAGGGTTTCCTCCCTCGCCTTTCTGGTGAATAAGATACAAGTATCTAAAAATCCCATAAATTACAAAAGGAACAGTATATTCTAAATTTGGTTTTATTGCATCCTTTGAGAGAGTGTATATGGAGTAAGCAAGCAAAGTAGAAGGAGTGACGACAGAGATCATCTGATCAAGAAAATATGGGCTATATTCATCAAGTATCTTTCTATGCTCGCCTGCCTGATCATTCAGCAGCACAAGCTCATGCCTTCTTTTACCAAGAGCCAGGAAGAGAGAGAGGAGGAATGTGCAGATAAGAAACCAGGGAGAGACCCTGACTTCTATTACTAATGCCCCTCCTACAGCCCGAAGGACAAAACCCATTGAGATTATCAGAACATCCAGGATCACAACATGTTTAAAGTAAAGAGAGTAAAGCAGAAAAGATATGAAATAGATTACTCCTATAATCCCGAAGGTGTAGTGAAGGGCAAAGGAGCCTAAGATGCTGACCAGTGACAGGACCGAAGCAAGAATCACAGCATGACTTACCTTTATCTTTCCTGATGGCAGTGGCCTTAGGCATTTCAGCGGATGTTTGCGGTCACTTTCTAAATCGAAAACATCATTTATAATATAGATGCTTGAGGAAAGGCCGCAGAAAAGAATGAAGGCCAGAAGGTCTTTAATTATCAGGGCGTTGTTAAAAAGATTTACAGAGAAGATAAGGCCTGAAAATATTATCAGGTTCTTTGTCCACTGCTTCGGCCGCAAGATTTTAACTACAGAACTTATCATATAATATTAAAACCTATGTTTAATCTTTAGAAGATTTGCTGAAAAGGATTTGATTTTTATTTGTTACTCAAATCCTCTGAATCCTCGAATCCTTCTGGCTTAAGCCTTTCACTACTTTAATAATAATGAAATAGTATACTATATTTTGTCAAGAAAAACAGGAGAAAGTCACTTTAAGATTACTTTCAGATTTTTTTCATATCGGTGAAAGATTTGTTTTCCTTTACGGCTACCTATGCAGTTGCAACTATTAGTAAAAACATTGGTAGAGCGGGGTCTCCAGACCCCGCAACAGGTTAGGATCAGGAAACCCTAACCTGCCCATTTTAATGATAACAGATTGAAGCTATACTATATTCCCAGAGAATCATACACAATTCTACCATTTATGACTGAAAGAGATGCCTCTTTTACTTCTCTTACAACATATTCAGCCAGATTTTTCGAATTTATGCTTTTGGGAATTCTTACAGCTATAAAATCGGCAAACCTTACGGGCTGCAAGCTTCCTGTTCTGTCCTCTAATCCTAAGCAGCAGGCTCCTCCTGCAGTCGCTATTTTCAAGATTTTTTTTGCTGGGAATAAAGGGTAAAGGGATTTAAACATTCTCATTTCATCAAACATATTAAGGGAATCATTGCTTGCCAATGAGTCCGTACCAATAGAAAATGGAATAGCCTTTTTGAAGCAATCCATAACAGGAGATCTTTTCCTGCTAAACCATTTATTATTACTTTTGGGACAGTAAATTATTTTTATATTAGATTTTTTTGCAACCCTCAAATCTTCTTCATCAAAGAAGTTGAAATGGACAATACTTGTCCTGGGGCTGAGAACTTTGAGAGAATGGAGATACCTTAAAGGAGATAACCCAGGGGGGTTCCAGCCTCTGTCAAAACTGCCTAAATCCAAAAGGAGTTTCTTCAAAGGACCATTGCCATTCTTTAAAAACCTTACCTCCTCCTCTGTTTCAGAGAGATGAATTGAGACTGGAAGATTTAATCTCCCTGCAAAGCCGCAGGACAATTTGAAAAGTTCTGGAGACACTGAATAAGGAGAATGAGGAGATACCCCTATACCAACAGTACTCTCCAAGCCTGCGAGTTTTTTTTGAAACATTATAATTCTCTTCATAAATTTGGCAAAGATCCTCCGTGCGTCTTCCTCTTTAAACCCTATAAGTTCGTGAAAGGCTATTCCCCTTACTCCCATTCTCTCCATGACCTTTAAAGAAAGTCCAGTCCCTGTAATATCTCCAAAAGATGTTATCCCTCCCCTGAGGGACTCAAGGATTCCGTCTCTGATAGAGGTTTCGCAATCTCTTTCAGATAATTTTTTTTTTGCCTCAATTATTTCCCTAACCCATTTACTAAATGGTCTCTTCCTTTTTATCACTCCTTTAAAGCAGGATAACTCAAGATGGGTGTGGCTGTTTACAAATCCGGGTAAAATTAAAGAATCCTGAAGTGATATTAATTTCTCTTTTCCGGTCTTAGGTAAGTCCCTGAACCTTGAAACAGCAACTATCTTTCCTTTTCTTATCTTTATTGCCCCGTCACTTATTGGAGGAAGGCCTATCGGCAAAATATAAGGGGCGTGAAAGATAGTTGTCCTCTCATTGGTTGACATTATTTCAAAATCATTTTTCCGCTCTATTCTTTCACTGCACCTGACAGCATTGCTGAGAGCAGGGGCTGGTCTTTATTATCGGTCTTAATCTCTATTTTACCTCTAAACGGACCAGCAGGAGCAGCAGGTAGAGTAGACAAAGTTAACTCAAGGCTTTTCTTGGGTAAAATTGTATCTCCATTAAAACCTGGTTTAATGAATTCAAGGCTTGATTTAACCTCTAACAGTTTTAACGCTTTATCGCTGTTGTTGGTGATCTTTATTTTTTGTTCAGATTTTTCACTTTTCTTCAGCATGCCAAAGTAAATGTTTTCAGGCATTAATATTATATCCCCGATTATCCTTCCTGAAACTGGGATTATAAGCTTTTCATCGGGGTGCTGGTTGGCTGTAATTTCTATATTCCCTAAAAGATCCTGGAGTAAAGTTGTTGGGTTAAGGGTCAGGTTAATAATAGTTTCCTCTTCAGGGTTTATTTCCTTTTCAAAATCTCCTATTTTAAGGTCCTTTACTTCACTTTTTACCTCCTTTATGGTGACCGGTGCATTGGTAAGATTCTTTACAGTCAGAGACCTTGAAATCGCCTCTCCCTTCTTTAGACTCCCGAAATTTATGAATTTTGGTTTTACCTCGAGAAATGCCTGCACAAACGATTTTATATTCAATATAACCTTACTGTTCTTGGGATCATTGGAACTGACAAATACTGATCTTTTTACTTCCCCTTGAAAATTCTTAGAAGAAAAGGTTACCTTGATCTCTCCGTTTCCTCCCGGAGGTATAACTTTTAAAGTTACAAGCGCAGCCGTACATCCACATGTTGATTTTAAATCATTAATAACGAGGTCAGCGTTTCCTGTGTTTTTAAATTTGAATATATGGCTAACTGATTTCTGCTGCTCTATTTTTCCAAAATCAAAAAAATCTTCCTGGAACTGTATCTCAGGGTTTTTTGCTTCCTTGACCTGTGCAGGAGGAGTGGATTTTTCAGTCTTTTCCTCTGCCAAAGCCTGGTAAGGGAGGAGCAAAATGAAAAGTACCAAAATATAATTAAATAAAAGCTTTAAACTTAATTTTGTATAGCGCATAGTTTCTCCTTATAAAATTAATTTAAATTTATATTA